>JACCEA010868408.1_pt1 | contig 14397 bp, 16 predicted proteins | sample 7449851 | NCBI WGS metagenome assembly JACCEA01 (sample SAMN15323453, study PRJNA562643) | freshwater metagenome | isolation source: river surface water | place: USA:Blue River Watershed | collected 2017-08-18 | reverse complement strand
TATACATTGTTCCCTAGCATTGCTTCGCTCTTCGCTCTATCATGACCACATCGCGGATCTGGCATCTCACATCGTGAAACACCAAATATCTATATTGTAGTAGTATCCCATATCTATGAAAGTAGGAATTGAATAGTTGCAACTGGAATTCATCTTTAGATTTGACCAATCAGCAGGATCTTGAATCCGTCATTTCCATTTTGCATCATGAAAAGTACCGGTAACAAACACCAAAAGAGACCTGTCACAACTGGACCCACACTTGATACAGTCAAGAAAGTGAAAACGAGAATTCGAGAGGAGAGGGAGATGAAAAAACTTTTTGAGGGTATTGCTGATCGGCTGCTTAACAACCAGATGCATGAAATCTTAAATGAAATGGAAGAAAAATGCAACGAGATGATACACAAACGCATTTCAGAACTTCGTCACGATATTTTCAATGTTGAATCTTCCGTGTCCGTCCGCATTGCAAATCTGGAAGGGAAAATTAATGCTATTAAGAACCACATCGATGAAGTTCAGACTGAAAACAACAAGAAATGGTCCTCTTTTCAAGAACAAATTGTAGCTGTTAGTAAAGAAGCAAAATCAAGTGTTGAAACCGAAAGGAATAAGCGACTCATGACAATTAAAAAGACTCACGATCAGATAGAAGCCCAAATGGAAAATTCTCGGGCAATACTTAATCAAAGCAAGACTGAGTCGATGAACGCTTTGAATTCCTTACATGAAGATTTTCGAGTCCATTCTAAGGAACTTTCCAGCCTAAAAGATAAATTGGACGAAATGTAAGTTGTTTTGCAATTTCAAAAATATCTGTAATTGGTTATTATATGAGTTAGACTGATTAAGCAATATGGATATTTGCCTCATAGTAGAGGACTCACACAGCAGTATGTGCAATATCCTGATCGTACTCATGGTTTGGATAGTATCACTCAGCGACTACAACGCCTTGAAGTTGCTGTTGCGAACGATGAAGAACTTAACAATTCTTTTGATAACGGCCGCGAAAGTCCTGTTAGGAATTCAGTCGGCAACAAAAGTGCTATGGTTAGGGTCAGGAGATTGGAAGAGCACATGCTCGAATTGCAATCACAAATAAAAGAGAATGAAATCGATATTCAGCATTTAAAGACAAACTTGGTGCACAGTCTACGTAATTCTTCAAGTCCCACCAGAGAAAGGGATTGTGAAATAAAACATATTGATGATGAAAGTCGTGGGCGCTTTCATCATACTACCGGTCCAGCGTATTCCGATTTGAAGGAAATGGATAAACGAATAAAGAAATTGACTGAAAATACTTCAAAGGCTTGTCGATCTTTGTCAAATGGTCTTTCTGAGGTTCAACATGCGACATTGAATCTATTTTCATGGACGGATGATGTACATGATGCTTTTGATCGTGTCGCGAATAAAGTAGATCTGCCAACAAATCTGTGCCCCCGTGCAAAAGTTTCATCGAGGACAAATAATAGCAATAAACCCAGCAAATTTGATTTTAATTAGCTTGGAAAAAATTTATCATTTAACTTATTACAACTATTATTATTAGATTCCACCACAACAATGACGAATAATGTACTAAGGCAAATTTCTCAAAAAATCAAATATATCCGTATTATTTATGGCGGCATCTACATCCTCTTTCTGTAATGTTCTGCGTTTACTTTTCTCCGCCGCTCCCCAGGCTCGGATGGACAAATCCAATATAAATAACTCACATGCTTTTGCGAACAATACCGGTGCTTCGGCGCTAATCATCCTCACATCTTCATCAGACTTCATGATCCGCTTAATTCTTGCCAGTGGTAAGTCATTGTGATTTTTGAACTCTTGTTCTGTATTAATATTCAATTCATCCATAGCAGCGTTTTGGATTTCCCAGTAGCGATCTAGCATGGCATTCAGTCTAATGTCATGCTGTTCATCGGATAATGTGTTGAGATCGATTTCATCATCCGGAATTATTGTAGAATTAGGGTGTGGACTCGATCCACTCGGACCACCTTGGTTCATCATGACGCAATATATGGTGAGAAAGGCAATAATAATGTGTATAATTAATTGAAGGAAAGCACTTCTGCTAATATTTTGCTCCAATTTGATTTATTTAACCGTACCGAGTTTCCTGGTTGTTTAAAACGGTTATAGTTTTATGCTTGAACACGCGCCGATGTGCAAAAGAGTGAACACGCCCGGCAGAAGCAATATTTCTGCTAATAATAAAATAATACAATACATCTGGCATCGTCTATAAAAAAGAATAATATTTATTTTTGGAGTTTGGAATCCCTCATTATCTCATTGAGTTTGATGATTATTGTGCAGTCACTGATCATAGTACGGTATTTTTCAACAGCTTCGAGAAGTTTGATCAACAAATTGTCCGAAACTTAAATTTGCATTACTCCTAAGTATGGAAATCGACCTTGAGGTTCATGACGAGCAGCAAGTCGTCAGACAGCCCTATCAGGGGTTACGAGGCGATGCTGTTTCATTTGTAGTTATGCAAACAGATAGCAGGGAGGAATCAAAATTGGATCCCGGTGGGAGTTATGTACTGTACTCGCAAGTGGCTATTGAGTATGTTGACATTGAAGCCCCCAACGAAAGAATAATCCCAATGTTGGCCCACATCGAAAGTCCTAATTCTTCTTCCTCTGTCAAAGTAGGTGGATGCTTGTCACAGGTAGATGAGACATATCATCAAGATGTCTCCATTTCTCTACAAAAACCGGACGACTCCTCAATTCAGGATTCTATTCTGATATCTCTTGGAGGAGGAGCTTCTGAATATTTCTTGACTTTCAACGTATTGGTTTACCTAAGTGCTCAAGATTTGTGCCAACTATCTTTAGTCTCGAGATATTTTGGTTTTATTTGCAAATCAAATCATTTGTGGCATTTGGCGTACAAGAGAGACTTCATTGCTGATATGGATCTCGATAAGTGGAGGGCGGGCACTCATTGCACCCCACCCACAAGGTATTCTGGGCGTGGAACTAGAGATACACAAATTGTAAATAAGCTTTTCACTAGAGCCAATTACTTGGAAAGGTATCAGGATCACGCCCTGAAAGTTTACCGAGGGAAAGAGTCGAAGCAGCAGATGGCTCGCGACGTAGAACGTTTGGAAAAAATGGATATGATTGAACAAATTCTTGACTTTATTCATGTGCGCACACTTGCCCCAGTCGGAATGCTTTCGATATTCCTATCTGTAGTCTTATTTTGTCAGTGGGAGGATGGATTGAGTATCCCCTTATGGTCGTGTGGAATTCCAATTGGGTTCAGTATGATATACCTTATGGTGGCACTTTATGTAATCTACAAGGTACATAAACGCCAATACGCAATGGATCATATTCTCCGCGGATTTTGGAGCAATATGAGCGGTCCTTTGGTTTACTTCTATCAAGAAGCCATGAATGAATCTTCACGATTATTCTATCTAGTACAAGGTATTATTGCCATGATGATAATTCAAATTGGTCTCGTAGTGATAAAGTTGACTTCGGCGGTACCGGACTCCTTCGATAATCATTTATCATGGGGAATTGTCTTCATTCCAATATGGCTTCTTTTTTTTCTTTTCATGATATCTCCATGTACCAAATTTCGACTCAGTGTCGGTATGTATTTTTTCATATTTTTCGTGTTTTGGGTGCCATTATTCATTTTGTTCGCTTGTCTAACGCAAAAGCTTGACAGTGACCGATATATGCGAATGGCACATATTTTAATTCCTTTCTATGTTATTGAAGGTAGTGTGATGCTCGCTTCATTGATATTCTTGATTACTGGAATCGTCAGGTAATGACATTTGACTCTTTTTCAATGTTGCCTTATCTGTATTTATCCAGCTATCGTCGTGGATATCTTGAAAGAATTGATGATTATTTAGCAATATTCTTTCTTTCGTGGATAACCTTATCTCCCTTGGTGACTTTTCAATCGTTATTGGTCGCAAGAGATGATAATCAAATTGCCCACAAAGAATCCTTTCCATCAGCTACTGAAGTTGCAACCCCACTCTTGATTATGCAAGGCTGGATGACATTAGTGGTAACATATGCTTGTCTTACTTACAAGACGGGTTTCGAGGTACAATTGGATCTTTTCATTCTTCCCATCTTATTGTTTTAATTCTCTTTTCTGCTAGAATGTTCGTGCAAGTCGACTACAAGATTCAGCCGGGCTGCGTATCATTTATAAAGTATAAAAATGAATTTTGGTCTCGCATTGTATATTTGTGTATTTGTATGACACCAAAAGTAATAGGATTTCGACAGCATTGTTTTTTGTTATAGGATATTCGAATATGGAATATGGATTTTCGGGAGTTTTTATTAATTTATTCTACACACCACTATCTAATTATGGGCTGTAACACACGAGTTACAGGCTCCCAACGGCTCTCTTTTACGCAATGAAGTCATAGCATAGAGTAAAATAAAATATAAGCTCGCAATTGTCCAAAACATACAGCATACAATAGGTTTGGATAGTCAATTATCGGTGTGGGTATTATACTAAATATGGGAGGAGGTGCATCAAAGAATGACAAAAGAAGCGCATCTGGAACTTCTAGCTTGGCAAAAACAGAAGAAGAAATTGTTCGACTGATGATGCCTGTTTACTACAACGAAGAACCTATAGTGCAAGAAGAATTAGACATTGCCCACAATTCTTGGAAACTTATTTTAAATAATACTTCACCTGAGTTTTTGGTCAAGAGAAAAGACCCATCTTTTACATATCCGACGTGCATTATGTACTTTTACAGTTCCTTTTATGATCGTTTGTTCGATATTCATCCTCTGGCGAAAAATTTATTTCGTGATATGCGAAGCCAAGGGAAATTTTTAGTAAAAATGATTTCGTTGGCCTTGAGTGAGAAGGCCGATCCTGTAAAATATGAGAAGACTTTGGCTAAACTTGCTGAAATTCACAATGAACGTGGCGTGAAAGCGGTAGAATGTACGTTGAGCGAAGCGTTCCCATTTTCTTATATATTTAGCAACTTTCCCCAAATTTTCAATTAGATGGTGTGGTCGGCGAGGTTCTATTCTGGTCAATTCGTTTATGCACGGGCCCAACAGTTTACACATATGATGTCCACCAAGCATGGGTAAAAATTTACTCTAGAATGTTGAAAACTATGGTTCCGCTAGCAGTTGCGCACGAGCTACGAGATGGATCGGCTCAAGAAAAGCGCTTTTTGGGTGATTCTATTGGCTTGTCACTTGCCGAGGAGTCCGTTCTGAATGACTTGGAATCGAGACACAAGCCGGCAGATGATGAACAAGCCGAGGCTTCGAGTATAATTGCAAGAGAAGCTGCCCTAACTCGCTAGATGCTGTTTTTCCATGCTATGTAGTTTCTGATGGGAAGTGTAGTTGCACCAATTTGCAAAGCTGAAGTCCCACATTATATAGCGATATGTCAGAAATGTGTATTTCCTAAATTATTGCAATACCCAACGATCCAATATAGTGCATGATATATATATGTATATAATTGGATCATTGGGGCGCGCAGATCGAGATTAGGTACTACATAGGAGATCGTACTGTTGTAAGGGTGCTATCTTAAGTAAGTCTTAGAAGCATTTTTGTATCCAGTTCGTACATAGTTGAAGTGTATCATTGACAATAAACATATTTCGTATCAAATTTCAATATTTCGCTTATTAACTTGGGTTTCATTATTTTACATGAAAAACATATTTTCCAGCATTTGAAATATGTCTGCACACACCAGATAAAAGAGGAGAAAGAAGAAATGCTTACTACTACATCGAACACAACACACAATCTGACACTATCATATGAAGCCTCCTAGATTTCGCATCAATGATCTCGTAAAAAATCTTCATCAATCATGCTGTGGTATATATACCATATAGAGATATATACTCCAGTTACTCCGCCAGTCCAGCCGGCGCGAAAACTACTTGTAAAGATTTTGTCTACATTTTACAGAATATTATAATAAATATTTTAAGAATAATATTTATTAACCAAACGAAGTTAATTTTACATCAAGCACATTCGTTGATATTTCCACAATATTAAGTTATGCTAAGGTCGTGAATCGATGAAACAACTGTCTTGTAGCATTCGGGACTTGAATTAAGGGAAAAATAAAGGGTAAAGATGCTATTATATATACAGCTAATATAGAAGCGACTACATTGCTTAAAACACTTTGCTGACAACAGAATGAGAGTGCGATACAGTCCAGAGAGCAGTTGCTTCAATGGGTCGTGTGATACTGTGAAATTAGAAAGAGAAAGTCCATGTGCAATAGATTTTAAAGGTGTGGCTCGAACGATTCTGGACGATGTCTTCGATATCCTCATTCTACAGACCGGCAACAACCGCATCGGTGGTGATATAGAACACTCTCTTTACATAATTGCAGCGATCTTTGCTCAGCTAGTTACTAGTTTCTCTCTATCAAATTCTGTAGCTCATCTTGTACTGGTGAGCTACTTCTCACGTTTTTTGCCCTTTGAAATAGACTTCCCAATATATAATTTGCTACAATAAGATTACTAGAAACCCTTTAAAAACATCGATGATTATCAACAGTTGATCATGGGAACGATATATCAAAAATGTGGAAAGCTTTGCCGACCTCCTCAGTTTTATAAGGCCTAATAAAGCATGGGCCGGAAAACTCCACCGTTTCTAGTGTGCACGCCGGACGAAAAGGCCACCCGAATTGATTTCAAAATCGCGTTTTATGGTTGTAAAAGTGCGTTTTTATCTACGGGGTCCTCTACCGTTTATACATAACCAACCGTAAAAACGTCACGCTATTGTAGAGACCCATCCTCCTCTAACAGGACTTTTTTGGCCATCGCAATAAAAAGAAACCATTCAGAATTACACTAATAATTTTCCGATGGCATATGAGTTGATCCAAGTTGATAGAATGACGTCTAAAGTTTCTTTATTGCGTTTGTGAGGGCTCCTCCATTTTTTCGCATTTTTTTCGGCCTTCCAATCATGGAAACAAGATAGCGCGCCCAAAAAGTGCCTCAGGTAGTTTTTCGCCGCTGTTGCGGGCTAAATTATTGTAACAATTTACAAATTAATGAACTAATGAAACAAATATGCAGTGCTATTGAGAAAATTAAGTACACAGATTCAAACTCAAAGCCTTAGATCATCCGACGGCCAAGTGTATGCACGAACTGTGACCGAGACCGTAGTCAAGGAGTAAGAGCGTAAAAATATAACTTCATCTGAAAATATAAATTCACGCTTTTTCTGTTACTTGAATATTTTTTCTTTCGGGTTGTGTTGTTTGTGGTGTCACTGTGTGTTACTGTAATGTCACAATTTTTTTTCAATGGACGTATTAGGAATAACGGAATAAAAAGTCTGAATACTTCACTTCAAATATAATCAATCAGAACCAGTGCAGAAAGAAGAGCTCTCTCAACGATGGCGGACACAAATTTGCGAGACAAGTATGTACATCATATTCACCAAGACTGCACACGATACACACAATCCTTGAACTACATAAACTTACATAATTTTCCTCCACTTGATCTATACACCTTACAATTCCATGAAGATAAAACATTTACAACCTTCCGATAAGAAAAAATACTGCTTTAGCACACCAAATATAAAGGTAGCAATCGGCAATTAAAGATATCGAACATAGACGATTCGAAAAGAGGTCCTAACAACTATTTAATAATTCAAAATTATGCGCGTTGCCAACCCAACATCAACCATTCGTCAATGAGAGACAAACTCACAATGCGAGATAATCCCAACAATTGGTCAACGATATCACCAACAAAAGTAGGCCAGTCAAGTATCCAATGCGAGCTGTACCTCCAAAAAAAAACAAAAAACCAATACTAACAAACGACACATTTCTCGTCTTGGTTTATTGAGCCATTTGCATGCTGATTATTGTGCGAGGGCAAATTCGTCGGTGAGGATTTTCCATCTGGGCTATTTGTGTGCTTTTTATCCTTTCCAAGTAATCCTCCGAAGATTCGAGTCTTGTTTGATTGATTATCTTTGTCTGAAACTTTCTCTTTCCCTTGATACAATTCTTTTTCGCATTTTTCTTTTTCTATTTTTTCATTTCCAGTTTTTCTATCCAGTCCACCTTGCAAAGAAGTTCGAGCAATAGATTTTGAAGGTGACGTGAGCTCAGATATATGATTTACCAACGTCATGAATGCTTCGTCAACATGAGAAGAGTCCTTTGCACTAGTCTCAAAGAATGGAACACCAAATTTCATGGCAATTTCTTTTCCTCTCTCCGTATCAACGCATTTCTTTTGTGCATCAACTTGTCGCAAGTCAATTTTATTTCCGATCAATACAACTTGTACTGAATCAGAAGCATTGGATTTTATGTTCTTTATCCAGTATTCGACATTCTCTAAAGACTTTTGATCCGCTACATCGTAAACGAGCATTATTCCTTGCGCACCCTTGTAATATGAAGTAGTGATTTTGTGAAATTGTTCTTGACCGGCAGTATCCCATACTTGAACTTGAATGAGCTCGCCATTCATAGATACTTTCTTGGATTTGAAGTTTACTCCAACCGTGCTCACTAGAGAAGGACTAAATGTATCCAGCGTCCACCGCATGATTAAACTGCTTTTCCCCACACCACTATCCCCTAGCAATAGTAATTTAATCCTTCTAGCAGGTTCTGTAGATTGCGACAAGTTTTGAGCAGCGAGCATACGCTTCCTTTTTTCTGTTTCTGCAGCCATACGTTCTTCTTCATCTTCCCGAGAGTGAAATTTGCTCATGGATTGGGTAGCTTCTTCCAATCCCTAATAATAATATGAAGCGCCACTCAAATTAACATTCAAAAAAAGAACTTACTTTTTGTAAAGCAACGACTTCTCTATGTTGAAGCGGTCCACTTCGTTCAGCCTTGCCATTGATAGCACATGTATTAACATTATTATTATTGTGCTGTGCATGATTTTGTGCATTACGCATCATAATAGACTCCGCAGTGTTTGATAAACTATGTTCCTCTCCATCCACAACATGCGGTATATATTGTGCACTATTATCATCATACTCGTGTACACTTCTACTTCTGCTTCTACCCCTGCTGTACATTCGCTCCTCGTCTTCCTCTTCCTCCTCTTCCTCCTCTTCATCTACATCTGGATCTAGATCTAATCTTAGTTTTGACAAATCTAGTGGTTCAGGTCCTCCGTCTTCGTGAAAATAAGGAGTCAAAAACTGAACACCATTGTCGTTTTCATATGATGAACCGTTGATATCTTCATGAAAGGAACCACCACGCCTCCGTGTTGCCATTCTAATAAATGTGCCAGTCCACTTTCAACCACGAATCGATTCAAAGATGATTGTCAATGGCAATCGAAGCTATAGATGGGATATTTTTTTGGCAATAACATGATACACTGCAGTAGCAATTTCCTTTCGCAAAAATCCGAGAAAACATACATTTTAATCATGGAATTATTGGGGATTTAAATTACCACCAAGTACTTTTCTCTTTTCTTCTACTACAGTGCTAACTTCGAAACTGTATAATAATCCAAATATTGAACACCGGTTACATAATAATATTATATATCGTGAGGAAGTAATATATAGCGTAGTGGATATTTATATCAAGAGGAAGTAGATATTCCCTATCTACCGTGTTCTTGTCCATATTACACAATGGACGTTACCCACCTTATCCTGCATTTCCCATTCTTGCTGTCGAGACAGCCTTCAGAACTGCATAAGGACCTTGATTTCTAAAATGCAGATGAATAAAATACATTAAAAAATCGTTACATGTCAATATCTTACTCCAAAATATCATTTTGTGGCGGAGAGTGTGCAAGCAGCAATCCCATAAAACCTTCATAAGTACATCAAGAATGATAAGGGCCTTAGTGATACATGCAGTAATTCAAACTATCTTACCCATAGCATTTACATTGAGCTCATTATGTGAAGCGGACCGCGGCAAGACCAGGATATAACTTGTCGTAAGAACAACGTTATAAGCGTTCTTAATAAAGTATTTTCCTCCGTCCAAACAAGAAACGTCGGTAATGCCGACCGACGAACAATAAATAAGATATTCTTCGTTAATACCGAGTGATAAGAGCAATCTCCTGTAAATATATTGCAAGTATGCTAACAATAAAAAAATTTAGGACACCTCCATAATATGTTGTTGATGATAATTCGACTAGTACCAGCATAGTTTTGAAGGACAAAATCATTAATAGCAATATTTCCTATTGCATGGTTATCCAATACCACCAACGCATGGTTAAAATCGAACTAAAAACAATGACAATGGTCATAATGTAGCTTTAATTCAGCACCATTTGAAAATACCTGAGGCACTTCATATACATATTGATTGAACTCTGACGTACCACCAATTGGAAAAGCGTCCCATCTTTTATCTTCTATCAGCGGTAGAATCAAGTCATCTAGTGGTAATGGCTAATAAAACATTTAGTACAATAGGACAAAACAAGCTGGAATTGATACCCACATAAATGGCATCTGAATTACGCATTCTGGAAAGATTGTCCAATGGAATCAATTGCAAATGTTTATGCAATTGTGATGCACCAGAAATTCGATTAGAGTTATAAAATCCAACAGCATTTGCCTGATATAAACTCCAATACCACAATGCGAATTCCGCGATTGTTATGGGGCTAATCTGAGGTTGAAATACATCAGATATTATCAAAGTCTATTCTCAAACATGAAGATAAATTAAATCACAACATTTAATAATATACATACGTGGTCTTTGATAGTATTATATTTGTTCAGAACAAGAGTGTACCCAAATAATCGTTGAGATGCAATAGTTCCAAGCGAAAATTTATGTACAATCAAATCAGGTTCGATACCCTCTAATGCCAAGGGATCCACAGTTTTATCAATATTTGAACGAGCTAATTTCATGTTTATCATGGTTTCAAATTTTGGAGTGCACAATATAAACTTCCGATCCAGTGATAAGGAATAGTGACTGAAAGGGTTCGCAAAATCTCACCTCCATTACATCCTTTTCATGTGTCCATGAAATGGGCGTAGACAATAGCACAGAACTAGATTTTGACTTTTCTGTAGTCGTTCTTATTAGATCTCTGAGTATATCTGTCTTTCTAAAAGTTGTAGACCATGGTATCAAATCACTGTTGAGGTAATTACTCCCAACATTCATAGTGACATCCATTTTGTCCTCATCTATTGTACTACCGAACAGCATGTAACCGAATATTAAAAAAATACCAATCTTTAGAGCGATCAGAATTGCTATATAAAATAAATTTTGGCAAGTAAACCATGATTGGACTTTTTCCATGGGGACCCATTGCAAAAATCCTGAGTAATTCCAACTGAAAGAATCAAGTATTTCTGCATTTGACTCTTCACTAATCACTAGTGGATTCTTGTAACTTCTGGAAGAGGAGCTAATATTCATGGGATGCAATGAACCTTGAAGAAATAGAACGTTTGATTGAGTGTCAACGCTATTTTCTTCATCGGCATCATAATAATCACTCTCATCATCATCAGAGTTGCAGTGAATGATTTCGCCCTTGTAATTTCCCCGTTGCATATTTTTCGAAATACAGCTGGAGATGCTGCAATTGGTTGCTTTTGGTGATGATAAATACAAAATGATGGGATTGGAGAGATTGTTACAATAATTCGACGTAGAAACTAAGGCCTAACTAAATACTTTCTATTATTATGTGCTTCTACCCAATAGTTGTTGTGGTTGCTACAACAATACCATTTGGACCCTTCGCATGTATAGTGTAATGGATACCACAACTACAATACAATACAGTATTATAGCTTGTTTTCGATACGTTTTAAAAGTTGACCACTTTTGGTTGCATCAAAATTTGAAGACTGTTGCTTCAATTAGATACTGTATTAAATTTTTCTCATGTCAGATCGTAAGGAAGCTTTCGAAAAAGCAATAAAGTTGCTTAATGAGTTGTCTCATGAACTAACTGAGAAAATTGCATCTGCAAAATCTCACTTCCCACCATTGGAGAAAATGACAGAAGAAATTGCGCGAAATGTTGTAACGTGTATGAAGAACCGATCAGTGTGTCAAAGTTATTTAAAAGATTGGTTTCGAGCTTTCCTTGGAATTAAAGACGAAGCTATGATACTTATTACGGGTGAGTTAGTTAGAGGGTATCACATTCCAATTCATGGAAAATATCAACACCAGCGAATAGGCGAATCTCATTATTACAATGATGGTTGCACTTTGAGTGCATGTTCAGTGGATGGATTGGACTATGAATATAGAACAATGCATGAAAAATTTGGATCGCGACAGGTGGGTTGCCAGTTTCAAATAATTGCTGTGTTATCTACAAATTGTCATTGTTTTTTTTCTTAGAGTTTGGATTGTTTAGCAGATACGACCCAGCGATGTAGTGAGGAACTCAATGCTCTCACCAAAAATATCGATTTACTTGGGAGTATTATCAAACGAGCCCTTCTTTCTGTTGGTGTAACCGTAAAAATGGATTTGCGGCATTGTGGAGAAATTTTGGAAGCTCAGTTTCATAATCCTGAGTACTTCATTCAATTAAAAGGAGCAGGAAGTTTGAGGAAATGTTCCCGCAATCAGGCGCTGAGAACGGTGGTTGAGGATGTTGTTGACGAACAGCCGAATCTTCTTTATCGAAATCCGCAATTTTCTAGCTCCAAAACCGTTAAAAAGCGCCTCCTAGACGATAGCGACGAAGAGGGGGATATTGTAGAAGTGTCAAGAGTTCACAAACAACCTGATTTCGGATTTTCTGCCTCGATAGAAGACATCAAGCGTGCGCATTCACTAATTACACCATTAGTGCATCGTGTAGAGCCAGAGCAATCATTAAGTCGAACAGTTGGTTCTGCGAAAATTCAGTTGAATTATTCTCATGGGGAGGGAGCGGTTGGAATACCAGAATGGATGAACCGTAGAATAAGGTTTAAAGTTCTCAATCCCTACCCGGAATCAATATTTGCTTGTGCGAAGAAAGAATATATTCCCCATGTTATTGTTTCAATTAATCTGCTTCATCCAAAATTTGATCCAGAAAAGAAAGTCATTTTCGTAAGTTCCTATGATATTATTGAAGAAATTACGAAAGTGTTGTGGCAATCCCCCATCATAACGTCACAAAAGATGGAGTGGTTTCATCTAAGACTGTGGTTCCCCAAGTCCGTGCAAGTGGAGGGTTATCATTACAGTAAGGATATGCAACGATGGATTCCAATTCCAACGGCAGATAAAACTAAATTATATCCAGTCATATGTGAAAATCACGATATCGTTGTTGACTTTTGTCAACAATTATCAACATATTGCTGTGAAAATGGTCCATTGGATGACCTGCACCGCAAGGTAAGTATATATGTTGCCCACTTGTCTTCGTATTTCGTAATAATTGTTCGGTATATTACGTTCTTGATAGGTTGTCACTCTTAAACGCGTGATGATATTGGCTGAAAATACGGCTCAACTTGCCAATTATACGCATGTACTTCTGAAGCGTCTTGCTAAAGCTACACCTGAACGAATAATAGAAGTTAAATTATTCAATTATACTAATCAAGTTGATCGTGAACTGGCAAATCAGCTTCAACGCTTTACGTTTTCATTTTTAAGTAACCGATATTTACCCGTTCTTCTAAGGCTGGGTGTAAGGTAGATGGTTTCATCATTGTTATAAATTTTTGAATATTCAATTAAGAATATATTCTTTAGACCAGTAATAGCCACAATTACTCCTCGTCAAGATGGAAATTATATTAATTGGGAAACAAGATTTTGGTACCTTTGTGAGTGGTTTCCTGTTGTGGTATTGTCGAACCAAGTGGTTTCCACTCGCATGATTCGCGACAGTACACCTTCAGAGCTAGGCGAACTGTTGCTTCAAAAACTGACCATTGCTAATTCACAGCTTTATCTGGATCATGGTTCACATTTTACATTTTGGTTGCCATTTTGCAATCAATACTTTCCCACTAATACTGTGGTAACTAACTTGTGGTTGTGCGGGAAAGAAGATACTCTTAGCGACGAGATATTGGCTCAAATAAATTGGGAATCTTTTGTCGATTTATTGATAGATTTTCTTAGAGACAAGCGAGATCCTCTGCTTAACATATTGGAGAAACTTTTTATTCACGCCACTAGATTGACAGAGATTGAACTAACAGGCTGTGTTCGGAACATGGTGGATGGTTTGATGATCATATGTGCTTTGGTAAATAGTCTTCGAGTGAAGAGTAAATTGGGTTCTGTTCCTGCGAATATCAAAGTTGTAATGAAAGGATTTGAAAGATTATGGACTTCCTTGAG
>JACCEA012076842.1_pt1 | contig 14401 bp, 9 predicted proteins | sample 7449851 | NCBI WGS metagenome assembly JACCEA01 (sample SAMN15323453, study PRJNA562643) | freshwater metagenome | isolation source: river surface water | place: USA:Blue River Watershed | collected 2017-08-18 | reverse complement strand
GTCTTTGTCGGCGGAACTGGCAGAAGTGGCACGACAGTGATGGGCGAACTCCTTGGCAAGCACCCAGATGTGCGGACCAGCACTCCGATTGAAATTAAGTTTCTCTCGAATCGCTCAGGCCTACTTGATGTTGTCTTCGGACGCGATGAATCCCCGAACAAGAAGAAAGAGACTGTTTCAATCTTGCATTACCGCACCTATCGCAAGCGCAGACTGCGTGAAAAAGAGAAGCTTGCCAATATCTTGGCAGAGTTCGAAGATCAAGTCTGGAATAAGTGGTGGGATATCGATGCTCCGCCTCCTCATGGTCGTGGATTAACATCAGGAATTTCCCGTCCCAACCTTGAGAAATTAATGTCATCTCTGCGCCGTGATCTCAAGATAAATCGCATTTTGGCCGCCCGTAGATTTATGAAGCGGTTTATCGCACTTCAAGATGAAGCAGGCAGCGAAAAGTATTGGGTGGAAACAACTCCGATGAATATCCCGACTGCGGATAGATTACTCAAGCTCTTTCCCAACGCGCTCTTCATTACCATGGTGCGCGATTCTCGAGACGTGATTGCCTCCCTTCTTACCAAGAACTGGGGGCCAACAACTCCTATGGAAGGGCTCACCTGGATTGAAAAGCGCCTGACTGATGGCCACAACGCTCTCAAAGCTGTTCCTGCGAAGCAGCAGATAACTATCGCGCTTGAGGATCTAGCTATCAATCAACGTGAAGCTACCTACCGAAAAGTCATGAGCTTCTTAAAGATCTCTGATTCGCCCGCGATGAGAAAGTTTTTCAACGAGGAACTGACTCCAGCAAATGCCACAAGCGGGCGCTGGAAGCAGGAAATTTCTAGCCCTGAATTTGATGCTGCGTATGCAGCGCTGGAAGCAAGGCTAAATAGTTATCTCTTGCCCTGATGAGGCTTCTTGGCTGCCGTTTTGGTAGCACGTGTCTTTGTTGATACAGCAGATTTCTTCTGCTTCTGCTTAATCTCGGCAAGTATTCGATCAAAATCAAATTCCAGTTCGCTGAAGTTCTCAGCGACAGGAGCAAGGATTGGGTGCTTGCGCCGCCTTATCGCCCTGCGGGCTAGGTATAAGAAAATGCTGGCTACGGTCAGAATAGAAATTGCTGCAATGATTGCCGGTAGAGACTTAATGGTGTTATCGACGATTTCAGATGCGACGATTTTATCAATAGCGTTACTCGATGCTTCAATATCAATGGCAGCTTCGTCTGCTGCTGTCACGGCAAGGTCATTAGCATCTGCAACTTTATTGGCATTGTTCACATCGCCTGCAAATCTACTGACCGAAAGCGCTGCTTTTTCTGCAGCAACCTTGGCCTTCTGGGCTGCAATTTGTGCCACAGTTAGTTTGTTCTGAATCGAAGTGGCTTGAGCTCTTGTGGCGCGCAACTTCTCCTGGAGCTGATCACGAGCTTTCACAGCAGCAGCTAGCTCATCTCTTTGATTGTTCAGCACATCCTGTAAGGAGCGGATTCTGGTTTGCAACTCCTTACCTGCATCAACTTTTGCTTCAAGAGTGGCTTTGACTTTCTCAAAAGTAGCTAGCGTTTTATCTGCCAGCTTACTTGCCTTTTCAGCGTCTGCTTTATCCCTGTTATATCGAGCGACCGCTTGGTCTGCTAACTGCTTGAGCTTTGCAATGTCAGTAGCGCTAGCGGCCATTTGAAGATTTTCTCCGGTGTCAGCGCTTGAAACGGTGTAAGGCTTTTCTGTGCTCACCAAGCTTTTACTTCCTGATGCCACTCGATATGCTTCAAGTGCGTTATCAGCAATCTCTCTGCTCCGAGCTGCCTGCTCTCGCTTCTCCGAAGCTATTTTCATAGCTCTCTCTGCTTCGACCTTAACCTCGTTATATGTTGACATATAGGAGGTGATGTCAACTCGAATCTGCTCATATTGTTTAATCGAGTTCTGCAATCTCTTTTCAGAAGCAGAAATCCCTTGCTGTATCTTCTCTTCAGCCTGCTTTTGAGATTCAATTCTCTTTGCAAATGTAGCAACTTGTGAAGTAACTGCTTTCAGATCAGTGGCCACACTGGCAGCAGCCTTAGCAGCCACACTGGCAGCAGCCTTAGTTTCCGCTAGCACTGCCGATGCGGCATCGGCCTTCTCAGATGATGCAGCTGCCTTGTCGCGATATTTTTCAACATTTGCTTGAGCCTTAGATGCAACTTTTCCAAGATCCACCTTGATTTTGTCGATCAATTCTTGTGCTTTCTTCTTCGCTGCATCAATTGCAGCAGCAGCTTTTGCATCAGCAGCTGCGATTTCCGCTGCCGCTTTCTCTGCTAGACGATCTGCTTCAGCCTTTGCAGCTTCTGCCTTCTTTCGCGCGTCATCTACCTTCGCTTGGTCTGAACCCTCTGCTGCTCTCTTTGCTTCTTCTTCCTTCTGCTTTGCTTCTTCTTCCTTCTTAGCGGCTGCTAAAGCTTCAGCTTTTGCCTTATCTTCTGCCGCCTTCTTCACTGCGGCCTCATCTGCCTCTTTCTTGGCCGCGGCAACTAAGAGTGAATATTCGCGATCTGACATGGGTTTAGGTTTTGATGCAGCTTCCGCAGCTGCACGTGCAGCAGCTGCTTCGGCAACTGCTCGCGCGGCCGCCGCAGCTTCTGCAGAGGCACGCGCCGCAGCCTCTACGGCTGCAGCAGCAGCTGCGGCAGCAGCAACAGATGCTGCAGCTGCAGCATCGGCAACATCTTGAGCAGCTTCCGCTGCAGCTTGTGCCGAAGCAGCAGCGGAAGAACCAGCATCAGATTGCCTATTAGCTTCTTGCAGTGAACTCAAGGCAGCCGCAGCAGCCTCGGCTGAATCACCCGAAGAGTTGGCAACGTTATTCAAAGTTGTGGCAGCTGAATTCAAGGCGGTAGAGCGAGCTGCGGCAGCGGTGACGGCCGCATCAGCTGCAGCCTTTGCAGCGGCAATTGCAGCCAACTCTGCCTGACGTGCGGCATATTCTGCAGCAGCAGCCTTGGCATCATTTTCTAATTTCAATTTTTCTTGAGCTGCAAGAACTGCGGCAGCATCTAGAGAAGCTTTTACGGCCGCAGCTCGAGAAGCTGCATCTGCGGCATCTTGAGCAATTTTTAAAGCTGCAGCGGCTGCTGCATCAGCTCGCGATTTTTCAGCATCTGCAAGATCTTGACGCGCCTTCGCTTCAGCCGCTGCTGTAGCCGCTGCTGCAGCTGCTGCATCTGCTGCGTTCTTCGCATTAGTTGCAGCTGTCGCCGCAGCATCTGCGGCCGCCTTATCTGCTGCATCTTTATCACTTTGTGCCTTGGCGGTTAAGTAGGCTTGACGCAAGTCATCTACCGTAGCGAATTTTGCTCCTTCGAGTTCAGGTAAAAGATCATCTTCATAGTTTTCAACTGGAATGAAATTTCTTGAAACCAATAACGTACCACCGGCGGCTTGGAGCGCTGCCAGAGCTGATGCAGTTGTACCTGCAGAGGCAGATGCTTTTGTTGCCGCAGCTGCCGCAGCCGTTGCGGCAGCCGTTGCGGCAGCATCAGCAATGGCCTTCGCTGCTTTTGCAGCATCATCGGCTGCCTTCTTTGCATCGGCTTCCTCTTTTGCTCTTGCAGCTGCTGCAATTTTTGCATCAATCTCAGCCTGTAAGGCCGCCTGCTTCGCCTGGTATTCGCGCAAGGCTGCTGCAGCTAACTCTTGCTGACGTAAAACTTCTAGGCGCTGCGTCTCTGCAGCAGCTTGCGCAACTCGAATCTTTTCAGCCGCGGCAGCTTGCTCTTCAACTAATTTTCGCGCTGATTCTTCAGCTTTCAATTTGGCAGCAGCGATTTGTTCCTTCTTTGCATTTTCTCTCTCAAGCGCCTGAGCTGCGGCAGTCTCTGCCTCTTCCTTTGCAATTTGTGCCTTGCGCGCTGCTTCAGCTGCAGCAGCAGCAGCTGCAGCAAAATCTGCTTGTGACTTTGCAGCTGCAACGGATGCGGCGATTGCATCTTGTTCTTCTTTATCTTGCTGCGCCTTCAGAGCTGCCGCATCCGCTGCAGCCTTCTGTTCATCGGCAACCCGCTTTGCCTCTTTCTGAGCTTCAACAACCGGATCAAGGCAATCAGGTAGATCTGGCGGGTATGCAGCAGGGCCGATGCAATAGGTGGCTGCTGGTGCAGAGGTATTTGGCAGGTGGGCAAAGAGGAGTGAGAGCACAACAACTGTTGTTGTTGTGAAGACATTCCTTCGCGCTAGTTGCATTAGCAGCCACCCTTAATTATCAGACTAGTTGGACGCACTAATGGCTGATCGACGAACGTTATTTTACCGACCCCACCGGCAAAGTTAGCCAGTAACTCTTCACTTTCCCCTGGAGCTAAATCAATATCTGAAACGTAGATAGGTCGACCACGCTCAGTTGATGCGCCACCTAAATTCTCTGTTCGGTTTTCGCGCGAGACAGAGACCAAAACTGAATTAGTAGGGCCGTAGATGAAGAGTTTAAAGCGATGTGCGCCAGTAACTAAGTCCGCAGGTTTTCCCTTATCAGCTCGGGTGAGCACGTAGGCCGGTAATCCTTTTCCACTCTTGAGAGTATTTGTCACTCTCACGCGCACTTGAGTCTGCGCAACTTTGTCACATGATTTAGATTCAATCACTACGTCGCGATCCAGATAGTAATCGAGCTTGCTGGCGTCAATGTTTTGTATAACTGCGCGGAACTCATTATTGGGAGCCTTATCCAAGTATCCGCCTAATCGAACGGTGGCGAGCTCTTTCTCTGCAGGGGTATCACGTGAATACATAAGGATACGATTTTCAATAAGCCCTTGCTTGATGGCACGCACCATCTCAATTTTTGAATACTGCCCGCTAGTGATCTTGCTTGCAGCTGCATCCAAGATATCTACTAGGTACTGCTTGCGGGCGTTGTTATCTTTTTCATATCGCTTATATGCCTTCTGCAAAGTTTCACTCACCACATTTTCACTGGTAATCACTTCCCCAGATTCCAAAGTGATAGGACCCGTTGCCTTAAGGACATAACTCAGCGCGCTCGGGTCAACAGCGATCACACCATCAAGTTGTTCTTCAAATTGCTTCTTCCATAATCCCATCCAAATCTCAGCCCCAAATGGAAAATGTGGAGATAGATTTGAGTTCTGCAAAATAGCGGGGTTTTTGCCATATAGCTTGGTAAATTCAGTGGGGACTTTTACCGGGACATCTTTGAGAGAGTAGAGAACTGCGTTGGAGCCAGTGCGCACGACAGAAAGAGAAGATTTATTTAGGTCAATAATGGCGAATGCTCCCAAAATGCCACCAGTGCCGCGGGCCTCTGCGCTATTTTGAAATGCGATCATGTATCTCTTTGGTGCATCAGCACCAACTAGCCAAGAGCTGGCGCGTATGACGGCAGTAACCTCATCGCGTATCGGGCTAAAGTCCAAGCCTGCTATCTGAGTCATCTGCTTGGCAACAGGAAAATTAAGTAGCCAAAAGAGGCGGTCTACATCTGAGGCAAGTGCTACAGACTGCTTAACTAGGCTTTCCTTGTCATATTCCCCAGAAAGTTGTTCAACATAATCTCGTGCATGCAGAAAGGTAAGAACTGATTGGGTAGTAACTGCCAGTAGGTAGAGAACTGGTAGAAGAATGAGAACTTTAATGACTCTGCGCTTCATGCGGATATCACCGTGAACTCATCTGCCATATAGGAGGCAAGGTAGGAATCAGCAAGGCGTCGTGCACGTGAGTGACGGGGCGCCGTGATGATGACAACCGGTGATCGCTCGGCTAATTGCTGAATCCAATTGCGCCAGCTGGGGGAGAGGAAGTATCTCTCCGGAAAATCAACCTGACGAGGATGGGTCAATATCTGCTGGGTATTCACGATCGATGTTTCGAGCAGCTCTACCTGCTCGATGTCAAAGAAAATTCGCTCGAGCCCCAAATCTTCTATCTCATTAACTATCGGTGCACGTAAGTCGGCATCAATAAGAATCGCACCTTCATCTATGCGCGCCATCTGTGCATGGGCGAGTGCAACTCCTAAATCGCTGACCCCATGAGGTATCACCACATGAATGCTGTGAGCATGGGGATAACCCTTTGCATCAAGAGCAGCGCGTAATGTCAGAGCGCCGACTTTGCCAAGTTCACGGCTCATGGCATCTGGCAAAAGCCCAACAGGATCAATGGGGACAAAATCTTTATCTTCCACAATCTCTTCATAACTACGCAGTGCACCGTGATATCCCAGATTGCGAATGACATCGCTCTGCGAATCTTCTGCTGTGACTATTAAATCTGCCGCTTGGATATCAGCTGCAGCCTTACCTAAACTCTTCGATGCGCTCTGCGTAACGGGCACCTGCCAATTCTTAGCAATCTCAATCACAGCATCCAGAATTGGTGTGCCATCAATGGCAGTGACCCCAGTTGATGAAATCTGATCTTCTGGAAAGTTGCGCTCAAGGACTGCTTGAGCAAAGGGGGAGCGCGCTTGGTTCATCCTGCAGACAGTGACTATGCGCATAAGTTAAGGTTACTTGGTGAAGGCAAAGGGGAAGCGCTTGCGAAAGAGAGATATAGCAGCAGCTGCGTTAACGCTCTATCTTCTCGTGCTCTCACTCTTTGTCCTCTTTCCACGGCCAATTCTTGAATCCGGTGATCCTTCACAGATTGCTGAGTATTTGCGCACTCATGCAAATTTCTTCTACAAAATCCTCTACGCCGACACCCATCTTGTAGCGCTTGGCAATTTCTTCATGCTCGCTCCCTTCCCAGTGATATTCACCGCGCTCTTTGAAAAGGTGAGCCTCTACAAGGTTTTTCTCGTCGGCATTGCCCTCTCCGCCTCTTTCGAGCTAGTCCAATTAGCCATCCCGGGCCGAGTCAGCGACTGGATTGATTTCCTATCCAACTCGCTCAGTCTCCTCATCGGTATTGCAATAGTTCGGTTTTTACGCAGCAGAAAGTCCGCACAGACAGGGTAAAAACCGACCTTCTTCAAATCCGCCCATCGCTCACGCCAGCCTCACTGCTTACGCTTAGGTCATTCAAGGGGCGTGAGATACACGTGATGTGTGCGTGACATACGGGTGATTGCCAGGAGGTGATGCGTGGAACTCATTCAATATTGGCGTCTTATTGTTCAGAACCGCATCATCATCGGCGCAAGCACGCTCGTTGGTCTCATCATTTCTGCATCAATAACTTTTACGACAACACCGCTCTATGAATCACAAGCGCAAATATTTGTATCTACCCCTGCCTCCACACTTGATATCTCAGCACTTGCAACTGGATCTTCATTTTCACAACAGCGCGTCAAGTCCTATGCACAGATTATTAATAGCCCGAAAACTCTGGAGCCTGTGATTGAGCGTCTTGATTTGAAGATGGATGCAACAATGCTCAGTTCTATGGTCACAGCATCAGCTCCGCTCGACACAGTTTTAATTTCTCTCACAGTCACCGACACTGACCCGCAGCGCGCGTCAGAGATTGCTAACGCCATCGCTGACCAATTTGGAATTACTGTAGGTGACCTTGAGCTATACGGCATCGGCGTTGATTCACCTGTGAAGGTTTCAACCGTGAAGGATGCAATTCCAGCTGATTCGCCAGCATCTCCAAAGAAGGCGATCAATCTCGCGCTCGGCCTACTTCTTGGATTTGGTTTAGGCATTGGCCTTGCATCTCTTCGCAAATTACTTGATAACACTGTCAAGAATGAAGATGATCTTCTGGGCACGCCCCTTCTTGCAGCGATTGGCTTTGATGAGATTGCCGATGAGAAGCCACTTGTGACTCAAATCGGCCGCTATGCCGCTCGCACAGAAGCTTTCCGCACGCTACGTACTAACCTGCAATTCCTTAACCCAGATGCCCACCCACAGGTCATTGTGATGACATCAGCTCTTCCTAATGAAGGCAAGACAACTTCATCTATCAACCTTGCACTTTCGCTCGCTCAAGCAGGTGCCAAAGTGGTTCTCGTTGAGGCTGACCTGCGTCGCCCAAAGGTGCCGCTCTATCTTGAGATGTCATCAATGTCTGAAGGCCTAAGCGACCTTATCTCTGGACCAAAGAAATTAACTCCACAAGGCATCAAGGCTGTGCTTCACCCTTATGAATCAACAGGCTTAAAGGTCATTCTCTCTGGCAAGGTCCCGCCCAATCCTTCAGAGCTTTTGAGTTCACATAAGTTTGAAGAGTTAATCGAACTTCTGCGCAAGCAATTTGAATATGTCATCATCGACTGCCCACCATTACTTCCTGTCACCGACGCTGCAATCGTTTCGGCCAAGGCAGATGGATGTGTACTTGTAGTTCATGCCGGTGTTACCAAGAAGCCTCACTTCATAGGCTCACGTGATGCAGTCAAAGCTGTCGGCTCAGTAATTCTTGGTGTCATCATCAACAAGATTCCAGAGTCTTCACTTGAATATGAGTATGGATATCGCTACGGATATCCACGTTACTACGGCGCTAATTACCGCCCATATGCAAAGCGTGGATCTGAAGAAGGTCAATACGCACCAAGTGCTGATGTCTTATCGCGCCAAGCCCTCGAAGAAAACTTCCGACATGTCAAAGGTGCGCGCTTTAAAGAAGAACTTAAGCGCCAAGATAATAAGAAGGCTTAGTAAGCCCCTTTACCTTTAAAGACTGCCCCGACAGTGGAGACGATAATCCATAGATCGCGAGTAAAGCTCCAGTTAATCAAGTAGTTCAAATCGAGGGCTACGCTCGTGCGCAAATCTAAATCTGAACGCCCAGAAATCTGCCATGGACCAGTAATGCCTGGCTTGGCAATTAAACGACGTTCATAGATGGAGTTATAGACACTCACTTCGCTAGGAAGCGCAGGACGAGGGCCCACCACCGACATGCTGTTATTGATGACGTTCAGGAACTGTGGAAGCTCATCAAGAGAATACTTGCGCAAGATACGTCCCACGGGCGTCACACGAGGATCCTGGCGGTTTTTAAAGAGGACATGATCGCTTGCGTGAATATTTTCAACTTCATGGACAATTTTGTCTGCATCTTTAATCATGGAGCGGAACTTGTAGAACTTAAAGGTCTTTCCATTTAAGCCCACTCTCTTTTGTGAGTAGAAAATTGGCCACCCACTTGAGATAAGCACTGCGATAGCTATGCCTATGAAGACAGGGCTTAAGAGAATCATGAGAGAGATTGCGAAGACAAGGTCGAAAGCGCGCTTGACAATCCGCCATGGCAGGGAAATTTCAGATTTTTCGAAGGTAAGGAACGGAATTCCCTCTTGAGGGGAGGGAATCAACCAATATCCAAGGTTGCCTGAATCAAGAGGAATCCAGTTGACGTGGATATCAAGATCTTCGCAATAGTGAATAAATTTCGAGAAGTTAGGATCTGATTCCATGCCGGGAAGCATGAGTACTTCAGTGATCTTCTGATAGCGCACCAAGCGATCAAACTCTTCAATCCATGAGCTAGTAATCTCGGTACAGACCAAGCGAGATGCAATCGTGAAGCCCAGTGTGCGATTAGCAATCAACCAGTCGCTATGTTCTTCTAAATCACTCTTTTGGCGCCCCACAATCATCATGTTTGAGGAGACCTTCTTCTTCAAAATCAATGGGCGAAGAACAAGCCCATAAACGCCAATACGCACGATGAAGAGATAGATAATTCCACTACCAAGCATGACAAGAAAGACGGTACGTGAGAAAGAGGCTTTAAGGATGAATGAAAGAAATCCCAGAGCAAAGAAGTAGGTGACTGATCTCTTAATGATTAAACGTAGGTTAAATACCACCAATGTGGCATGATTAAAGCGGTATGTACCGGTTGCAACGAGCATAAGAATCCAGGCACAGACCAAGACAACAAGAATTCCCCTGTATTCAAATTGAGCAATCGCCGGTTTTCCATCAACAAGGGCATCTGCATCAGGAAATCTAAAGTTGTAAGCGGTCACAGCCGATAGCGCGATAGCGATGGCATCAGGAATGAGCATCAGCGCAAGGATGACCACCTGCTGGCGGTTAGCCCTCTCCTTGACTCTTATCAGGAGTGACTTCTTCATTTTCTTGATCCCAATTTTTCTGGTTCTATAACAAATGATAAGACTGTGGCGCTATCGGTTCGTCGCAGGGACCAACTTTTGGTGAATGTGTCAAAGAGAATCGTCCCCAGACCGCGATGGTTCCCGTTCTCGAGAACCTGCCCATTATCTCCGACCTCAACGTAGATGAGACCATCCTTGGAAGTCCCCGTGATACATATTTGGGTAGCCTTTCCATGGCGTATTGAATTCACCACAGACTCTTCAATGAGTTGAGAGGTGATGTCGCTATAGGCATGCAATTCCGCAAATTCTGATGAAAATGAATGTGTTATTTCAGCCAATCCCTCCCACGATTTGCTCAATTCTGCAACGCGCTTGGCAGGTATGCGCGCCACTGGACGCTCATATGGAACCTTTAATTGTTCCATTCTCTCCACTATCTGCCGGGTAATCTCTGGGGGGAAGAGTTCAAATTCACTCTCAGCAGCTTTTAAGAGTAGCAATTTGCAGGCTAGCAGTTGTGACTGCACTTCCGCATGTAAATACTGGGCGTAGTTAGCATCAATTGCACCACTGTTTGTTTTCTGTAACAAGCTCTCAAGTTCACCAGCTTTAATGACATCACTGATGAATGAGAAGACGAATTCTTGATCATTACGTAGCGCAAGGAGCAAGCACCCAATGATAAAAAGCGCGATCTGGGTGATGGCGCTGATCAGGTAACCCGTAACCATGGAAGAAATATTGGGTTGTGAATTAAAGGGTGAATTTAATTGAATAAGAAAAGTTATGCCGTAAATGAATGGTAGCGATGCTAAAAATGCTTGATTGAGTGCAGAATAGTTACCCTGAGTCGCCTCTTTTCGATAGATTATTTTTGCAGCGAGCAAGACCATTGAAGTCCAAGTAAGTTGGACAAGTGCAGTTTCAGCCAGCCCGATTTGGCTAATTTGTACTACCAAAGTAAATGGCCACGTGAGCAGAATTACCGCAATCACCGGAATGGGATTCTGAGTGATAACTCTCTTGAGGACCGAGATAAACCCGGCACGAAGCCAGATGAGTTCACCATCTCTCCACTTAGATTGACTTAGCGGCTTTATGTAGTCGGTAATCAAGGAATCAATTTCTTGGCTTGCGCGGTTTAAGTCATCTCTAGTAGGAGATTGGCCCACCAGGTGAGATATCTTTTCTTGCAAAGCTCCAACCATTCCAACAACTTGATTTGAGGATTTCTGTGCCGCCATAGAAAAGCCTGAAATATTCTTCTCCATTACCTCATTGAGCAGCGTTCGTAATTTGGCGCGAAACTCTTGCCCATATTCGACAATGACAGAACCGGCTTGATTCCAATAAAAGACGGCAAGAGCTGAGTTCAAGATGCGCGATAGAAGTGGAAGAGAGTCCTCTACTCCAAAGAGCGGGGCTAATATGCCACCGACACCGCCACGAGTGATTCCCATCAGGAGTACCAATAACACCTGCTCACCAAAGGGTTTGTCCTTGCCATAAAGCACAAAGGGAAACATGGCCAAATGTCCTGACAAGCCAATAAACAGCCAAATAAATAGTTCGCCTGCAGATGAAACTTCTTCTGGTGTGCTCACGACGGCAAGTGCCATCGAAATCGGAATGGTCCACTTAAACACCGTCAAGCTCAGCAAATTCTTGGGAAGCAATTTAATTACATCGCCGATACGAGTTGCAGATGGCGTTCTCTGGTTCATAAGGGCACGCGCATCTCTTCGATAGTCGCCAGGCTCTCACCCAGCAATTGGTTGGCGCTCTTGAGGAGCTCCAATTTACGTTCCAGTGAAATTCTTCCTAAGGTCTCAGAATTCAAGAGGTGAAGAGCCATTGTCACACCAGAAATTTTGCCCTGCAGCGCCCCAAAACGCCCCTCGTAGATTGCCTTTTCTAAGGTGGAATCTCTCATTGATAGCTGCTCAATCTTTGCCCGCGCGAACGATCCTCGTTTGACTGCCACATCTCGTTGGCCACTAACTTCAACAAGGAGCGAAGCAATTACAGATGCTAGATAGAGACCATACGCAGTCTTGAGAGCTGAGTACCAGGGTAGGTAAGGATTTTCTAACCCCAAACCCAGGTATGGCTGAGTTAGATTATAGAAAAATGAAACAGTGAAAACTCCAATAAGGGCTGCGAAAATCATGAACGAGCGAAATCTTACAATTCGTTTTACTAGCTGAGCGAGCGGGATAAGAATCGCTAAAAGCGGTAGAAGTCCTACCATTCCTGTCAGTACACCATCAATTCCATTACGAGGAAACTGACCATTAAGAACACCTAATGTGTAGAAGATTATGGTAATTCTTACTGAGAGTATCTTTGGAAAGAAAGCTGACCAATATGAGCGGATGGCAAAAGGAGTAGATGTGGCTCCTGGCTTCTCGATGTTACTGTTTAGCAATTGACGCTGTTCTTCCAGCGCATGTGAAATCTCAATACTTTGCTCATATAAAAATCGCAAATCTTTCTCAGATTCTTCTGAGGTCGCATCTAAACGTTCAGATCTACTAAGAGTAATTTCGATTCCTGCCCGCAAAGCCTGCACCTGAGGCAGCAGTTGACTCTCAAGCATCTCAGCGGCAGCTGCCCTCTGAGCTATTTCACGATCTCGTAGACCACTCTCTTCCCAAGAGAGTAAATTCTCAAGTGAGTTCAGCGCCTCAAGTTCAGTTCGTTTGCGTTCGATAGTTCCGAAGTAAATAGCAGCAAAGGCCATTACTACTGTGGTGTAAAAGGTTGCTGGGAGTAGCCGTTGACTAAAGTTGAGGTCAATCCCAAATGACCAGAGACCATAGTAGGCAACGGCAAGTCCACGTATAAAACCAGTGGATATCCAGACAAAGAAACACCTAGAGATGGGCTGTAACTTCATTTTTCTCTGACCAAGCAGTATCTCCTGTGCCAAAAAAAGATAGAGAAAACCGGCTAATTCTCCTGCAAAAGCGATTGTGATCGCATCAGTGAGTGAAATATCAAACTTTTCATACTCGCGTTCAGTGGTGACTAGGAACCCAAAAGGGAATACCAGCAGATAGGTGCGAATCGAGACTGCCCATCTCCCTGTAGCGGCATATCTAAATTTTTGAAGTTGAGCTTTCACTTAATAACAACTTTTCCTTGCTGCCACATGCGCACAGCTAGTACGCGCGGATTGAAATCCTCGTCGCTCTTAATACCTAAACTAGCAAAGGTTCTCTGCACCAGAGTCTCTGTTGCACGAAGAGACGTTCCACGCTTACGAGCAATCGCAGCATTGGTAAAACCTTCAGCAAGCAGTAACAAGATCTCACCTTGCGTAGCGCTAATGACGATTCGGTCATTCTCCATCTCGGGTCGCACAGCTGCGGACGCAGAGTGGGAAATTGATTCCTCAACGGCATGAACGAGCTCAGTAATCGAACCCAGCTCAGATTTGACTAGATAGGTAACCCCCGTAGGAATAGCTACGCCATTGGGGATAGCCAGAGCAGGGGAGGCATGCGAAGTCAGCACAACCTTGCCCACCCAGGGATGCTCCTTCTCCACGAATTGCAACAAGTCAGCCCCACTCGGTCCCACGCCAAAGTTCAAATCCGTAATCACCACATGGGGATCAAAGGAACCCACTAGAGCAATCGCCTGCGCTACCGATGTGACAGCTTCTACCTGAAAGTTGGCACCCTCCAGAACCTCGCGCAGAAGATTGAGTGTGAACTCTTCATCCTCTGCCACAAGTACGCGTGCACGAAAGCCGGTAGCCATGCTTCTCCAATGGGTTAGGTCTTAAGTTTAGGCGTGAGCCGATGAGAAAATAAGCCCTAGGTATCCGTTTTTACTTGGACTGAATCAGCTTTTCAACCCATTCAAGATACTTCTTGCGCCCCACAGCAGGATCAAGATGCTTGACTGCAAATGCACTACCCAACTTCGCCAATTCATCGAGTCGACTCTGATTCCTACTCAACTCTTCAATCTTTGATGCTAGCGCCTTGGAATCTCCCGCCTCAACTAACTCAGCTACACCATCTAGGAACTTCCATGTTGCACCACTACGAGGCACGGCTGCAATCACAGGGCGCTCGCTATACAGATATGAAGTCAACTTGCTGGGCAAACTCATCTCCATCTGCGTAATGCGCTCATTAACCAGTAACAAATCAGCAGCTGATAACAACGCTGAGTAATCTGCATCAGAGACAGCTGGCATAACCGCAATATTGCTCTTACCTGCACAGAGCGCCTTCAAATTAATTTCTTGATTTCCATGACCCACAAGATAAATCTTGATCTGAGAATTACTGGCAAGCGCATCAGCGGCCCTCACCGCATTCTCAAGGTCCTGCTTGGCGCCCATGTT
>JACCEA010710210.1_pt1 | contig 14402 bp, 15 predicted proteins | sample 7449851 | NCBI WGS metagenome assembly JACCEA01 (sample SAMN15323453, study PRJNA562643) | freshwater metagenome | isolation source: river surface water | place: USA:Blue River Watershed | collected 2017-08-18 | reverse complement strand
GTGGAAGTACTTCAATTGGAAGTACATTAACTACAACAAATGGTACATGGAACTCTGATGATGCATATGCTCCTACATCGTATTCTTATCAATGGAAAAGATCTGGATCCACAATATCTGGAGCAACATCTTCTACCTATGTTACAGTGTCTGCTGATGCTGGATCTACAATTACCTGTGAAGTTACCGCTACAAATCAGAGAGGGTCTACGCCAGTAACATCAAGTAATAGCATAAGTATAGGGCTTGCCGCACCATCAAGCCTATTTTTATCAGACTCTACTTTAACTCCTGGAACTACTTCTGTTTCTGCGACTGGAGGATTTAGATCATGGAATGCTTCATGGTCTCCAGCCTCAAATGCCACACAGTATTATATATCACAATCGCCAGCAAATGTTGGTGACCAGACTTTTGTATTTTTAACTTCTGGAACTACCAGCAATGGTTCAAATACATATGGTGGAACTATTACAATTATGGTTTGGTCAATAAATAATAACGGAAGAATAAATGCTAGCTGGAGCGCAGTTCCTGGAGCTACATCATATAATGTTAGTTGGTCTGGTGATGCATCTGGAAGTACCACAACATCATCTACTTCAACCCAAATAACAATAAACGTGCCATTTGGAGCAACTAGAGCAATTACTGTTTCAGTAGCTGGAGTTGTTAATGGGTCGGCTGGAACATCAACAAGTTCTGGAATAAGTCTTTCAAGTAAATATGTCACAAGTGCGGGAACCTGCTTTGTATCGGTATAATAGAATATGACAAATTACATAATGATAAATGATTATGAAAAGGCTACTATTAGACAGTCAGCCATCTCTGGACTTGAATATACATTAAATGATTTAAATACTATGTTAAGCCAAGAAACTGAAGATTCTAAAATAGAAACACTAGAAAAATTAATAAATGATAAGATATTACAAATAGATGCAATTAGGTCTATTGGGTAAATAGGAATAGGAGAAAAATGGCAACATATACACAGCTGACAAACGATGAAAAGACTGCTATAAAGCAAGGGGCAGTAAGATCATTAGAGTATCAAATGTATGCATTAGAAATAGATCTTTTAGCAGAAAATGCAAAAGAGACACCAGATACAGATAGGGTAACTAATTTGCAAAATTTGATTTCTGAAAAAGAGGCTCAAATTGCATCAGTGCTAGAGGACTAAAATAAATGGGATATAGAGAAGTAATATTAGGACAAGACCCGATATCTTTTTGGCCACTAGATGATCAGGTATCAACTGGTATTGTTAAAGAAGCATCTGGTGTAGGAAATGATGGTGCCTACCTAGGTTCAATATTTGATAAAGCTATACCACTGGTATCTAATGGAATATATGGAACTAGGCTTTTAGATTCTACTGCAGAAATATATTATCCATGCCCAGGAGCTACTGGTTCTGGGACATCTTGGTCAAATGGTGGAATGTGGTCTACTGGTAAAGAGTCGCAAACATTTTCTGTAGAGTTATATTTTAAACTTAACGAAAATGCGTCTTATCTTGCCAACGAAGTGGTCTTATTTGGAAATAGGACAATTGTTCAATCTTCTTCTATGTCACAATATCAAACATATACAGATATAATAGAGGACTTCTCAACCTATACCGATGTATTAAATGCATTTCAAACATATGACCAAATATTAAATGCCAGCATATTTGCACCATATGGAATTTACTTATATAAAAATAAAATATACTTTAGGCCAGACCCACAGGTCAACTATTATGTTGCCTACCAAGTACCCGATTGGAAAAGAAGATATCATGTAGTGGCCAACTATTCTCAGGGATCCATATCCCTGATCGTAAATGGAGAAAATATTGTTTCTAATACAGTTGACTCTCTAGATACAGAATTTGCATTTTCCCTAACAAACTCAGTTTTTAAAACAATTGGCGACGACGACTATAAGGTAACTGTAGATGCTGTTGCACTATATAAATATAATATCAGCCAGACAAGGGCCCAGGACCACTTAGACCTATCTAGAAAAACAGTCGTTAAAAGAAACTATTTTAACTCAAATAATCAACTGTTCTACTCACCAAATAATTCTGAGTGCATGAAGGCATATAGCTTTATGAACAACTGGACCAACTTTGATTTTTCAAATGCCATAGTAAATGATAAAAATAACGTCACATTAAAGTACATATCAGACCAGACATTATCTGGAACTGGTACCGCCATATATTCTACAAATGCTGGCAGAACTGGACTATCTTTAGGGGCAGACCAATACCTAGATATATCCCAAATAGTCTCATTAATAGAACGTGGAACAGCAATATCCATGAGCTTTTTTCATTCTACAGTTTCGCCACAAAAGGGTTTAATTTCATTAGAAAATTCAGAGTCATCACAGTCACTATTTGCCTGGATAAACTCATCTAATCAGTTAACCATAAATTATAATGGTTCTGCTACCGTATCTACCTCTTCCCCAATAGCTGGCTGGAATGAAATATTGGTAGAAAATAAAACAGGGGACCTAAAGATATATCTAAATGGAACTTCTATATTCTCAGCGGTAACAAGTTTCAACAATATAACCCTTGCCCATATAGGAAGAACTAATACCCTATATGCACAATGTCCAATAACATGGGTAGCAATAAAGTCAGATATTAACTATAATGGGATAGTTAATCATGTTTTATATAATCAACCATCAGACTATATCTTAAAACTACAAAATAATTTATCATGGTCTCAGCACGGATCTGTAAAAGGGTCCATATACGTCCCTGCAGCCCTATATGAGGGATCTTTAGCTTTCTATACAGGAAGTTCTCAAAACCTTTCAGTAACCTATAATAACGGCCTTGTATGGCCTAAAATGGGCATTCTGCCACAGATCACAAGTTCTGCTATAAATACTGTAACAGATTATGAAATCACTATTAGTTTATCTACTGATAATTCAGAAACAGATCTACCAATCTTAACAAACATTGGACTTTATGCATATTCAGATTCTATGAAACGGGTTATTCCAGAAAATGGAGAAGACCTAGCCCAGATAATGAATATCGATCAGTCAGTCATTTTTGACGACGACGTAGAGGTATTAGATAGATTAGACCAAGCGGGTATTTGGCTTAATGGAACTTCATATTTAAAAATCCCATCTCAATCTAAACACTCAGACCTGAATGGATTTGATGGAACAAAATCAATAACTATGATTTTAAAGATTAATGAACCTTTAACCTCTGGAAAGTATATTTTAGAGTCTGGTGCAAAATCACTATATTGGGATGGAACTTCATGGCAATACCCAGGATTTTCTGCAATGTATGTAAACGGACAGACTACATTTGACAACAAGGCTATGTTGGATGACTGGGTTCATATAGCATTAACATCAACCTCAAAAATAAATGCTGGGGACTACATATATGTTGGATCAGATGACGCTGGCGCAAATCAACTGGACATAACTCTCGGAGCATTTTCAATGGCAGCCTATGTTTTGGACGCTACAGACATAGAGAACGAATATGAAATGTTTATAGGATATCCACAAGAAGAGCTATTTACGGACACAGTAATGCTAAATTCAATAGATATTGGCCTAATTCCTTACCAAGTTTCCTGGCAAACAGCCTAAATTTAGACATATTAGTGACATTTACTGGCACTTAACACAAAAAGATGGTATTATAGGGTAATGAAGAATTTAAAAACATCAGTCGTAGAAGAAACCACACTAGGGGTATTTGTTTGGGAAATGCCAGACGGAAGATGGGTTGGAGACGACCAAGGAAACTATTTATCTATACAGGGATTTAAAGGGGATAAAACAAGAGTCAGTGTTTTGACAGAGGTTGTTAAGGGTTACGGAATACATACTGGAAGAGCAAGATTTTTAGCTGGACAAAGAAAAATTAATGATGAAGAATATCAGGAGCAAGTACAAAGATTAAACTGGGGATTGACTCCAGACCCACTAGATATAGGTGAGTACAAAGAAAGCTTAAAGAATTTGAGGAATGACTAATGTCTGATGTAGTTGACGATTCAAGAGAAATTAATGCTGTAATTTCTGGAGACTTTTTTAAAGAAAAGCAATCAGAAACAACAAGCGACCCATTTGAGGCTAAGGCTGATGATATTGCAAAATACAGAGGATTCTCTCCAAACTTTAAACGTAAAAATACAAGACTGTTACAAAAGTTTCAACGTGGTCAAGAAGGAGTTTCATCAAAGAAAAATGAAACAGAATACCTCATGGGATACGACGTTCTTGACGTTGTTACACCACCATACAATCAAGACTACCTTGCACAGATATATGAAATATCCTCACCACACTTTGCTGCAATAAACGCTAAGGCATCTAACATTGTTGGTCTTGGATATGAGTTTATTGAGACTCGTGCAACAAAAGATCGTATTTCAGAATTATCAGAAAACCAAGAAAGCCTATCTAGATTTAGAAAGAAGCTTGAAAGATTAAAAGAAGACCTAGCCGATCAACTAGAGTCTATGAATGAAGAAGATACATTTACAGAAATATTAAGCAGGGTCTATATTGACTATGAAGCCACAGGAAATGGATACATTGAAGTTGGCAGAAAAGTAAATGGAGAGATCGGATACATTGGTCACATACCAGCAAGAACAATGCGTGTCCGTAAACAAAGAGACGGCTTCGTACAGATAGTTTCAAACCTTGTTGTATTCTTTAGAAACTTTGGGGATTCTGAAACAGAGAACCCAGTTGGTGATGACCCAAGACCAAATGAAGTTATTCATATTAAAAAATATACACCAAACAACTCATTTTATGGGGTTCCAGACGTAATTCCAGCTAAGACTGCTTTAGCAGGGGATGAGTTCGCTTCTAGATTTAACCTAGACTACTTTGAGAATAAGGCAGTCCCAAGATATATTATTACTGTTAAGGGAGCCACATTAAGCAGAGATGCAGAAAGAAAACTATTAGAGTTTTTCCAAACAAATCTTAAAGGCAAAAATCATAGGTCTTTATACATACCGCTTCCAGCAGATGATGAAGGAAATAAGGTTGAATTTAAGATGGAGGCTGTTGAGTCTGGTGTTCAGGATTCATCATTTAATAACTATAGAAAAATGAACCGTGACGAGATATTAATAGCACATAGAGTTCCAGTTTCTAAAATCGGACTACCAGAGGGAGTGTCACTTGCAGCAGCAAAAGATGCTGATAAGACATTTAAAGAACAGGTAGCAAGACCAGCACAAAGAAATCTAGAGAAAAAAATCAATAGATTAATTGGAGAGCTCACCGACGCCTTTGTTCTAAAGTTTAATGAATTAACTTTAACCGATGAAGATACCCAGTCAAAGATCGACGAAAGATACCTAAGAATGAAGGTAATTGTTCCGAATGAGGTTCGTGCTAGACTTGGTATGGCAGGAAGATCTGGTGGAGATGCACCAGTTCAGTTAACTGGACAGCAAGCTGCAGATCAAACAGCCAGGGCTACTGGAAATCGTAGTAGAGATCAACAGAGAACAGCGAATGCAACTGACTCTAATGATGCAGCAAGAAACCCACAAGGCGATGGACGTAATACGCCCTGATTTTGTATTTTCATAAAAACGTTGCTAAAATAGGTACACCATGGAAATAAAAAAGGCTAATTGGTATTCAGACGGAGACTCATTAAAACTCTCCATGCCTATCGCAAAGGTAGATAAAGAGCGTAGAATCGTCTCTGGATTTGCTACCCTAGATAACATAGATCAACACGGAGATATAGTCTCATCAGAAGCATCTACAAAAGCATTCGAAAGATTCCGTGGAAATATTCGTGAAATGCATCAACCACTTGCAGTGGGTAAGATGGTTTCATTTAGAAAAGAAACACTATTTGATAAAGCTAGCGGAAAAGAACATAACGGAGTATTTGTAAATGTTTATGTTTCAAAAGGCGCACAAGACACATGGGAAAAAGTATTAGACGGAACACTATCAGGATTTTCAATTGGTGGAAATGTCAAAGAAGCAAAAAATGAATTTATCGAAGAGCTAGAAAAAACAGTTCGCATTATTAAAGACTATGATTTAACAGAATTATCTTTAGTAGATAATCCAGCAAACCAACTATCCAATGTATTGTCAATTCAAAAAACAGCAGACGGAACAGTCTATAAAGGAATTGCTACAGATGTAAAAGTAGAAAATGTTTTTTACGATAAAGAGACAGACTCAATTTTCCTATCAACAGAATCAGAATTTAAATCACCAACATCAGAAAACAACCTAGAGTTAATCGGATGGGTAGAAACAAATGACGCAAATAAATCTTTAGAGATAACAAGAATTCTTGAGGCATATAAATCCTCAAGATCAGTTTTGCCTGAAAATATTGTTGCAAAGCAATCTGGGCAAAATGACGAAACTACCGAAGGAGGTGTTACTGTGGCAGAAACTACAATAGTAGAAGAAACAAAAATAGAAGCAGTAGCCGAAGTTGAAGAAGTAACAGAAGCAGAGCTTGCTAAATCAGCTGATGCAGAGGAAGCACCAGCAGCAGAAGTAGCAGAAGCTCCAGCAGTAGAAGAGACTGCAGCTGTAGAAGAGGCCGCTAACATTTCCGAAGTTGAAGTTGAAGAGACTGACTTTGCAAAAATGTTAGACGATATGAAAGCATTCTTCTCGGCAGAGATAACAAAAACAGCAACCGCACAAGCAGTTTCAAGCTTGTCTACAAAGGTTGATGAAAAAATTGCTGAAATTACAAATAAATACAACGAGCTTGAACAAGCAGTAAGTAATATCAAATCACATATCTCTAGCGTTGAAAAGCGCATTGATGGAGTTGAAAGTGATACAGCAATAAAAAAGTCTTCTGATCTGGACGGGTCAGATGTTAAAATAACAAAAAGTAAGTGGGGCGGGCATTTCCTCAGCGTCCGTAACATTGACTAATAAATCTATAAAAATGATGGAGGTGAAATAAAATAATGAGCGATATCCTACAAAAAGTAGTAGATACAACAGACGTTGGAGCAGGTGGCGGAGGTTTGCTAACAAAAGAGCAATCTGACCGTTTCATCGACTACATGTTTGATGCTACAATCCTTGCCCGTGCAGCCAGAACCATTCGTATGCGTTCTAATACCGCTGATATTGACAAGGTAGGCGTTGGAACAAGATTGATGACAGTTGCAACTGAGTCTACAGACACAGCTACAAACGCAGCAGTTACATTCACAAAGATTTCTTTAACAACAAAGAAACTACGTCTTGACTGGGAACTATCAAGCGAAGCACTAGAAGATAATATCGAAGGTGCTGATCTTGAAGATCACATTGCACGTCTGATGGCAACACAGGCTGGTAACGACATTGAAGATCTTTTGATCAATGGTGTTGGAACTGGAACTGGTTTGATGTCAGCATTCGCAGGTTTCCGTTCGCTAGCACTTTCAAGTGCTAACGTCGTAAACGCTGGTGGTGCAACAATCAGCAAGGCAGTATTCAATAGCGCAATTAAGGCATTGCCACGTAAGTACAAGCAACGTCGTAATGAGCTACGTTTCTTTACAGGTTCAAACCTAGTACAGGATTATCTATACAGCTTGACAACTATCGGTTCAGGTGGAACTCCAGAAGACATTGCATCTTCAATTCTTCGTGGAAATCCAAACGGACCAGCAGGTGCACCAGGCGGTGTAGTACCGTTTGCATTTGGTATTCCAGTAGTTGAGGTTCCTCTAATCGATGAAACTCGTGCTGGTGATTATTCAGGTGCAACAGGACAACACGGAGACATTCACTTGTCTTTCGCTAACAACTTCGTTGTTGGTGTAAAGCGTGAAATCCAGGTTTACCGTGAATTCAAGCCAAAGAAGGACACAATTGAATACACAATGTTCATCAGAACAGGTTGTGCAATTGAGAATCCAGAGGCATTTGTTGTGGTCAAGAACGTAAAAGTTTCTGCATAACAACCCTTAAAAACTAAATAGTCTATTGGGGAGCCCGAAAGGGCTCCCCTTTAGTCATTTTTGGTGCTATAATTAGTAAAGAAAAGACGAGAGGAGAATTAATGTCTTTCAATAATATGAGGCTCGAGGAGCTTCAAAAGGTAGCAGAAACCTTCGCTGTAGATCACCAAACTGCAAATAATAAAGCCGACCTAGTAGCCCTTCTTACAGAAGAGGGCATAAGCTTTGAAATGTATGATAAATTTTCAAACGCAGAAAAAGCAGACCCAGAGTTATCACCTGGTAAAGTAAAGGTTGCACCAGAGACCCCAACAGACGGTCAAGTTTTAGTAAAAATGGAGCGTATGAATCCTAGGTATGATGTTAATGAATTTACTTTTACAAAAGAAAATCCATTTATTGTTATGTCTGAGGCAAAGGCTCAAGAAATTTTTGATAGCCAAGAAGGATTTAGATTGGCTACACCCAAGGAGGTTCAGGAGTTTTATTCCTGATTTAAATGGAGTTATACACAGGTCTTACCCAAAAAATATACTTAGATGTATATGAGGATGGTGAGTTAAGAGCAACAGATTCTAACCCCATAGTAACTATCTATGATGGTGTCACTGACGTACAACTTTTTAACGCCTTTGCTGAACCAGAAATAGATGACGAGGGTCACTATGGGTTTTCAATATTAGACAACCACCTTACAATAGATAAGACTATAAAGGCTGTATGGTCGTATGCCGTTGATGGAAACACTATGCAAACCATCAACTATTACAATGTGGTAACTCCATATATTTCTATTTCTGAGGCTTATACAAAACTTAAAATAGGCCGTGAAATAGGGGATGCAAACTATAAACCATTCCATGAAATGGCAGAAGCCGAAAGGTTTGCTAGGTTTATGATAGAAAACTATACTGGTCATAAATTTGGAAAATACGAGGGGTCTATAACTGCATATGGTCAGGACTCAGACGTTCTATACCTAGGTGAAAGAATCATATCTTTCACACAGTTAAAAGAGAATAATAAAACTGTTGTAAATACGTCCAGCAACATAAATGTTTTTGGATATCCAATTGAGATTACTGAAACTAATCACTCAATAAGGATATACTCTACAAATGATATATCTGAAGGTGGGCAAAAAGACCTAGTTTATCCTTCAAAAGGCAGCTTCTTAAACGGCTATAGATACGACATAAGTGGTATTTTTGGCTGGAAATCTGTACCTGAAAAAGTTCAATTAGCTGCACTGATGCTAATGAAAGATTTCTTCGGAAAAGATAATATTTGGAGAGCAAGATACGTACAAAATATATCGTTTGGGGATACAGATATTCAACTATCTAAGTTAGCATTTAGGGGAACAGGTAATTTTTACGTAGACAAGCTTCTTGACGAGTATAAGTCTACTAGTATGGCGGTAATCTAATGATAGGATATTTTGCTGTAGAGGCTAAATATGCTATGAAGTTAGACATATATCGTGTTCAAATTTCACAGGATCCAAACAGCGGAGAAATAAGACGTCAATGGGCATATACAGAAACTGTACCATGCCTAGCTAAGTCTATAATTTCTACTGGAGTTAGAAGTCCTTCAAATGATAGAACAATAGATTCAAGATATATGGTAGAAGAAATTATAAAAGTAAACACTTTAACCAAACTACCACGCAATGCAAAAATTAGTAATGTTAGAGATTTAGAAGATAATGTCATTTGGGAAGAGGCAGAGATTTCTGGAAGCCCAGCAACAATATTTGAAGTAGTTGGATCAACTCCAATTATAGATGGGTTTGGTCAAACACTGGAGTACGAAAGTACTTTACAGAGGAGCGATATTCAGAATGCCCTCACTTAATATAAAATCAGATGCCGCAAATGTAATAGAAAATGCTACTGCATATATGCAGGGTATTGCACAAGCTCCAAATAGACCAGTTGTAAATAATGAAATTGGAATGGCTGTTACAGCAATAGCACATAGATCACTATCTAGATTCATAGACACTGAAGCAAGACTTAGTCCTTCATCTATGCATCACGTATATGAATGGAATCAGATAGGCAAGCCTCTTGGAAGACTATGGAAGTTAAGTTCAGGTTATAAAACAGGCACAATATCTTTATCAGCAGACTTCAAGCAATCAAGAACTTTTGTCCCTATTAAAAATGGTACATCTCGTAGAAGTAAATTTACATTTAAGGCAGATGTTATGGAAAAAGGTAGAAGCGTAAAAATTACACCTAAAAAAGCAGATGCGCTATTCTTTTATTCTTCAAGTGGTGAGCCAGTGTTTATACCAAAAGGAAGATCTGTAGTTGTAAAATCTCCTGGTGGAAAACAAGTTCGTGGTGCTTTTGGAAAAACTATGGATAGATTTAAGGTGTCTAATAATTTAAATATTGATATCGAAGCATCTGGATTAATAAAAAGACTTGAGCTTGCTCAAAAAATGGCGGCATCTCAAACACTTTTAGGAGTATCTGGGTCATCAAGATCCTCTATGTCTGCAGCGGCTGTTGCAAATACAGCAAGACATATAAGACAGGTTACAAAGACTTACGCATTATTGGATGGTGAAATAATTGGCTGATTATTCTAAAGGTGCGGTATGGGAAGTAAGAAAACTATTATGGGCAGAATTACAGGCTGCTGGAATACTAACAGCTTCTGACTATAGAGAAAATAATGTTAGTTATATTCCAATTATTCCAGTACAAGAACAAGATACATTTAAAAACAAATTTGTTGTTAATAGAGAGAGTCCACTGCCATATATTGTTTATGACTTAGATGTTGTTGGCTATGATACAGACTGGTTTATATGCAACGAAAGATTAACATTTAAAATATATGCAAACTCATATAATACGGTGATAACAATAACTAACTTAATGATAGACTTATTCAGACGTTTTGACGATAGTGCAAAAACAATGAATTCCTATGCTAAAAATTTAGACCCAACAACTCCATTTAAATACCACTACTTTACCCTTGCCGAGGCAAATTCTCCTAACCCAGCAGAAGAATTGGCAGGGCGTTTAGAGGCAGACATAGCAATAACGTACTCATACTCCAGAGATTTAGATCAGAACGGAAGATTTGCCTAATAAGGGCTATTCAGATATGATTGGGTATGAGGAAATGCCGCAAGCCACATTCCATAAAAAGGAGGAGGTGAAATAAAATAAATGGCAACTAATGTTCGTAATATTATTATTGGTGCAGCTAGAATTTACATATCAAAAAAGGATTCAACAACAGCTGATTGGACAGATGCATACCAAGATGGATTAGATCCATTCGCAGCATCACCACAACCAACTGGATCATACGTATCTTCAACAGGAACTGGTGGAGCTCTAGATTCAGCAAAATGGTCAGAGGTAGGATTTACATCTGACGGTCTACGTGTTATGTATGAGCCAACATTCGGTGAAGTAGAAGTTGATCAGCAGTTAGACGTTGCAAAACTTTTCAAGTCTTCACAACGTGTTATGCTCGCAACAACACTTACAGAAGGTACACTTCGTAACCTTTTGGTTGTATTCGGTGCATCCGAAAGCGATCTAAAGACATACGATGCAGTACCAGACGCACGTCTTGACCTATCAATTGGTGCTCTAAACGCAGAGCCAGTAGAACGTCAATTCGTAGCAGTTGGTAACGCACCAGGCGCAACTGTCGGTGGAGTAGCAAAGGACCGTGAGCGTGTTTACTATGCTCGTCGTGTTCTTTCAGTAGAAGCATCTGAGCATGCTTTGACCCGTAACGAGGCAACTAGATTCCCAGTGACATTCCGTCTCTTGGGTGATCCACGTTACTCAGATACATATGGTAGAATCGTTGACCGCATTGTAGCGTAATTCGATTTTAGAATTAGGCACAGGCCCTTCGAAAGGAGGGCCTTGTCTTTTTAACCTGTTTTTTGGTATAATTATATTGACTATTTAGGAGGTCAAATTTTGGCTACTCAGTTATATGATACTGTAGAGATTGAACTGCAAGACGGACGGCAAGTTAAACTAAAGCCGCTTCCAATTAAATACCTTCGTGATTTTATGGAGGTCGTCACAAAACTTGATGACGTAAAGAATGAAAAAGAAGCAATCGACATTTTTATCGATGCTTGTGCAATAGCTCTTAAGAGATCATTGCCAGACCTAGCAGGGAATAGAGAAGCCCTGGAAGAGGCCCTAGACGTACCTACAATATGGAAAATTATTGAGGTGTGCGGCGGTATTAAACTTGGTGACCCAAATTTAATAGCGGCAGCGAACAAGATGGTTGGGGAGAACTAACCGAAAAAACTAAGTCATCAACGACTTGGAAAGAACTTGATCTCGCTGCCTTAGAAAAGCAAATTTTTCTTTTAGGCTCATGGCAAAACTATGAAGAACTAGAAGAGAAGATGTCATTAAAAGAACTTATTGACACACTAGAAGAGATGAATAAGAAGGACTTAGAAGATAAGAAATTCTTAGCAGCCCTACAGGGGGTTGACCTCGAAGGTGGTTCAGAAGGTTCTAAATCATTTGATGATGTCAGGAGGGAAGCACTAGGAGACGATCCAAGAACAAACGATATAGTAAACCTTAAAGGCAGACTTGCTAAAGAAGAAGGTTTTGGTATCGGAAATGGTTTAGGATACGAAGTCTGGGATTAATTAAATGGCACAATCAGTAGTAATTAATTTTAATGCTAATGCTAATTTCTCTGATTTAATATCAGAGATTAGAAAAGCCAACGCTGAAATTGGTACACTACAAGCTCAACTTAATGGTTTGGGCTCAGGAGCCTTTGTCTCAATAGATAACCTCAACAAACAATTTATACAAGGTATGCGTAGCAGCAGACTTTGGTCATCTTCTTTCGTAGATGTAACAAACCAAACAAGAGAGTTTGGAAGACACCTAGATCAGGGAAGAGTTAAGTTAAAAGATTATTACCGTGAATTCACATTGCAGGCTAGGGGTCAACGTGGTCTAATAAGAAAGCTTGCAGAAGATCAAGTAAGATTACAAAAATCAGTATTAACAACATCCATTGGTCCATCTGGAGATACTAGAAGTATCCTTTCTACTCCTACTGGATTAGATAAGTTTGACCCAACAGTAATGAAAGCTTTAAGGGCAGAACAATTTAAAATTATTGGAAAGTCCATACAGGGAGCATCTACAGAGCTTATTAATCTAGGTAAAAATACACAATGGGCTGGAAGACAACTTACTGTTGGTTTAACTATACCATTAACAATGTTTGCAGGATCTGCAGCAAACGCATTCAAAGAAGTAGATAAGCAACTAACAAGATTAGCTAAGGTATATGGCGATGTGGGTGGAGCAACTGCAGCAGAAATACAAAACATAAAAAATCAAACTTCTGAATTGGCAAAAACCCTAGCAAGAGATTTGGGTGCATCCGTTCAAGATACCATTGGGTTGGCTGCGGATATTGCAGCTACTGGAGCTACAGGAGATGACCTAATTAAGTCTGTAGCAGAAACAACAAGACTTGCCGTGCTCGGTGAAGTAGACAGACAAGAGGCTATGGCGGCAACACTATCTCTTCAGAATGCATTTAATTTAAGTACAACTGAATTGGCAGAATCTATTAACTTCCTAAACGCAGTTGAAAACCAAACATCTACATCTCTACAGGACCTCGTTATTGCAATTCCTAAAGCTGGTCCAGTTGTAAGGCAACTAGGTGGAGACGTAAAAGACTTAGCATTATTCCTTACCGCTATGCGTGAAGGTGGTATTAATGCTTCAGAATCAGCAAACGCACTTAAGTCTGGACTTGCATCGATAATTAACCCAACACAAAAAACTACAGAAGTTCTTAATCAGTTTGGAATAAATATTGAAGGAATTGTAAATGCAAATGCTGGGGACTTAGTTAAAACAGTTATTGCATTAAGAGAAGAATTAAATAACCTAGATCCTCTAGCAAGAGCTAGAGCTATTGAGCAGTTATTTGGAAAGTTCCAGTTTGCACGTATGTCAGCTTTATTTGATAACTTAGGAAAAGCTGGAAGCCAGACATTACAAGTTATAGAACTTATGGGCTCATCAACTGCAGAGTTAGCTCAAATAGCTGACCGAGAGTTATCAATTTTAACAGAGTCAGCATCTGGTAGATTCCAGAGACAAATAGAAACATTTAAAGCCAACTTAGCTGGAGTTGGAGAAGGATTCTTACAAGTATTTACTACTGTATTGGGAGCAGTAAATAAATTATTAGATGGATTCAATAATCTTCCAGATGGAGTTAAAAATGTTCTAACAATAGTCGGAGCATTAGTTGGATTAGTCGGACCACTTATCATGTTGTCTGGTGTATTCCTAAACTTCTTTGGATTCTTGCTAAAATCGGTGGGAGTGCTTGGCAGACTATTTACTGGAACTCCTAAATTCCAGT
>JACCEA011273990.1_pt1 | contig 14404 bp, 17 predicted proteins | sample 7449851 | NCBI WGS metagenome assembly JACCEA01 (sample SAMN15323453, study PRJNA562643) | freshwater metagenome | isolation source: river surface water | place: USA:Blue River Watershed | collected 2017-08-18 | reverse complement strand
TGATGATGATGATGATGATGATGATGATGACAATGAAGTTGGTGGAAACAATGATAATGATAATGTAGCAAGCGATGATAATGGTGCTAATTATCACGGGGATGATGATGATGAAGATGATACAACGGTGGATGGTGCTGCAGCAGAGAGTGACAATAATATGTTTGAACCTCCATTAGATAGTAATTTAGGATTGAATCCGATCATCCATAAACGACAAAGAGTATTATAGTTTAGATATATCTCTTTTAATCTATAGTTTATGTTTATTAACTTTGATTAGCATGATAAATTTGTTTGGAATTGCTGGGTAAATTAAATAGTATTCTGATTGACCAATATAGTCAAAACGAAAGTTTTTCTTATTGTAGGTGGATTGTAAATAGAAAGAAGTTCTACAATCTGCAAGAAGCAATTTCATAAAGAAGAGGTTTTAATGAGTTATAATGCAACAAATATTACAAATCGAACATGAAAGTGTACTTTTATTTCCGTGATGAATCACTTATACTTCAGCGTTTTCATTTGCAAGGCACGAATCCGATTCTTGGGCAATGACAAAGCCCAACAATTTCCATAAATTGCTTGGATAAAATGCTTCTATCAACCGCGGAATCGGCTACTACAGTAATATTTAATATTAATATGAAACATTTCCACCGTTACTGCGGATTTATAACCCATTGAAAGTTCACCATTTCCATTTAGTAAAACTAATGGATTTGCCCAATTTTAGGTCCATTGCCGCTGCAGCGCGTAAATAAGTCATCTCAGCACCGCTGTCAAGAATAAATATCTCTTCGATTTTCAAAGAGGAATTAAAGGAATTCATGATCACGAGAGAAGCAGTTTCATACACGTTCTCCTAGTGGAGTAGATTCTAATTCTTCGACTAGCTTATTGAATTGTTCGTCAACATCAGGATAATGATCAGCACAGCGAGCAAGAACGCTATTCAAGTTTTCTTGTCCAATGTTCTTTTGACAGGACTGCAATTGCCGGCGTACTTGGCCTTTGGAATCTGCAGATGAGCGATAACCGATTCTGCCTACGGTGCCATTTCTTCTCTTAGCCACACCACCAACCAAGAAGAACGAGACTAATAACCAGAAAGCGTGAAAAATAAACTTACAACTCATATCTAATCGTAGTATATTTCTTTCTGGTGAAAAAGCAATTCATTCTTTCTTTTTCATTTGAAAAATGATGTGCAAGCGGGTAACAACTGTGTCCCTCGTGGACGTCGGCACAGTGGACAAACCTTCAGTTATGAAATTTTCGATATTTTGGATTTACATAATAGGAGTTTTTGGGCGCGACGGTTGAATATGGAGATGGGCATTTTCTGAAAATTCTCCAATCCTTCATCGATTGTCAAGTAAGCAAGATGGATGAAGAAGCAGGAGGAGAGGAGGAGGCCGTGCGTGTCTTCGTTCGCATTCGTCCGCTGAACAAGCGTGAGATTGCGGAGAAGCAAACCATCGGTTGGAATTTCAATGAGACTGCAATGTTGGAAGATACTCCCAATGGTCAACGTGTATACGCATATGATCATTGTTTTGGGCCGGATTCCAGTAATCAATTCACTTATGATATCGTCGGAAAGCCGGTTGTGTTGAAGGCCATGGAAGGCTACAACGGGACTGTCTTCACTTGTAAGAGATAATCTTGTGCACAATCACCGTCATTAAATGTTGTTTTTCTATCTTGTATAGATGGACAGACTGGTTCTGGTAAGACTTGGACCATGAGAGGTTGCGAATCAGATCCTGGTATGATGGTTCTCTGTATTCGTGATATCCTTGAATGGGTAACAAAACATCCTGAACACAAGTATGTTTTGAAAGTAGCATATTTAGAAGTCTACAACGAAGAGATTAACGATTTGCTTGGTGAACAAGGTCCTTCATCTAAGAATTTGAAAATCATCTCTGAAGATGCTGCAAAAGGCGCTGTTATTGGCGGTTTGGTGGAAGAAGTGGCAAAGACTGCCGAAGATTTCATGGCAATTTTACAACGTGGTGAAGCAAGTCGTTCGTATGCTTCCACAAACATGAACGCAGAATCTTCTCGTTCACATACTATCTATCGTGTTTCGATTGACGTACGTGATGAATCTTCTTCTGATGATACACCACCAATGCGTACAAGTTATTTGAACTTGGTCGATTTGGCAGGTAGGTCCATTATCAGAAACAGCTCCAATTAATACTTACTTTGTCTGTCATCCCGTAGGCTCAGAGCGTCAAAAGAGTACCAAGGCAGAAGGTAAAGTGCTCAAGGAAGGTGCTAACATTAACAAGTCTCTTTTGGCTCTCGGCGCTGTCATCAACAAACTTGGTGAAGCTTCGAAGAAAGCAAAGGGTCCCAAACCATTCATTCCGTATAGAGACTCTAAGCTCACTCGTATTTTGAAACAATCTCTCGGTGGTAACACTATGACTAGTATTCTTTGTGCGGTTACTCCTGCACCAATGCATCGTGAAGAAACTGTTTCCACATTGAAGTTCGGTCAGACTTGTAAGAGTATCAAGAACAAGTAAGTTGATATCCTTCAATGATTCTCTTTTCAACTCACTGATCGTTTTCACTTCCATTTTAGTGTCAAGACCAACGATGGTGTACTCGATGATAAGGCATTGATCAAGCAATATCGTCAAACGATTGAAGATATGAAGAAACAGATTGAAGATCTACAATCTGGTGATTTTGCTCAAGGTGGTGGTGGAGGGAGTAAACTCGATGCTGAAGCGCGTGCAGAATATGAAGGCAAGATTGCTGCAATGGAAGCGCTTCTTGTCAGCAAAGGTGCCTCCGCTGCTGAGATTGCTGCTGTTGTACCTGTCGTTGTCTCACATAGTAGTGGTGCTGGTGGTATCTCAGCAGAGAGTAGTGCTCATTACGAACATGAAATCGCCAAATTAACCGATAAATTAGCAGAACAACAACGTTTAGTTGTGAAATTAGAACGTCAATTATCGGAATATGGCGATTTAGAAGAAAGTAAAAATAGCTTTGAAGAATATGAACACAATGTTCGACAAGAAATTGATGAAGAACAACAAAAGTTAGAAGATGAAAAATTGACCTTACAAAATGAACGATTTAAATTATTAAAAGATCGTTCGGCGATCGATGAAAAAGAAAGCCGTATAGGGCTACTTATAACGAATTTAGATGAAAAAGAGTCAAAATTACGTCAAATGATGGCAAATATGAAAGAACAACAACAACAATGGGATCGTTCCGTAACAGATTTACAACGACGTGAAGATCTTGTTGATGATTGGCAACGTAATCATAAACAACGTGAAAAAAAATTACAAGAAATTGAAAATTTACAAACAGCGAAATATCAAGAATTAAAAGAAAGAGAATGGAAAATTATTGATGATGAAAATAAAATTAAACAACAACAAAAAGAATTAATTGAACGTGAACAACGTTTACAAGTTGGTTTATCACGTATAGCTAATGGTGAATTAACAAATCAACAAAAAGAAGAATCATTAAAAGAATTTGAAAATTTATTAAAGAAAAAAGAACATGAATGTGATTTACGTGATCGTGAATTAACATCACGTCGTAAAGAATTAGAGAGTTGGGATGCTTTATTACGTGAAAAAGATCGTAAGATAAGTAATGAACAAAAACAACTTGATGATCGTGAGACTTCCATACGACAACAAGAGGATGATGTTAAAAAACATGAAAGAGAAAATGAAAAGAAAACAATTGAATTAAAAAGTTTAGAAATTCATTTAGAAGAAATGAAAGTTGAATATGAACAAAAAATACAACAAAATAATACAAGAGAAAAAGAATTAAAAGATCGTGATACAGAATTAAAAAATACTTCTAATCAACAATCAATACGTGAAGATGAATTAAGAACAAAAGAAACAAAATTAAATATTTTACAAGAACAAATGAAAGATATTCAATTACGTGAAGCAACATTACATCGACATGAAGAATTATTTAAACAAAAAGAAAATGAATTTTATAATGTTAAAGTTGCACAAATTACATCGAGACATAAACAAGAATTAAAGAAATTAGAAGAAACTGTAACGAGACAATTAAAAATTGCTAGTGATTTTCAATTAGAATTAGAACAAACACGTAATGATGTTGTAAGTAAAACCAGTATGATACAAGAATTACAGGTATGTTTGCAATTTACTCATGATTCATATGTGTGATAATTGTGTTTTGTGTGTTGGTAGCATTTGATGGAAAGTAAAGATCAATCGATTGAACAATTGAGAGAACAAATTCATAAATTAGAAAGTGGACATTTGTCAAATATCGCTGGACAAGTTGCTTCATTACAATTAAATGAATTAGTAAGTTGTACAATTATATTGTGTTTTCAATCTCTAACCGATTTCATATTGTAGGGTGAGGTTGTAGATAGTTCTGGTAATGTGGTCAACACATCCAGTAATGCTGCCAACACTAATACTGATGCAGCTAACGGTCCAAACACTGGAAATGGTCCACATGGTAGAAATGGTTCTATTTCTCAGGCAAATACCAATACCAATGCTGGTGTGCTCTCTGCTTTCTCTCCCATGGGTCGTGGACCAGGATTCCACAATAGCGGTATGCCATCTCGAGGTGGAGGAGGCATGAATGCAGCGCTTTCTAATTCAAATCCTTCTGATGTCATGGCTCAGGTAAGGTCGCAATCTAGCAATCACGAACGAGTTTGATCAGCACCTCTCTCTCTCATCGTAGTTAATCATCACAAGACATTTAATTCATCAAGTTCTTGAGAAACATGATGCTTTACCTGATACAAAAGCATTACAAAATCAAAGGAAAGGATATGTTGTTAAGTCCCCGGTACCTCCCGGTGGTGCAAACAGTGCAAAGGGTGTGCCACCGCCTCCAAATAGCCCACACCCCCACGCACAGGGAATGCAAGGAATGCCTGGACAACCACCATTCTATCCAATGGATCCCCAACAAGCTGCTCAATATCAACTCTATTTGCAACAACAAGCTCAAGCTCAGTATTATGCAAACATGACTGCTGGACAACAAGGGGCAGTCAGTGGAGGCGGTAGTGCAGTACTTCCTCCTTATGAAGAATCTAAAGATGCATATGCTGCCAATATGGCGATGCATCAAGCCATGCTCCATCAGCAACAACAAGTCTATGGGTCTTCTCCTTCTGCAGGGATGGGCATAGATGGTATTGGTAATCCTTCTCCTCCTCCACCACCACCCCCTGGTCAAAATGCTTTTGGTAATCGCCATCACGATAGTGCTTTGCAAGCAATATTTGATACCGAACCAGTTGATAACTACCTTGCTCAGCAACAACAAAATGCTGCAGCAGGTAACCGTCAGCGAAAGAATGCCATCAATCCGCAATCTAATCCAAACACAGTAGGTAATAGTGCTGTTGGAAGTGCGGAGAAAGAAAAGAAAGAGTTTGGTGCCGCGTCTGCCGCTAATGTTGGTACTAATCCTTCTGGTACTTCGGCAGCTGCCTCCGCTACTGGTGTCCGCCCAGGAACATCGCGAGGTGTCTCATCAACCTTGACGAAGCAGCGCCCCCAAGCTTTGAACTCCGGCTTGTCTTCTCCGGTTGCGAGTAATCTTTCTCAAGTTCTTTCCCCAAAGCCGGCGGTACCATTCAATCGATTGGCGTCTCCTGCTACTCTAGATATTTCGTCAGCTATTCGCACAACGAAGGATAAGACAGGTAATGTTGTGACATCAATTGATTTTGGTTTAAATTCAGATTTGCGGAAGATCTCGAAGGCATTAAATACTGGTGCAACAACAGCACAGTCTCCAGTACGTTCTCCGATGGCTGGAGCTTCTACTGGTGCTGGCTTAGGAACCAGGAGAAAGTTTTAAGTTTTATAGTATTCGATTGACGCGTATGTATGTATTGTTATGTTCTTACTATTTAATAAAAATATTCAGTTTTTAATTGTGGTTCTCACAGCAAACATACCTTCATCCGATCGTAGAATCTCACTTTACAATACTGTAAAATAATAACATAATAATATTTCTACTACTTTTATACTCTTAGCCTGTTATGATCGCTGCTGTTGTATTTGGGTATTTAGTTATTTAGGGATTGCTTCGCCAGATCCGTTTTGCGGCCTGCTTAGCATTTTTTCGTTTTTTTCTCGGTGTGGGGTGTGTGGACTTTTTTTAAATACAATACAATAGCGTCTCTTGGCTGTAATAAATCTGTGTGTTCCTTCTTTTATTTAGGGTCTCACGTTCATTGAAGAAGAATTTTCGTATTTATTTGTGCCGTCATTTTTTTTTTTTTTTCTTTCAGTACTGTTGCGGCAGTCATTTAACTCGCTGTGTGTTAATTGCTTTGCATTTCTCGTCTATCAATCTGATTGTCGAAGAGACAAAAAATAAGATGCAGGCAGAATTACAGCGAGCAACTGGCTCCACAATGGGTGGTCCGGGGAAGGTTACCAAAAAGGCAACCGCATTCGACTTGTACAAGTTTGGTAAGTTTACACCCACCACTTTCCAATTTCGCTCTCTTATTCTCTGTGGGATAAATTTATTAGGGCTCGTAATAACCATGGGTGGTATGGTGCAGTCCTGGAATGATGGTTTACGGGGTGGATTCTGGGAATTTTTCTCAAGTACGATTATGATGGGAGTGGCCTATCTATGCCTGGCCCTATGTATGTCTGAAATGACAAGCGCATTACCATTTTCTGGTGGATTATATGGGTTTGTTCGTGTGACCGTCTCTCCGTTTTGGGGTTTCATCGTTGCTACTTGTGAAGTGATTCAGAACATCTTCTATGTTGCCAGCACTGTGATACCTTTGGGGGAGATGGTGACAGAGGGTACTAAATTACCAAAGAGCTACGAACCAATCTATTGGTTAATATTCTTTGTCATCAGTTTATCAATTAATATCAAGGGAGGTTTAACTTTTTGGAAATTTGTGGGATTGATGGCAACTTCATCGGTTCTGTTTCTCTTGATTTATATTTTCGGAAGCATGCCACAAGTCGATTTTAATGAGCATGCTATGGATCCGGGTCATAAAACTTCCGGTACTCAATATTTTACAGGTGTAACTTTGTTGCGAAATCTACCTTTGAGTTGTTGGTTTTTTGTGGGAGTTGAAATATTACCATTGGCCGGTGCTCAGACTGCAGTGGTAAGTGATATAAATATTTCCGTCTTGTCAGTTCATACTTATTTTATGTACTATCTAACAGTCCCGTCATGATATTCCAAAAGCCATGATCTGCTGTGTAGTGACATTGTTCATCCTTGCTATCTCGGTTACGTTCACTGCTGTGTCACAATCGCCTGGCATCACGGGAGTCGATCATATGATTCTGCCGCTCAATCCTGGATTTAGTAAAATTTTCAAAATTCGCGAATATCGTGCTTCATGGTTATCGATCCCTCATGTATTTGGCTCTGCATTTGGTTTCATGTTCTCATTTGGTCGTCAATTATCTTCGATGGCCAAATCAGGTATGTTGCCAGGGATGTTCAAGAAGAAGACCGAAGAGAATGAATCACCCTATGTTGCTCTTATTGCAGGCAGTTTAGTCGCAATAGTTATCATGTTACCGGTATACTACAAGTATAAAAGCTTTTTAGAAGATTTATTCTTTTGGTGCACATTGGGTTCGTTTTTCATTTATTTTTGTGCATTTATTTCTTTTATTGAATTGCGTCGTAAATATACTGTGATTGATCGTGGTTTTGTGAACCCTTTTGGAATTCCATCTGCAATTGTTGGAGCAGGATTGTTTGCTTTGAATTTTATTTCCATCACTGCATTTCAAGGAGCCAATCGTGGTTTACAACATCGCATTCATCCAATTGCTGGATTTCTCGTATTTATTAGTATTGGAGTTATTTGGTATTTTGTTTATGTCCAAAAGAATCAATGCTTTTCTGATGAAGAACAGAAAGTTATGTTTTCAGCGTATGTTATCAAAGGTAAATGTCATTCTATATACAATATTATTCGATCTAAAATTTTCCTCAATAGCAAATGTACGAGGTCGTAGAAAACTGAAAGCAGCCGTTGGTCAACGAGAACAGAATAAGAGTGTGTCTGTTAGTAGTCAACACAGTACTGTGCGCACGATCCAACTCATCAGTGTCTCTCTTCGCTCGTTTGTCTCAAATGGTACAACTTCCCAGCAATCCCCAACATTGCAAAGTGCGGGTGTTGGAGGAAATTCCAGTAGTGCTGGTAGTGTCAGTGGAGATGGCGAGGCGGAAGGAACCAATAGTGTTGTATCCGGTGGAGTAGGTGAAGTTGCTGGTGGGAGTAATGGCCGATCTAGCCCTGTTGTGACAAGTGGTCGCATCTTCAACTCCACTACTGCAAGTGCTGCGATGCCAATGTTGATCGAAGAAGACGACACAGGAGATTACAGTCGAGCCGATGTAGAAGCAGTCATGCATGAAGGAAAGGATCCATATGACGATTGCGCAGATGATGAGAAAGAAGGAGAGAGGGAACACTATCGAGATGATTGTGATGATGACTTGTTGGTAAATCCTGCGGTACGTCAAAAGAAAGTTGTGATGAAGATGCGACCAATAGAACACGAAGAAGAAGATGACGAGGGTACGAGTGGAGAGGACGAGAGATATGTGAGCGGGGCGAATCATTACTACCCGATTTCAACTTCTCATTTGCAGAATAACTCAGGAGGAAGCAATGGTGGTAGTGGTAGTACTGTAATGCTACATGTGCATGCTGCCAATCCTGCTGCAACCTCTCCAAATGGTCGATTTCGTTTAACAGATATGTTCTTCTCATCTTCCGCAAATGGCAATGGTAGTGGTGGCAATAGTAATAGCCACATGCCAACCAAGGATGTGGAACAAGGACAAGACGAGGCATTGGTTGTCGATGCTATGCTGTCTTTGACTGCCATGGAAACAGTTACTACAGACTCTGCTGCTGTTGTTTCACTTGGAGATAGTGGACATGATAGTGGTCGACACAATTTGGACTTGGAGAGAGATATATCAGAGTCAGAGATGGTCTCAATCAATGAAGACTAAATCTGCCTAGTGAAATTTCTCTTCTTCAATATCAGGTCTGGTAATTCCCTCTTCGTTCCATTTTGCCATGATTTATGCTGCATCTTGTAGTCTCCATTTGTTCTCACCAATTCTCTCCTCGGTATTGCTGTTCGATTTGTTTTGATATTTTGTAGTTTTGTGTATCAATTTCCTTCTCTCAATTGAAATGTAAATAATCATACGTTTCATGGTTGTTCAACATGGCAAAACCCTCCGATTGATTTTTGTTGTGTTGATGATCATGTCGTATCTCATCACTCTGTCTATCATGTGTGCGTAATCATCCTCCCTTTGTCTCTCCCTGTCATCGATGTATTATTCTCTGTTTGTTTTCTATTAATACATAGTATATTTCCTTGTCACTGTTTGTTGTGATAAAGAGATAGAGTGATTAGTCCAAACATTTTGTCTCTGTATCTCTAATATCACTGTGTTTATAATTTTCATCGACTGATTGAATTGTGTGTTTAATGTTCAGATTGTTATCGCATATTGCACTTTGATGGTAAAGATATTATCGATAAAAGCAGTTCAATAACCATATACCAACTATCATATTGTCCATGGTTATTGACTGTGATATCTTGTATCTGATCCATGGAAGTGTGTTACGCCAAAAGGTGAATTTTTCTCAATGTAAATGGTTATGTTGTTGTTCATGTTTATTATCGTCACATTCAATGACTTTTTTCACTCTCTCATATACTAAATTTGTTTGTCTTCTGCCCTGTTCTGCTTTTAAAGGCAAGTTTAATCACTCTCATGTATTGTTAGCCATCATTGTGGATTTGTATGATAAGTGTATTACTCTGTCTTCTCACTCTGTGTTATCATTCTGTCTTTGTCTCAAGCACTCTGTGTGGCGCGTGTATTGTTTGCTAATTACCAATAAAAACATGAAGGAATTCTTGCTCTATTGGTATGGCCCTGTTAACTTACTCTTCACCTTATAATTCATTATTAGTCGACCATGTGGTAAGCGGCCTCAATGCTGTTGTTTTATTGTTCTACTATGGTAGTCTGCTGGTCACACCAACTCACTATATCAACCACTTTATACCACTTCACCATGAGTCTTTTCACTGGTCCCCAGCAGCAAGGAGGCCTGTACTTATTTCTTTGTTCAGTGATGACGACAAAGTTGTAAGTATCCAATCGTATAGAGTGCCGCGTCATGATTGGAACAAAGATTAAAGTTCAGTAAGCAACCCAAGATCTCCTGTCTTACTAACTTTTTTGTTTGGTATGAAGATCTTTATGGTTAGCTGTAGCTTATGTTTGAATATATAATATGTGTATATGTAATATAGGTAGTGCTCTCTCAATTGTATTGGATACGTGCGATCTCTACTCAATGTAAGTCATAAACATGAAGTGATTGTATATTTGACTTGCTATATGGTAGATGATAAGAGTAGTATTGTGTATTTTGCCATTTCTTTCATAACTTCATTTTTTATTAATTTAACCGTTAATTACAACAATTGTGATCACAAACGCACGGATGTACCAACTACAAGAGCCGTTTTGCTTGCAATTGCAAAAAGCATAAAAATAATTCGTTCATCATTTTCCAAACGCCCAGTCTGGGTTTCCTTCACTGACCACATACAGTATTGGGTTTGTATGGTAACATGTACATCAAATTGTATCGTCATGGTTCTGTCAGCATTATTGAAGAATTATTTATTTTATTGCAGTGATCGATTAAGCAAGCCCTACTTTCGTGACACCATCCAACAGAAGAAAAATAATTGTAGTGTAGATTAATAGCTCTCTTAATTGAGTCATTGAATTTAAGGGAGGAGGAAATTTACCTCCTCCGCCATTTATTGTTGGTTATATTGTGTGTTTTCTCTGTTTGAAAAATTTCCAACGTAACTGCAACGATTCGGATTTTCTTTTTTGTTTTCGCTCTACTTCTTGTCCTTTCTTTTTCCTTTTTCTATCTCAACCTATATCTTTCTTTCATTTCAAGGTGAAGAAAGGTAGGATAATTGTGATTGTTTTACTGTGAATATTCGTGAACTAGTATATCGTCAAATATTGTACGAGACCTCTTCTTCTCTCCTGTATTTATCCAAAATTCGATCTTATCAAACAATTCGATCGATAGGTATAACTTCTCGAAGACGTTTGTGAGTCGAATTTCTTGTTAATATCAATAGTATTAAGTAGTTTGTTTAGTCTGTCACTCATTTTCTTACTCTTTCTTTCCTCGTTACCTACGATATTGCCATAACGTTATTTTTATCTTCCTTATCCTCCTACTCTGCGTAAACCCATTATCATTATCAGCCTTTTACTCAGCGTAAATTTGTTGTTATTTGTTATCCTGTTCGAACTCAACTCAATTTACTTCCTCCTCGTCTGAATTTGTCTGTTTGTGATCATTGGCAGATTTTTGTTATCCTTTGTTTGGAAATTATTGTATTTTTAAATCAGCACTATATTTTATCGTCTTATTGTCTTGTACATTGAGTGTTGATACTCTCTCTTTCTTCCGATCAACACATCTTTGTTTCTGTCTTTCCATTGTTCATATTCAGTGAAAACAATGACTGTTTCTTCAGTTTCTTTCTCACCTTCCGGTTTGTTGACTTCACTCTCTGAGGGAGTATATGACTTGGAATCCAAGAAAACGGCAACATTTTGGGATATTTTTCTTCTCGGTATAACAATAGTTCTTGGTGGACAATTTTATGCTTGGAATGAAGGTTTGGATGAAGGGTTTTGGTGTTTTCTTGCTTCGACAGCAATAATGGGCGTTGGATATTTTTGTCTGACCTTGTGTCTTGCAGAAATGACCAGTGCTTTGCCTTTCTCCGGTGGGTTATATGGATTTGTAAGAGTTACAACCAATCCTATGTGGGGATTTGTTGTCGCAATTTGTGAAGTCTTTCAAAATATATTTTATATTGCTGCAACATTGTTATATTTAGGTGAAATTATGAGAGATAGTATGCAAAACCCTGAAGGTAGTATATCTGGTAATACAGTGGAAATATTGACATGGATTATATTCTTTGTTACGGCAGTTTTAATTCATGCGATTGGTGGTTCTATTTTCCTGAAAGTGAGTGGCATATTAGCGTTGTACACAATGTTGGTAGTTGTGTGCTATTTGATCTTCTCTATCCCTTATGGGGATTTCCAAGTATATGCAACATCACTGAGTCATCGTGTTATTACTACTACTGGAGTAATCAATCGGTTTAGTTTAGCAAGTTGGTTTTATATTGGTATTGAAACGTTGCCATTAAGTTGTGTGTATTGTGTTAAGGTGAGTTTGTTAATTGCTTGAGTTGATTGAGCTTATCATTTCCTTCTTATTTAGCCTCGAAGAGATGTTCCACGAGCTATGGTTTGGTGTATGGTGGTATTTTTTGTGTCTGCCCTTGCAATCGTCTTTGCTGCATGTTCAAATGCACCTGGTATTGATGGACTTCTCAATAGTTCATCACCATTGAGTCCTGTCTTTGCTAAAGTATTGAAAATTAAGGATGGAGCTGCCATGTGGATAACTGTACCTGCAGTGTATACAACTGCATTTGGATTCTTATTTTCATTGAGCCGTCAAATGAGTTCTATGTCTCAATCTGGTATGATTCCATCGCTATTGAAAGCAAAAACTAGTTGGTCTGGCAGTCCCTATGGTGCATTGCTTATGGGTACTGTGGGTGTTCTAACTGTGTGTTTCCCTGTAACCTTGAAATATAATAGTTTCAAATCAGATATCTTTGTTTGGTGTGCGATTAGTAGTTATTTCACATATATGCTTATGTTCATTAGTTTTATCGAATTGCGGAAGACCTTTGGCTTGTTGGAACGTTCCTTCGTGAATCCTTTGGGAATCCCCTCCGCTTTGATTGGCATGGCTGTGTTTACAATGAACTTCATTTCAAATGTTGCCTTTCAAGGTTTAGATCAACCAATTCAACATCGTATTCATCCAATTGCTGGATTTGCAGTCTTTATCTTGTTTGCTATGATTTGGTACTATATATATGCCAGACACTATCAATGTTTTTCAACAGATGAACAAAAGATCATGTTTGGAGCATATGTCATCAAATGTAAGTTACATAATCGTTTCTTAGTACTGTATATTTGAACTAACTGTGTTGTTATTGGACTATTCAATAGCTAATGTCAAAGGCAAAAAGCGTTTAAAAGCTAGTCCAAATCGACGAACTTCTCATGGTAGGAATATCCATCGCAATTCAAACAGTGCCACAAGTGATGGAGAAACAAGTATGCAAAGATTTGTAAATGCTGTGACATTTAGTTCGGTATCAACTAGTAAACAATTGGATGTTAGTGGTAATGTATCGAGATCAGAAAGTATTACTATCACCGCTACTGAAAGTCCGGCTAGTACGAGTCACACTGGTGTTACTAATAATGACTCACAAGAAGGTTTGACAATAAACCATGTGCCATCATTTGCTCCTACGCCGACATTAAGTAGTTTGCGAGGAATGGATATTGAAAAATCAATTCCTGAAGATCGAGAACTGGTTAATTTCCATCAAAGCAGCCGAAGTCAAGGGAAGACGAAGTCACAATCTGGACGAACATTTTCATCTCGCAAGTTCAGTTTAGACAGTGAAGACGATGGTGGGGATGTCATAGTAGTACATGATACCACTATTGCTGGCATTAATCAAATCAAAGCATCATTTACACGCGCAACTTCTCAAGCACGAATTGCAATGATTAAAAGATTACAATCATCAAAATCAATCGCTCAAATTGTTCCTCTTGCGGCATTTTCACGAGATGAAGGATTAGAAGTTGAACAAAATGATGATGAAGGATTATCATCGTGGGGAGAGCGTATGGGAGGTAATGTGAATGATGGTAAAAGTAGAGAAGCAGATGATGGTGAAATACAATCGGTGGAAGATAATGATGAATATGATGTAGAATGGCAGAACTTGAGTCGAATCGAACGATTAAAGCAGTTTATGACTCCATTAGATCGTGACGATGATGACGATACCTTAACCGGTGCTGCAAGTGATAGTAAAAGGAGGCAATATCCGTTGGGAGCTGGTCCTGGACCTGCTTTGGGAGTGAAAAGTGCTAGTTTTAGGGTGCGGAATAGTGTTGTTGGATTCTTTCAATCGCTATCCCGTTCACAAGATAATTATGAGAGTGCGCCTTCACAAGTTGGTAGATTTATAAGTTTAAGTAAGTTAGAATCATTTAGTGAACGTTTGGATTTGTAGTGTTCGTCGTTGCATGTGGTCTTTGTAATAATTATTACTATATGAGTAATTAACCTGTAAAGCTTTGTAGACAAACGTAAGACTGTAACAATATA
>JACCEA011774456.1_pt1 | contig 14409 bp, 30 predicted proteins | sample 7449851 | NCBI WGS metagenome assembly JACCEA01 (sample SAMN15323453, study PRJNA562643) | freshwater metagenome | isolation source: river surface water | place: USA:Blue River Watershed | collected 2017-08-18 | reverse complement strand
TACATATCAGAAACATCATTATCGTCTATCTTATGGAAATGGTCTATATTAAAACAATCTATACAAGCATTGTAACCTTCAACATATCCTTTCTTGAATTCATCTTCTTTGCATACTTCATATCCTCTCTTATATGCCGATTTGTATTCAACATCCTTAACTGCTTTATATCCTTGGTCATGTGCAATACCAATCATTTTTGAAACATGGTCGGTGTGATAGTATAACTCACCATCTATGGTTATTGCTCGTTTTGGTTTGTCCATATTAAATTATTCCTCTTATTTCTCTTGGGGCTGTCCAGATAACCTTATCAGGATCTACCGATGGTTATTCAACGCCGTCTGTGTCTCTACCGTATTTTAAGATGTGTTCTGCTACTTCTCTACAATCCTTATATCCAGAAACATATCCCGTATTATATCCTGATCCAAATATAGTTTCGTTCCAAGTTTTTGAACCCATGTCTTTGGTTGATGGCACAGCAAAATGTTCTACCATTTTTCTCAGTTTTACTTCTCTACAATCATCGTAACCTTCTTTATATCCCTTATGGAATGCTTCTTCTATATGAGCAAGGTATTCACCTGGTATTTCTTTATTACTGATACCATCATCTTTACATTCTTTACAGTAATCATCGTAATCATGGTCATAATCAACAGTACTCGGATTGGGATATTCGGGAACGGGCACAGCGATGTAGGGTGAACAGTTTTTCTTACCTGCTTCATATCCCATACGATACCATTGCTCTTGTGTACGGACAATGTCAGTATCAGTATAACCGTTAGCAACGCCTTCAACTTGGGCTAACTTATATCCTTCAGATTTACCATCATCAACACCCATTTCATACCATGCATTGTGTACTTTTGCCATTTTTAATGAGGAATAGTATGTAACGCCATTTACTTCAACACTCAATGGTAAATCATTTTTTGATATACCGTTTTTATTGAATTTCCAGTTTTCCATAGTGGTTATTCCCTATCAGATATGTTCATTGACAATGTGCAATTTTTCTTTTATATAGTCTATAGATTCCCTTATATGAAAGAGTGTATCGCCCATTACAAGTAGGGTTGGTGTTATATCATCATTAATAGTCTCCATGTAGTCTACACGAGACAAATTAATCCATACTTTTTCTCCATCTATATCAGTTAGTTCAGTGAAGAATCTCATTTTGGTTATTCCTTATAATTAGAATTTGTTTAATCTTGTTTTCTATAAATGTCAAAAAGTGTTTTCATAATATAGCATATTTTATACGTATGTTTAGTAGAGAATAATCTTTTTCATCACCTAATACTTTTAATCTACTACTTCATAAGTAGTTTCAAATATATCAGGTTTGCAAGGATAATACTCTCCTTGGACACCTTTGATAATCCAATCGCCAATTGATGCAATATGTTCGCCTTCTAATGTTTTTATGATTAAGCCACCATTGACTTTATTCCAGTCAATATAAAAATTGACTCCTGTAGCTTGAATATACTCTTCATCTTTTCCACCTAAAAAATTGAACATTTCTCTGTGGTTATCTCCAGTCCATTGCACGGCTTCAATCTCTATTGGTTTTTTTCTGAATTTTGGCATAGTTTTATTTGGTCATTTAATTAATTACATTAATTGGTTTTATATTAAATCAGAGCATTATTTATTAATTACATATCAGAAACATCATTATCGTATATCTTATGTTCATAATTGATATTAAAACAATCTATACAAGCATTGTAACCTTCAACATATCCTTTCTTAAATTCATCTTCTTTGCATACTTCATATCCTCTTTTGAATGCTTCTTCAAGTGGTTTTTTTCTGCTTATCGGTTTAACTATTTCAGAAACCATTCTATCCATACCTTTTTTATAACCTCTGTAGAATGCTTCATCTTTGTTACATTTACAATTGCTGAATTTACCATTATTAAAACCTTGTTCATACCATTCTTTTTTCAATTCAGCCAGTTGTTCATCATCAAAATAATGTTCAGTTGGTTGTGATTCTTTCTTAGCATCTTTCATTCCAATATCATGACCTTCTGAAAAACCTCTTCCGTAACCTTTCCCAAATCCATCGCACTCGCCTTGTTTATATCCTTCATTATACCCATTCTTCTTACCAGCAAAATATCCATCTTGGTATGCTGTATATCCATCACCATATTTTAAAGCATCATTGATGATACTTTCATATTTATCAGGTGATGATGGTTCTGAAATTTCATTTCTGCAAAGTTCTAATCCTACTTTGGATAATTCCAGATTTATTTTGGATAGGTTTTGTGATGAATCAAATAGTTTCGATGAGAAATATTCTATACCATTCATCGTAATTGATAATGGTAGATCTTCATTTGATTTTGAGTTGAAATCTAATGTCATTGTATTGTCCATGTTTGTAAGATTTAATAGTGAATATGGAGATAATATTACGATTCAAATTTCAATTTAAGTTTTTCATATTTTTTTCGTTCTCTTTCTTCTTTTTTCTGAGCGGCTAATAATTTCTTCTGTTCAATAACCAATCTCTCATTGTATTCATCATCATTTTCTAATCTCATTCCCATAACAATAAGTTCAGCAGACTCATAAGAATATTCCATTTCAAGATGGAGGTTTGTCCAACCTTCTCGCTCTAACTTATCTTTTTGTTCTAAGAGAAGTTGAGCCGCTTTTTCAAAAGAAGTCAGAAACATATCAGTATTGATATTTACTTGACTTAAAACTCGCTTTCTTTCCATAATATCGCTTAATTGTTTTTCTGTTTTCATATCAAAAACCTCAAGGTTAGTATCGTATATCAGGTAGTTATGTGCCATTAAAGACCACCTATAATTCCAACAGCTACTCCACATAAAAAGACCAATAACCAAGCTAAGTACCATTGCCAATCTTTGTATTTAAACTCTCCGTGTTTTGTTTTAATTGTTACCATTTTATATTTTGTTTTTAAAGTTATTAATTCAATTATTCGGTTTTATTGCCCTGCCTTCGCAAAGCACCAATATTATTAGGTTAATTGTGTATTGACGAAGTTTTATATCGTGTATCAGATAGTTATCTGCTATTCCTAACAGACATCAGTGCTAATCCAAGAGCCATTACAGTATCATCGTTTCTGCTTTCATCTTGTAACCCATAATGGTACGCAATCTTCATTGCCCATTTATACCTTTTTGCTTTGATACATTTTCTATAAACTATTTCAGCGTGTTTCTTTTTTGCATACCATTCCATTTCATCAACCAACCACTCCACCGCCGTTTGTTTCTTACTCATGGTCGCCTCCGTAGGTTTCTTGATAGTATTGTTCTGCTTGCGTGTATGCATCTTTTGTCAAATCAAGTACAAGTCCGAGTAAATGCGCATCAACAATCTGCTCTTTTTCCATTTGCTTAGCTTGGTGAAAAAACTCGTCTAATTTTTCGGGCTGTATTCTAATTACAAGGTAATTGAAACTATCGCCTTTTTGGTTATAGTATAATTCCGAACCCCAATGTATAGACGTATTTTCTATACTTTGCTTCAACCACTCCACCGCCGTTTGCTTACTCATGGTCGCCTCCGTAGGTTTGTTGGTAATTCAGATAATTCTGACCACATTTGTCGCATTTAGAAGCCCCGTATCTTGCCATTGTATCGTGGTCGTTTGGACAACTATTCCAACTATAACCAAATATTTTTCTATACAGTTTATACAACAAAACAATGGCAATTATACCTATGGTTAATGCTCCAATTATTTCAAGTATGCTCATTTCGGTTTCAAATTTAATTTAGTGCTGATAAACCGCCCAGCACATAACAGCGGTTTGGCAAAAGCTGCCATAAACATTCTGCGAAATTTGAACTTTCCGTTAGGCAGCCTTCGCCAAGCCGCCAAACGTTACCAACAATACGCCGTTTGCTTACTCATTGTCGCCTCCGTAGGTTTGTTGGTAATTCAGATGATTCTGACCACGAGCTACAACTACCATCCCACATCCAGGATGATATGTAATAGCACATTTATATTCATCAGCTAATTGATAAAACTTTACAAGAAACTCCTTATGTTTTCCTTCGGGAGTATTATGATTAAGTTCAATCCTTTGTCCTTCTAAACTTGCTCTTCGTAGTCCGAGTTCAATTCCGTGTTTTATACCTCTATTCCAAGTTTCTCTCATTTCTACTTTGTTGTATTTATTAGTTCCAAAAAGCAAACTTAATACGCTTGCTTTTTCTTGAAAAGATGTATCACCCTTCATTTCTTCCAAAAAAATGTTTTCGATTCGTAAGTCCATGCCAAACTCAACTGCGGTTTGCTTACTCATAACTGAATCCTAACGGTACATAAAATAATAATTGTAATTGTGTATTGACGAAATTTTATATCGTGTATATGGGAGTTATGTGTAATAAAAATTTTAATAGTACCAGTTATTCAAGACTTCCTCCAATTTATCTGATACTTCACAAAGAAAATCCAAATCCATATTACCGTGTGGAAATGGTTCTTCTGTTTCAATCTTGTTTTTCAAGTCATTAAGTTTATCTAATAAGTCTGACTTCATCTTTGGTATGTAATTTTGTCTATCTAACATTTCTTTTGGTGAATAGAAGTTTCTTGGATTTGGATTTTCTATCATATCTTCTAATTTAAAATTTTTACTAACACATAACATGGTGTATAAGAAAGTTTGCTATCAGCAGTTGTGGTTAATTTGAAAGTTCATCTAAGCAAACCTTCTCATACACCCAATCGTTAGCAACAATTACATATAATTACCTTCTTTCAATCTAATATATGCTTCACAATCTGCCAATCCACCTTGATACACTTTATTCTCTTCTATCGTATCAGGTTCACTATCATTTGTTGTTACAATTTCAATAACTTCATAAGTGCTGTTTTGAAAAAATCTAATCTTATATTCTCTATTCATAATAATTCCAAATATAAATAAAATTATGTGTAATGCTACAAGTCAAAGTAAAGTTCTTTGTTACAAATATTGCATTGTTCTTTCACATATCTATCTTGATAGCATCTAAATATTTCCGTAGTAAGTTGATGATTACAATTTCGTTTCATATTCCACAAATATACTTTTCGATAAGCAATGTGTAACCATTCTATCAGGTTTTGCTTACTCATTTTACACCTCACATATAATATAATGAAACATACCATAATACAAATAGAATAATTATCAAAACTTGAATCCAATCTACTTCTATTTTTTACTCATAACTAAATCCTAACGCTCACTAAAATAAAAATAATACATTATATTTTCACAATTCTTTTTATTTCTTTCTTTATCCGTTCAAGTATTGGACTTTTTACTTTTACATTATCGTAACCTATTTCATATTCTCTATGAAATGTTGTTCGACTACCGTCATTACATTCTTTTTCTTTTTTTTCATAGCCATTTTTATACCCTAAAGTATATCCATCTTTAAACGCTTCGTGATTATTTCCAGGATAAATTGCATCTATGATGCTTTCAATTGGTGGAATAATTGGAATGGTTTTATATATTTCACGGATTTCTGCATTACTTAATCTTTCTGAGAAATATACTTCGCCACCTATGTGAAACATTTGGGGCATTTCATTCATTTTGGTTATCCTTTTGATATGAAATAAAAATTTACTTCTATCTAAAATTATCTTAATAATGCTACTTAATTTCATTTAGTGCCATCATCATCAGTTGTGCAAGGAATAGAATCATTGAACATATTTCCAACTGACATACACTTCCAATTCATTTCATCTATGTAAAATTCCTCTATAATGGTGTCTTTACCTTTTATGCCTTTCACAACTATTACCCAATCTTCATCATCATATCCAGTACGAGTTTGTGGCATCATCATTTTACCAACCATCACCATAGTTGTATAAGTGTATGTTCTCGGTGGCTCATAATATTTTTCAATGATTTCTCCTTCGTGGATACGATGCCCACAAGCAGAAAGCACTACTGCTAAGAACATATAGAGAAAAATTCTGTTCAGTTTTCTATTTGGCATTTTGCTTAAGTTTTATATCAATACTCACAATACCATTCAGTTACAACAAATGATAAGTTTAAGGCTTCACCTTTTTCATTAGATTCATATTGGACATAAAAACCACCAGTTCCAACGGTTGTTTTTTCCATAATTGCTTCTTTAAGAAGTTTTCTTGCCTCTTGTTTTATTTCTTGAATAGATGGAACCCCATTATCTCGCCACTCCCAATTCAAGTGTGTCATAACATCATGGACTTTATCAAAATCAAACCAGTCCATGACTTCATCTATCGCTTCTTGTTGCTTTTCTGTTATACTCATATTATTTATTATCCTTTAATATAATGATACTATTTGTATGCAATATAACTATTTTTGTGGGAATAACAAATATTTTCTTAGAATTTGAACGATATATAGTAAATAATAATAAAAACCACTATGAAACTAAAATTGAACTTTGAAGAATACTTGAGAGAATCAAAAATCTCTAATGAAACTAATGGTTATTGGTTTGTAGTAAGTGAAGACCAAATAGTCGCAGTTTATGATAATCTTAAAGATGCTAAATCTTATTATGAAAAAGAAATAGACTTTAAAAAAGATCTATATTTCGATAAGTTTGTAGAGGATTTACAGGATTCTGGTAGAAAAGTATGGGACTACGATTATCCACAAACATCGCCCTCAGAAATGATTTTAACAGATGAGGAATACGATGAGTATTTTGAAGATAACTATGGTCATGAGATATTTTTAACGGGACCACATACCCTGACAGAATTACCTAAAGACATAGAATCACTTATGAATAAACAAATAATAGAAGATATTGAGAATTTTAATAGATATGAGTTGTAAATTCAAAAAAATATTCTTATATTAGACCCATTGAAATAAACCCAATGGGTTTTTTATTAATTATTCATAGTAATTAAGGTATTTATGGATAAAACTCTTTTGTTATTTTACCATGCTTGTATAGTTGGTAGTATAGAAATAATAGAATCTTTATTAGAGTCTGATACTAATTTAGACATAAACTCCGCTGATGAAGATGGTGATACCGCTTTACATAAGGCTGTGCTATTTGACCATTACGATATGGTTAAATATCTGCTTGATTTAGGATGTTCTAAAAATAAGAAGAATAACTACGGTTGGACAGCATTAGATATGGCAATAGTAGATCAAAATGTTTCAATAGGTAGATTACTTCATGATTATGGAGCAACTGAGTTTAGTGTTGATAAGCAATGGTTTTACGATGTATTGTATAACAAAGAATAATGAAAAAGCCGAGAAAATATCTCGGCTTTACTTTTAGTATATTTACATACTCTTAAATAATATTAAACCACCCTTGAAGAATAAGACCTTTACCTTTACCCACCACAGCAGCTCTAGTTTTCTTGGCAACTGAATCTCCTTCTCTTGATCCTTCTGCATTAGTGTTTCCTTCAATTGTAATCATCTTAGTTCCATTTTCAATAAATTCAACGAGGACACCAGTGTGCCCTTTAGTTCTGTCAGAAGAACTAACCCAAGAAATATAAGCACCTGGTTTAACTTGTTTCCAATCTGTGATAATTGGATATCCAGCTTTGATAAAATTATTTCTTGTTTGCTGAACACTTGGAGAAATATATTTTGTCATTCTTTTAGGATCCAATCCTGCTTTTGTATATGCTTCTGTATAGACTAATTTACAGAACATACTACACCATGCCCATTTTTTCTTCCAGCCAACGCTTTCCATGAGTCTTTGGAAAAATGATTGTTTAAATCCCATATTTCCTGAAATTTCTTTTTGACCCACAAATGATTTTGCGGTCTCAAGAACAACTTGGTTTAAATCTGAATTACTAGAAATGGGTGTCGTTGTATTAGTTGTAGCCACATTATTTTCTTTGACTTTCTTCTCTAAAGCAGACAATGTTTTAGGTCCAACTATTCCATCTGGTTTTAATCCACATGATGCCTGAAATGCCTTAACTACTGATTCTGTTGAACTATCAAATACTCCAGTAACTTTAACATTGTATTTACCGAGAGAATTTAGAGAATTTTGCAGATGACGAACATCAACACCTGACACATCCTTTTTGAGAATTCTTTGAATTTTCATGATTGTATTGTTTATTTTCATTATATATTGAATAATTGTAAATTTTTACAAGTGAACTAAAATTGTATTATGGGTATAATAAGTTAAATTTCATAAAATAAAGAAACACTATGCCAAATCAACAACAACTGGACAATTTGAGGAATAATGCTCTCCACATAACTGATTTTATCAATCATCTTCACGATTACTTTCAAGATGTTGTTAATACTGTATTTTCAAAAATTAATCAAGAACAAAACTATGATCCTAGTCAAAAATGGATTAGTTTTGTGTATAGTTTAACAATGTCAGCATTCGCAGATGTGGAGTTAAAAGGTTCAGACACATTTGCTTCATTTTTATCTACGATACTATCTTCATATGATAATAATACCCCTTCTCAAGAAGGTTTAAACGGAACTATTGGGGATGTTTGGGAAAGATTATCAAAGACATTCCTACAGGCAAATGATGATTTAGCATTAATCGCAATGAACCCAGAGGCATACTGGAATAAATCATATTGGAGCGAAACACTTAATAAAACATTTTATTTGAGTAATTTAGGTGATATTACATTCCCTGCAAAAGATGATGTAGCTAATAATGGGCCTATTATTTTTGCAAATGGTACAGATATTCTTATTCAAAAATTCAAGTATGCCCTAACGAAATATGCACTCGGTAAAAAGTGGTCTATACTTCATGATCCAGATAAGTTATTTTGGCCACATGGAAATGATAAGCAATTAACAGATTTTGCGAAAAATATGATTAAAAACAATCAGGATATTATAGTCCTTTGGAAACCTGATGAATCTGGGTCTTGTGCATCATGTCCTACACAAGGTTTAAGTTCCTTTGAACCAAGATTGGGAATTGGAGACTGGTACTCTAATTGGGATTATTTCCACGGTGCATCGCCTAGTAAGGATATGTTAGTATGGCTAATAAAAGATGATGGATATGGTACCATACTCAATCCTGATGCAGTAGCAACAAGACATGAAGTTTTCTACGAGTGGGGTTTAGAAGGTAGCCTATCCGAACATCCTAATTCAGTAATGGTTATCAAAGAAAAGGAATCTAGAACTCCTACGACAGAAGATAAGGAACGTGCCCTAGAGTGGTTTAAATTATTCAAAGAACAAGGTAGAAAGAATTTAGAAGAAAGAATAATTGAAAAGGCTAAAAATGACCCTCAATTTTATAGAGATTTAGTTAAAGACTCAAAACAAACACTCGAAAAGGAATTTGGAATATTATTTCCAGAATCTGTATCAGTAGAAGTTTTGGTTGAAGATGTAGGAAACTATAAAATTGTTTTACCCGCAGTTGGAATGTAATTTTATTAATTTTTATGTATCTATAATCTTATGAAAATGACAAAAATCAATCTATCTAAAGAAAATCGAATGATTCGGTTTGGGTTCGGATTATATGAAGGCCAATGGTTCATTAGGATTGACTTATGGTCAATGGGATTTAGAATTACTGATTAAGGTATGAATGCTTGTCGCAAAAGTTTACTTAATTTGCGACAATTTTTAATTATGGAATAGAACAATGACATTTGAAGAATTTCAATATCATATTGACAGCATCAAACATTTTATAAATGATTTAGATGCATTTGACAATGTATTAAAAGTAATATCCCCTAGTGGAACTTGCGTTTGTGAAATAGGAGGTAAATTTATTGATGATTACATTACTTTACTTGAAAAACTGTTAAACGACAATGATAATAGCGTATCATGGTTTGTGTTTGACAATAAATTTGGTAAAAAGGGATTATCATTTTATATTGAAGGAATTGAATATATTATTGCAAATGAAAAGGACTTTTACGATGTTATACAGAAAATATCAGAAAAAAATTGATGAATTAGAAATAAATATTGTGAAATTAGAAGGAAAAGTGTTATTTTTATTATCAATATTTTCAATTCAATTCTTACTTATCATCGCATTATTTTTTAAAAAATGAATCAAGATCAAAAAAATTGGCTAGAACATACAATAAAAGAAATTAAACTCGTCAACCCCCACATGATTCCAATGAATCCACAAATTGGACTTTTCTTTAAAGTAAATAACATTGAAATCCCAGAAGAACTTTTCAAAGAAGAGTTTGACCAAATATCAAAAGCATATTTTTCCGTAATTGAAAAACTACTTTCTCAACAGCATAAAGGTCTTTAACGAATGAATGAGTTCTTACAAAAAGAATGTGTATCCCTAGAGCACGCAGAGGGATTAAAGGATTTGGGGTTCAATGAACCTTACTGCATAGGTTATTATGAAAATGGGCTGCTCAATCATAATGACGCATTTCATACAAATGAATCGCTTCAGAGTATTTCTGAATCTTTGGGGGATGTATCTTTGATAACAGCACCTACATTCCAGCAAGCATTTAGATGGATAAGAGATGCATTTGGACATCATCACATAACGCTATTCAATAGATTTTATGTGGATCGAATGTTCACCTTTGAAGTAGCAGAGAAAAGAGCATTAAGTGAATTAATATACACAATCAAAGAGAGGAAGATAAATGAAGTTTGAACAGGAAGCAAACGATACCACATATGGAGATGGCAAGTTCTCCGAAAAGTATAGATTAATGACACATTTGTTTCATAGTAAATTAGAAAGAAATAAATCTAATGTAAATTATGAAGATGTAGACTCTATACAAAAATTCATTAAAAATAATGCATCACTATTGCTTAAAATCAAAAGAAGTATTTTCAGAGAATACGACTATAAAATCACTAATTTCCAGGTGAATGTTGCATGTTGTTTTTTTCTTAATAAAAAGATGATAAAGTAATAATGGATATATAAAGTAAAAGAAATTTTACTATGAAATTTATAAAAGATTTTCATTTGTTTGAATCTTCTGAATCAATTCCAGAATATGTCAATATATCTGATTTTTTAAACTCAATAAACGCTACCGATAAATTAAAAGATTCTTTTGTAAAATGGTGGGATGAAAATAGAAGTAGAATAAATATATTATACTTTCCATTTAATACAAGTATGCCTATTTTTGGCTGTGTGTTTTCCGAAAATTCAGTTGCGATAAATTCTAAAATGAGTTTACCGACTGAATTTTTTTTATACATATTACTCCACGAAAGCAAACATGCCGATCAAGAATATGAAGGAAGATTAAGTCCTTATTTTGATACTGTTGTTGAAAATAATTTCAAAGAATTTTCATTAGCATATTATGAATTAGAACTTGAAGCAAATGTATATGCTGAAGGTGTTTTAATTGAATTAGGACTTGATCATTTCGTGAAGTCTAATTCACAGATGCTTAACCAAAATCTATCAGCAACTCATTCTGTTTTTCAACATATGAAAAAAGATATAGAACGCCTCAATCCTGAGAATTTCCAAGAACTAATACGAAAAACAATACTATAAATTCTATGGAATCTTCACATATAAAACAGTTTAGTAATTTTCTTACAGCCAATGAGCGTTCAGAAATTATAGAATATGTTAATACGATAAATCATAAGAGTCAAGCAGAGAATGTGCATTTGAGCCATCTGATTAAAAAGATTAATGGAAATTCTCATATGTATGATATTTCAAAAACTGACTCAACAAAAGAGATAACATCATTTCAGTCTGGGGGTAATGATGTGATGAAAGAAGAATTACCTGATATTTTCTATAATCTCATAGATAGAATAACAACTACCGTAAATATCCCAAAGGAAAATATGTTTCTTCAAATTGTCGATATGGATGAAGGAGGAACAATCGGTGGACATTATGATGCAGCGATAGATGGTTATATTAATTATAAATGTAATATCAGTGTACTTTCTGATGATTACATTTTTGTTGTAGATGGTGAAGATCTTACAATTAAGGAAAATGATCTATATTGCTTTGAGGCTTCACTGTATAAGCATTGGACACTCAATCCATTTCATTCGAGAAGAATCCTTTTAAGTTTTGGATTTATCTTACCCTATTCTGCATTGGGTAGAAATGAGAATGATCCTAGAGTAAGATTAAGTAAAAGAATTGAAAAAATATTCCAAAAGGATAGATAAATATGATTTATTACACTTCAGATTGGCATTTGGGAGAAACTAGATTAGGAATCGGAGATAAACCCAATGTATTTTACAGACCATTTGCATCAACCATTGAGAATGATAATACCATAATGGATAATTTCTATGAAGTATTCAAAGATGGTGATACTCTTTGGCATCTTGGAGATGTCATTTCAGGCGATATAAAGGCTTCTGAGAGACATTTAGAACAAATGCGAGTAATGTATCCAAATTCAAAATTTAACTTGATAGTGGGCAATTATGACACCGATAAGGTAGATTTACTCTCAACATATTTTGATACCTTGCATGATGAATTTAGTTTGGTTGATTTTAACCATAATTTATTGATTTATCTAAACCACTATCCTACGAAATGTAAAAGAAAATTAGCCGAGGAATCCGCTGATTATACATTTGCTATTACTGGTCATATACATAGTCTATGGAAGGTTAAACCTAATATAATTAATGTTGGGGTCGATGCTTGGCATTTTAAACCAGTTTCTCATAATGAAATAATGTTTTGCTGGAACGCTATGCAAAATCATTACGATGATGATGTATTCCTTTAATTATTTTAAAATTACATTTTGAAATTTCATTTATTTTTCTTAATTTTGTTTCAACTAATTATGTGTATTAACAATAAAGAGAAACAATATGGGACATGATATAACTGCCTATATTAAAACAAAAAATGATTCAGAACGATCTGAGATAGCATATTTTAGAATAAGTGCATTTGATGCTTTACGCAGAAAATTATTCTACGGAACTTTAAATGGTTCTGAGGATGCCAATGGAGGCGTATCTGGAAATGGTTCTACTATTAAATTTACCCGAAAAGAAATAGATACCGCAAAAGAAGGTTGCAAATATTTCTTAAATGATATAGATGCGCTCAAGGAATTCGTATTAAATAAATACAATGAAAAGTCTGAGCAAACTGTAAAGAAATTTGAAGAGATTATTACTTTAGTGTTCGGTGATCAAAGTGAACCAGCTGAAATAGGTTCAGAGGATTCGATAGAAGATATAAAGGAAAACTTAGTTGATATTGTATTGTTTCATCATAAAATCTTACAAGCGTATGATGATGCTGCGAGAACAAATAATATAGAAATTGAAATAGATTTTTCTTGATGCAAAAGATGATATTTCAAAGAATACGGTATTTTTTGGCTACATCAAACAAATAGATGAAACTTCTCGTTATTCGTATGTAGTATGCTGAATCGTATTTGGGCGAAATACTAAACTCCTCAAAAGAAAATAAAGATAACCCATGGCTATTCCTCTCACATGAAAGGATTTCCTCATGGGTTTTCTTATTTAATTCAACTTCTTTGACTTCTATATCAATATATTGTAGATGTATCTTCATATATTATCGGTGGGTATAACCATAAACAAAATCCTTCAGATAATTCAACGGCTTCCATAAATTCTAAACTTAAATCCTCGTTACTTAAACTAATATATAATTTCCCAGTATGTGCATGCTTTTTTAAAAAATACCAGTAAGATATAAAGTGATCTGCTGGGTTTTTATTTACGGAATCTTTGTAAAAGAGTTTCCAAGAATTATAAATATTCTTTCTATACTGCATCAACCTAATATCATGAGCATTGCAAAATTCAGATGGGAAATGTTTTTCTACACATATCATTGTTCTCTATAACCTTTTATGGATTCACTAAATGCAATAGAAAAATAGTAAAGTACAAATTCGTAAATGAATTCATTAATATAATACAACAAGTTCCAACCTATTGTACTAGTAGTGGTATCTGGTCTATTCATTTTCATTTGCATAAAGCCCTTGCAACTAGCTAAGGGTTCTGAATAATCTTCTAATCCAAATGCAGGGTTCTTAATTACACCTTCAGAAGTTTGTTTGATATATGCATTGATACATTCTTCTTTATTGTTTATAAATTTCAAGAAGTCATATGTAGTAAGAATTTCATTTTCCATTTTTAATGCATTTCTTAGCTTCCCCTCTCGTGCTAGTTTCCTTACATTCTTAGGATTCTCTAAGTTATATTGCTTTGCTTCTTTTCTTAATGTAAATTCAGAATCATAATACTTATTCATAAGATTTACAACTTTTTCAACAAAATCACCTAAATATCCAGAAGCAAAATAACCAGCATTTATTCCTTGTTCTTCAATCATTTTG
>JACCEA010351884.1_pt1 | contig 14409 bp, 13 predicted proteins | sample 7449851 | NCBI WGS metagenome assembly JACCEA01 (sample SAMN15323453, study PRJNA562643) | freshwater metagenome | isolation source: river surface water | place: USA:Blue River Watershed | collected 2017-08-18 | reverse complement strand
TTGCAAAAAAGATTGCAGATGATATTATTATACCATCCGTTAAAATAAACTTTGAAAAAGAAGATTTGGAAATTGTTTCTCCTAAAATTGATAAAAGTAAATGGATTGAAAAATCTGAATTAATGGATAACTGGAATATACAAAGTTAAAAAAATTGAATTTTTATTTATTACCCCCAATAATAATTATTATAAATTTAAAATGGAACAAGATTATCTAACTCCTAATAAAACTCTCGGATGCGCATCTTCTGCTGATGGACTAAAGGACATTGAGACTATTTTTAAGTCTCCTGATGATATTGGTTCTGTAGAAATTCTAGAGAAGTATATTTATGAAATTATTGAGAGAAAGATTAAGAATAAGCAAGAGCTAGAAGGTGTACTTCGTGAACTTAACAAGAAATATCACACAATGGGTTCTTGCATGAAACTTCTATATGTATATCGTTCTATGTGCAAGCGTAACCTAATTGAATTCAATGTAATGTATGAAGAACTATTTCAATCAAAGGGATTTCGGTCTCAATCTGGGGTACTTGTAGTGGCAGTATTTACATCTCCTTATCCTGAAACCATGAAGGATGGAGTTATGACTAAGCAAGCATTTTCTTGTGAATATGATTGCTATTATTGTCCAGCTGAACCAAACCAACCTCGTTCTTATCTACTAAACGAGCCAGGAGTGCGTCGCGCTAATCATAATAAGTTTGACGCAGTAAACCAATTTAGGGACCGTATTGGTACTTATATTGCAATGGGCCATCCTATTGATAAGATTGAACTAATTGTACTCGGAGGAACTTGGTCATCATATCCAAAGGATTATCAAGATAGTTTTATTCGCGATGTAATGTATGCGGCAAATACTCTGTATGAAACTCGCGATAGACTTTCTCTTGTAGAAGAGCAAAAAATTAATGAAACTTCTGATTGTCGTATTATTGGAATTACTCTGGAAACTCGACCTGACAGAATCAATGAACGCGAACTTAAGAATTTCAGACGCCTAGGTGTAACTCGTATTCAAATGGGCGTACAACATCTTGATGACCGTATTCTTTACAGAATCAATCGTCGGTGCACTAGCGCTCAAGCAATTCGTTCTATTAAAATGGCAAAAGATTGCGGGTTTAAAATCGATATTCACCTCATGCCTGACCTTCCTCAGCCTCTAAAAGAAGGTGTATCAAATATCAAGCAAACTTTTACTCCAGATGACATTGACCAAGATTTTGATATGCTTGAGGCTGACAAGAAGATGTTTGATACTGTAATTAATTCTCCAGATTGGCAAGTCGACCAATGGAAAATTTATCCTTGCGAAGTAGTTCCTTGGACACGCATTGAAACTGATTTTAAGAATGGAGCCTATAAGCCATATGGTCACCAAACAAATTCTCGTGAGAAGACACCGCTAACAGAACTACTGATTGATACTGTTTCTAAAGTAAAGCCATGGGTTCGTCTAAACAGAATTATTCGCGATATTCCTACTGAATATATTATGGGAGGTAATTGCAATGTATCAATGCGCCAAGATCTAGATCTAGAACTTAAGAAGCGCGGACTATTTTGCATGGATATCCGCAATCGTGAAGTTAAGAAGAGAAACATTGACCCAACTACTGCGATTCTCAAAGTTCGCAAATATGATAGTTCTGGTGGCGACGAGTATTTCATTTCATTTGAAACACCCGATGAAAAGGTGCTTTTTGGATTCCTACGTCTAAGACTATCAACTAATGCTGGATTCCATAAATTCGACGATGAGTATATCTTTCCTGAACTTAAAAAGTGTGCAATGATTCGTGAACTGCATGTTTATGGCCAAGTAAAAAAGGTTAATGAAAAGAAAACCGAAAAAGATATTAACGGTACTGCTCAACATGTTGGTTTTGGTAAGCAACTTGTAAATAAGGCATTTGAGATTGCTCGTGAAAATGGTTTTGAGAAGATTTCCGTAATTTCTGGAATTGGAGTTAAGAATTATTACAGGAAATTTGGATTCGAAGATGAAGAGTATTTTATGACAATGGCTGTACCAAAAATTGAAATTAATACATCAGAAACCATAAATAATATTATTACTTCTAATAAAATGAAAAAGAGAAATATTCGTTTTAGTCAAATTGTTGAAGAGACTCTTTCATACGATGATACTCAAGTCATCTATTTTATGATGATTATCTTATTTTTTCTGATGACATTTGGAATTTATAAGTTTTTTTATTAAAAATTTGATTTTATATTTGTTTAGAGATAAAGATTATTAATAATTAATTTTTTCAGATATGGATTTAAAAAGTTATTATACTGATTCAGAATCAGATGATGATTCAACAGATTCAAGTGATTTAGATACTTTATCTAGCAAATCATGTAATTCTGAAGATGAAAAATTAACAAAAGGAGAATTATTAGATAAAATTAAATACTTACAAAAAATGTTTAATTTAGAAAATGAAAAGATAAAGAAATATTGTATTCATATGGAAAATAATTTTAAAATAAATGCATCATGTTGTAATAAAATTTTTTGTTGTTCTGAATGTCATAATTTAAATTCAGACCATAAATTAGATACAAAATTTACTAATATAATTTGTGGGTTTTGTGATATAGAACAAAAAGTAAATGATAATTGTGTTGCATGTGATAAACAATTAAGAACTAAATATTATTGTAGAAAATGTTTTATCTTTGATAATAATGATAAATATAAATATCATTGTGATAAATGTAATCAATGTCATTGTCAAAATAAATTAGAATTAGATAATTGTGTTGATTGTAAAATATGCTTTAAAAAAAATACAAAGCATATATGCGTAAATTTAGAAGATAATTGTTCTATATGCTTTGATAAATTATGTAATGATGTAATTTGTAATTTATCATGCGGTCATGTTATACACCATGAATGTTATAATGAATTAATTAAGAAAAGTTATAAATGTCCCTTATGTTTTAAAACAATATTAGATATGAAAGGAGAATTTCAAAAAATGGATTTGGAAGTAGAAAGTTATAATAATTTTTATAAAACATTAAATTTTAAAGAAATTTATTGTAATGATTGTGAAAAAAAATCAGATACGGTATTTAATTATGTTGGTTTAAAATGTAATATATGTGGGTCTTATAATACAAGACTAAATGAATAATATTAAATATAATAAATTTTAAATATAATAAAAATTATTATATAAAATTAATAATATATATAATGAATCAAGATTATGAAAATGAAGTTCAAGAAAACTTCGAAGTTGGAACTGTTTGCAGCGCTCTTAAATATAAAGTTAATGTATTTGGTATGGAAATGAATATTTGGGTATTATTATTAGTAGTTGCTGTTGTAGCTGGTGCTCTTTTTTATCAAAGAGTAGGTAGAATGCCACAATTATCCGATTTATCATTCTCATCTACTTCTTCTATGGGCGATATCCATAAACAAATGGGTGGTTTTACTTTATCTACTCCTTCTTTTATTAGAAACCTATAAATAATTTTTAGAATTTGTGATATTTTTTAAAAATTGACTCTATTTCTTTATCTATTATATTATCTGAATTAGTTGCCAAATCTTTTGGTGACAAGTGTTCATTATTTTCAATTAAAATATTTGCACCTTCTTTTACTAGTGCTTTGATTATTATATAATTTTTAATTATTATTGATAAATGTAAAGGTGTATTACCATCTTTATCTTTTGTATTTATAAAATCCTTATTTTTTATATTGTTTATTAATAATTTAAAAATTTTATCATTTGACAAAAATATACATCTATGGAAACAATTTTGTTTATCATTATCTAAACTTAATAAATCTATCCCTAATTTAATTAAAATTTCAATAATATCATAACAATTAAAAAAAACCATTGCATGTAATATTGTCTCCCCATCTTTTGTTTTGTTATTAAGTATATTTTTAGATTTGTTTAGTATTTTTTCAATGAATATTATATCTTTTTTACTTAACATATTTACATCAGTTTTGTAATTTATTTTTTCTAATATTAATTCTAAAATTGCATCTACATTGTTTATAATTTTATTAGCAATTATATTATTTCTATCTTTTTTTGTTAATAAATAAATATCGCTATTAATATAATAATCATCTAATTCCATATTAATTAAATCATATTTGTTGGAATTTGTCATATAATCTTATATGATATTATAATATTTCAACTGACTGTAAAATTTTATCACAATAATCCGCAAATTCAATTTTGGTGCATTTGTGATTATTTAATTCCATTACAGTACAATTTGTATCTTCAATTAAATCAATATTGTGTGTTGTAATAATTACTGCTCCATCAAACATATTTATTCCATCTTTTAATGCTTCTATTGTATGTAAATCTAAATGATTTGTTGGTTCATCAAAAACTAAAATATGTGGGTCTTTTAATTGTAATTCTACTAAAGATACTCTTACTTTCTGACCACCGGATAAGTTTTTGATTGGTTCTTTATGTTTAGGTCCTTCTAACCCATTTTTACCTAAATATCCTCTAATAATTTGTTCATTTAATTCTTCTTTATGACTGTATTTTTCTAATAAATATTCTACTGGAGTTTTATCTTCAGGTAAATATTCAAATGTATGCTGATTGAAATATGATACACGAACATGGTCATCTTTTTTAATTTCCCCTTTGGTTGGAATTAAATCGCCAGTTATTATTTTCATTAAAGTAGATTTTCCCGAACCATTTTTACCAACTAATGCAATTCTGGATTTATAATTTACTCCAAAATCTACATTATCTAAAATTATTTTATCTCCATAACTAAAACTTATATTTTCTAATGTAATAAGATTTGAATTAGTTGCTTCATTAACTATACCAAAATCAATATGCAATTTTTTATAGAATGGTAATACTGGTAAAGGGTTTTTCTTCATGTATTCTTCTATATCTTTCTTTTGTTTATTTGATTTCTTCATTTCTTTAATTTTTTTTTCAATTAAATCATATTGTTTGGTTTTTTCCTGAATCATTTTGTCATATTGTCGTCTATATCTATAATAGTTTCCTTTGTAATAGTTTAATTTTTGATTTTCCAAATGAATTATATTTGTGCATACTTCATCTAAAAATTCAATATCATGTGAAATTACCATAATAGACTTTTTATATGTTTTTAAATAATTAATTAACCATATATTCGCTTCTAAGTCTAAATGATTTGTCGGTTCATCTAATAATAATAAATCAGGTGTTCTATAAAGAGCACACGCTAATGCTACTCTCATTCTCCATCCTCCTGAAAAATTGCTTACTGGTTGATTTATTTCGTCTTGTGAAAATCCTAAGCCATGAAGAATTTTTTTTATTAGAGATTCTTGTCTTGAATAATCTAGTTCTTCTAGTTCATTGTATAATTTATTTAATTCATCACTGTTTTCATCAGATTCATCCGAATTTTCTAGCTCGTCAATTCTTTTTAATTTTTCTAAAACTTTTTGATTTGATTCGAGAACTTTATGATAAATAGTATCAGAACTCGATGGAACTTCTTGATTAACCATATATATATCTCGAATTTTTTCAAGCTCTTTATTCAACTTTTTATTTATATAATTCAGTAATGTTGATTTACCTATTCCATTCGCACCTATTATACCATATTTTTCCCCTTTGGTTATTGTTAGAGTTGTATCTTTTAACAACTCTTTTCCTCCCATAGCAAGGGTTAAATTTAAACTAATATCTTGATTCATTTTAGTAATAATAATTAAATTACTAATATATTTTTAAACAAATTCATTTTTTTTATCTCGGCAATGAATTTTCACCAAAGAAATCCAATAAGTCTAATTTTTTAATAGAAAAAGAAAAAGCAGATGCTGCATGATGACCACCGCCTCCAAAACATTCTGCTATTTTGCTTACATCTACTCCATTATCTTAACTTCTAAGAGATACTACTATTTCTTTCCTTTCGAGATTTAAAGACCATATCCAAACAAAATCACATTTTATATTTGTCATAAAATAATCTCCCAAAGAACTTATAGATGGGCAATTTCCATTATGAACAATAACTTTATATTTATTAGGTGTTTTTATTATTTCTTTTAATTTTGGTGTTTTATTTAATATATTTTGAGATGGAAATGATTCTATTGAATATCTTTTAGAATTTTGAACTAATAAATAATTTTTATGTTCTTCATATTTAATTCCCATTTTTATTAATTTTTTTATTTCTTTTGGGTCAAACATTTTTTCCCAATTATTTAAATTACTTTCTGATGGTTCTAATTTATAATTGACTTGAATTGCACATATAAATTCCCTTGTGTATTTAATTTCCCAAGCACCGGTATCATTATCTTGAATATACTTTACGAATTTTGGCATTTTTTCCCCTTGATAAAAAAACTTCCATACTAATCCACATCCACTATATTTTTCATTAAATATAATTTGATGATTATATTTTTCAGCTAATACTTTTGAATATTCTTTTACTGTTATATGATGGTCTATAAAAGTTACATGATTTGCGAATTCAAATATTTTTTCTAAAATTTCTTTGGAATATGCTACATCTATTATAATAATATTTTTGTTTGTAATATTTGGTGGTAAACTTCTAGTTGATGGAACATCTGGATATATAAAAGTATTTTTATCACAAAGATTTAGCCTTTTAAATAAAAAAAATCCAGTAAAACCATCTAAACAGTTTTTATGATAAATTATATAGTTAAATTTCATAATATAATTTATCAATAGATAAAAAAGTCTTATAAATATAATTTTACCAATTAAAAAAATTGAAAATTTTTAGTAACTGGATAACTCTAAAATTTTAGATTATAATTAAGTAAGATGGCAACCGATAAGCAGACTGGTACCATCAACCCCATTGAGGGTGTTAACAGCAGTGGGTGTGGGAGCGATGTCGTGGCGACGGTATCCGTGATGACTTGGTCAGGTGGTATTGTAGCCAGGCCAGGGCGTGCAGACCCTCTAGAGACCAAGAGCCCAAAGCCGATGGGAGGGGCAGGGGGTCTAAGGAGCTACGAAAGCTTCCCAGAACACGTCAAGGAACGTGTTCCTGTGGAGCATGGGGAAAAGTGCCTCTGCTGGGTATGTACTTCAGAGTATCTCAGCAATGGGCGCTCTTTGGCAGGCACTGCTGGCACGTTGGCGCGCGAAGAGGAACAGAACTACCTCTTTGAAAACCCGATGGGGTGGCGGCTAGCTGGCATGTCATGGGCAACGCAGGCAGAATTCGAGTACTACCTGCGTGTCCTCAGTGAATCCCCCATGTGGAAGTGGGGATGGGCAGAGTATGACGCCCATGAACTGGCAAAGCGAGCGAAGGCAAGGCCAGCTGAGAGATCGGCTCATAAGCCACCACTTCCATGGAGCGCGACACATAGACAAGTCGGAACAGAGCGCCGCTCTACCGACAGGATCGAAGTAGCTCATGGATTGGAATGCGAGTGTGAGTCCATCAACTGCCCGCGCTTTGACGGCACTCGTCGCTCTTTGGCGGGCGCAGCAGGTGTCTACGCAGAGCTGGAGCGCCAACGCTGGCTCCGTGAAAACCCGATGGGGTGGAAGCGGGTTGGTAGGCCGACACGCTCGGCAAGCCCTGGCCCGTAGTTCGGGGGAGACATCAACAACAAAAACTGAAAAGAGGTCGAGTATCCCTCTTTGAACAGTGCCTGAGAGATAAGATAGGTGCACAAAAACCCTTTTTTTATCCTCAGGTAAAACAACAACAAAACAACACAAATATTTTTTTATAAAAAAAATTGAAATTTCAAAATTACTGTAATTCCCATATACTTTACATATTTAACCATTCAAGATGGAGTCTAAGAGCAAGATGAACTCCACTTACCCCAACGGAAGCAAGAAGCACACCCTGTGTCGCAATTGGGAGGCGACGGGAACGTGTCGGTTTGGTGATCAGTGCCATTTTAGGCACATTACCGCGGCGGGCGGTTCTGCTCATGGTGCAGCAAGGGGCGGGGCTGGCATGAGCATCGAGGGCGCGTCGTGGCGGGGCGCCCCGAAGGCAGCGGACGCTGATGGCGGATGGCGTCATGTTGGCCCTGCAAAGCCGGCACGGGCCGCTGCATGTGGAGGCGGGGGCGGCGGTGCCCGGGCCGGAGGTGGTTGGACCCGTGAGGAGGTGGTCGTCCACAAGGCGCGCAAGGAGAACAAGCGCGTCATTCACAGCGTGGCGGATACAGTCCTGACTATCCTCCAGAAGAACGGGGGTCTGACGGACGAGTCGTACGACGCTCTGCTGGCCGCATACGACGCGGGGGACAAGGTCAAGAAGGCGCAGATTCTCCACGAGCTGGCCTCGTACTCGCTCCACGAGTTCATCGCACCGGACACGCCCTTCGGCGCGCACGTCAAGACCGCCTTCGGCGTCTCGACAGGCGCCTTCGGCGTCGCTACTGCGCGCGACGGGTACAACATGTTCTCGCTGGCGGTTTGGCCCAAGTGGAAGAAGGCGGCCATCGAGGGCATCTCCCGGACCGAGGACGACGTCTACGCGACGGTCGATGCGCTCCTGATGCTCGGCCTGAACCCCTTCGCCATCGCGTCCAAGACGCGCGAGACCGTGTTCGACACGCTGAAGATCTCGGTGGAGAAGGGCAAGATCTCGGGCGCAACGAGCGCGGCCATCGAGAAGCTCATCCTGGCGGACTTCGTGGGCGCAGATGTCGAGCTGTACGTGCGCTCCATCGACGTGATGTACATCACGGAGCGCCGTGCGGACAACTACGGCCACGCGCTCTGGCGCTGGGCGCTCAACCAGCCTGAGCTGTGCGCTGCGCTGGCGTCTCGCGTGGTGTCCGAGGACATGTTCGTCATCTCCAGCCTCCAGCCTCGCGGACGGAGCCTGGGGTACTCCTCCAAGTTCGAGGCACTGAAGGCGATTGTCTCCAACGACGCGCTGAAGCACCACAACTTCGAGCGGGCGATGGCGACGCGTCCTGCGGACAAGCCCGCCATGCTGACGACGCTGGCGGGCGTGTACATGGACACTATCGCGGATGTCGCGCCTCGCGTCGCCGAGCAGGTGCCGGGCGAGGCTGTTCCTGCGGGCAAGGTGGCGTTCGCGAGCCTGTCGATTCTGGGCTCGTTCGCCTTCGACGTCGCAGCAGTGCTTCCGGGTGGCATGCCTCTGGCGGTCTACAACGCACTCCCTCTCGCATCCCGCATCGCCTTCGCGGCACGCGGCCGTGACGTCGAGGAACTGGCACGGCTGCGCGAGACTGCGGACATCTCGTCGGCCAACAAGATCAAGTGCGAGCTGTGGATGGAGGAGTTCGGCGTGAAGCCCGCGGTTGCGGCAGCAGCCGCTGTCGTTTCCCCGGCATCCACCGTCACCCTCAACCTCGGCTTCGACAAGGTCAAGGAGGGCTCCGAGGTCACGTTCACGGCTTCGGGCTGCTCGTTCCCCGCCTTCGACGACGCCATCTACAGCATCGAGCACCTCGCGCCGAAGACCGATGCGACAGCGCTCGCGTCGGCGTTCTGCGTGGACGCGATCTGCTCCATCAGCAAGGACCACATGCTCGCGCAACTCGCACCTCTCGGCAACCACCTCATCGCACGCGGCTTCATCACAAAGGCCGCGCTGACCAGCGCGCTCGCTGACGAGGAGACCATCGACGGTGCACTGGAGGACAGCCCTCGCATGGGCGCGCGCGTCCTCGCGGTCCTGCGCGCACTTGCCGCCTAGAGGGCAACACACTTTCTTTATCTCGATGCAACTGCCCTCGCATCAAAAAAAACACATATATAAAATTATATAAAATGTATAATTTTATTTAGCTTTATTTTTTTCTAGTTATATCTTTTATTTCTTTATTAATACCAGAATCTAAAAATCTACACGAATACACTAAAATTTCATCTGATTCGCCAGCTATATCTATTAACTTTAAATTTTTTCTTATATATTTTGCATATCCTGGAGATATTTTTTTTATTTCTTTATAAACTGCATCTTCTGGGTCTATAGTTTCTGATAAATTAATAAAAGGATATTTTATTATATATTCATTTGTATCAGGATTTTTATCTAAACATAAAACAGTATACATATCTTTAGCATCTTTATTATTGCAATCTGCATATACTATACATTGAATCGATTCTAAAGAGTTATTAAAACTAAATTTAGTATTAGATTTATTTACTGAATTAAATTGTTCCTGTTGACTATCACATAATTTAGCAACTGGTAAATTTAGTTTTGATATTATATATTTTTTATCTAATTTATTTTTTTCAGAATGTTCATTTAACATATCTTTAAATTTTAGCATAGTTTTATATTTTCCATACACAATATAATAAATAATATCAGCAAATATTTCGATTTCTACAATTGTACCAGGTAAATTGAAAGGGGAATTTTTCATTACAATCTATAATAATATCTTATAAAAGTTTTTTTATATATCTTTAGGAAAACTTATTTTTGAAAGAATTAATTAGTTCTGTTAATTCTTTTGTATCACCTACTTCAGATGTTCCTAATTTGACATTTTTAGGTCTTTCTATATCTAAAATTAAAACTATTCGGTCATCATCACCGAAATTCCAGGTAAAATGATGGCGAGAATCATCAAAAATAATCCACTTATTTTTTCTATATTTTTTTACTTCACGAATTATATTATTATTTGTATCTTTAATTCCAACACTTATATAACATTTTTTTGGTATTTTAAATCCAAAGTGACATCTTAATACATAATTAGAATGATTACCCCAACCACGATGTTCATTTAATTTTGTTCCTGGTTTTAATTTTGATAAAATTGCTACTTTTAAATTTGGTATTGTTTTTAAAAATTTTGTTAGTTCTGGACACTTATTACAATTTTCTTCTACCCAAATATTAAATCCATATAAAGGGAATATTTTCCAATCTTTGTCATATAGATTTTTCTCAACCCAATCTAGCCATAATGTATCATCTACTATATTATTTATTTCTTTTTGATAAATTGGTAAATTATTATAAATATTATTTAATACTGGAAATGTTTCTTCTATTTCATAATAGTTTTTTTCTAACATTCGTTTTCTATTAATTACACAAATTATACATATAATTAAAATAAAGGATATTATATAAATTATTAACATTTTTATTTTATATATTTAAAGAAAAAAAAATTGATTTAAAAACTACATACTTATATATAATTATAATACAAAATGACTGAAAATACCCAAATGGAACAAAGCTACAATCTTACTCTTGCAGAACTCCCCTATGATGAAAAGTACAAACTAAACCAAGCCTCTGCCTCTCAGCTTGTAAGGGGTCTTAGTGAAATGGGAACTAGACTAGGTGAACCAGCCAATGAATATCAAAAAGAACTATATCCTGCACTTAAAACACTTGTTACTACGATGGTAACTAAATACACTGATATGCTCCAAGCAACGTCGGAAGTAGAAAGAGAGGTCCGTAGATTCAATCTACATGGTTACAATGGCCGCGTTAAAAAGCCAGTTGCAACCAGAGGTGTTAAATTCAATGTTGTTTACAAATTTGCAAACTTCGGCGATTACCTCAAGAGTCTAACTCAAAGACTCACTTACCTTGTTGAAAGACCAGTTCCTCAACGTTATGTTAACAATGCATCTGAAGGCACCGCATATGAACAACTCAAAGGTAAGCTCCAAGATTATCTCAAATTCATGAAAGAGGAAGTTGAACAACAATGGAATACTGCTGTTACTTCTGCTCGTACGGCTGGTGGTGATTCTGTTCAAGAAAATCTCCGTAAAAGAACTGAAAGAGTTGCAGTAGCTAAAACTACTCAACAAGAAAAACCCCAACAACCAAGAAAGCCATTTGTAAAACGTACTACAACTGCAGCTACTGAAACTTCTGGCCAACAAACTCAAAGAACGGGTGGTGGACAAAGAGGTGGTCGTGGTGGAATGAGAGGTAAAGCACGTGGTGGTGCTAGAACTCAATGGTCTCCTCGTAAGAGTACTTAAAGACTAATATAATTTATTTATTTTAATTTAATAATTTTTTTAATTATTAAAATACTTTTTTATTAAATTTAAACTGATGTTCCAACAGCAGGTCCCATATCAGCACCCATACCTTGACCCATTTCACCGCCCATATCAGGTCCCATTTCACCATTCATATCTGAGGTTGCCATTTCTGTACCAGGTATTGCTCCTGGTTGTGGAGGTGGTGTGCTACCTCCCATTAATTTGGGTAGCAAGAAAGAACTTGCACAACATAATAAGCAACATAATACAATTGCCCCAATAATCATTAATGGTCCGCTTAGTATACCACCAAATATACTACCTACTGCACCACCAACTGAATCAACTAATCCAGCAAGACCACCTAAAGTTTTTGCAGCTGCATCGCCAGCACCTTCAGTTTTTCCTTTAGTTTCTGCTGCGGCTTTGCTTTCTTGCGATGCTGTATTTTTATTAGCTGAATCAATTTTAACACCTAAAGCTGTTGCTGCAACATTCATAATTTCAGTACCAACTCCTGATTTTTGGATACACTCAGACATTACTCTGGTTGCCATTGATTGTTTAATTGCAGCTTTGATATTACCTTTAGCCGCAGCGTCACGAACAACTACATCTTGACGATTCATTGTTTGTTGATTGCAATTAGAAACAATATCTGCATTAAAATTACTTTCAACGACATTTTGAATTAATTTATTTAAATTTACAACATTTGTATTTCTTGTATCAGTATTACTAAATTGTTGAACATTAGAATGTTGTTGAAAATTACCTATAGCGCCCCATCCGCTGTCAGATTGTGTCTTCGCAGCTGATTCTAAAGCTTGAATAATCTGGTTATCTGCTGAATTTGCAACTGCATCAGTAATACCTGTAATAATATCAGAACCTGCTTTTTGTTTTACGGTATTTGCATTTACACATGAAAAAGTTATAAAGGCTTCTAAATTTTGATCAACACCTATTTCTATATCTCCACCTGATGTTAAACCATCAAAAACAACAGCTTGATTATTATTTGCCGCTGATGTACAACTCTGTGCTACACTTACATTTGTATTACTAATAGTTTTATTTAATTGCTCTACTTTACTATTAAAATCATTTTGATTCATAGTTAATTGATTATTAACAGATACAATATTTGTACTGGATTCTGTATTTCCCATTTAATTATATTATATATAATTAAATTTATAAAAAAATTTTTATTCTATATTAAACTTTAACCATAAATGTTTTTTATCATCTTTTACATCATTTTTATATAAAGCTACTCTTGGAGCTTCACCACAAGTCAAAGTATATTTTTGATTTGCATCTTTTTCACTAATTCCAAAATAATATTCATTAATTATGGGGTTAAATTTATCATCTTTCTCATAAATGTATTCATTCATTGACATACAAGGATAATAATCATATATTTTAAATTTGAGATAATATGATAACTTATCACCAACAATTTCTTCAAATAATATATTATTAAACATATCTACATCTTTTGTACTACTAGTTGCATCTGCACAAACAACTTTATAGTTTCTAATATGTTTATTCATATTTACAGAAAACCTAGTTAATACATTATTTACTTTTGAAGTTCCTATTAATAATCTTTTATCTTTTTCTTTATTAACAACAAAACTAAACAAACCAGGGTCATAATTATTTGTTTTACATAAATCTTGTGGAACTTCACATTTTTGTTCTTGTTTAATTTCAGATTGTGATTTTTCTTTTTCACAAACTATTTTGTATTTTGCTTCGCATGATATTTTTTCAACATCCGATTTTGTTTGTTCATCATCGAGTAATTTTTTATAGCTTTCCTCATTTACTAATATAAGTGTATTTTGTGTACAATCTAAATCTGTAACATCCTTGCCCATTACAGACGAACATCCATGCACTCCTCTATTTTTAACACAATTATTTACATTATTATTTACAACTAAATAATATTTTTTTCCACCTATAACAGTACTTAATTTAAATGTTGCTCCATTTTCTATATCAAAATAAGTTTTGTCTTTTGTAACTTCTGTAAATTCTTCATTGCAATAAAAATATTTAATAGCTAACAACAAAATTATAGCGATTATTAAATACAATATTAAAGTTAATTTATTCATTTATTATATATTTATATAATAAATAATTATTTTAAAATTTTATATTTTATTTTTTTCTCATCATTAAAACTGCTACAATTATAGAAATTAATAATAATAAAATACCTACTACTATTAAAACTATTGTTGTTGTACTCATACCACTTGATGTTGATTCTTGTGTACTAGATGGTGTACTTGCTGGTGTGTTTGCTGGTGTGTTTGCTGGTGTGTTTGCTGGTGTGTTTGC
>JACCEA010853208.1_pt1 | contig 14417 bp, 8 predicted proteins | sample 7449851 | NCBI WGS metagenome assembly JACCEA01 (sample SAMN15323453, study PRJNA562643) | freshwater metagenome | isolation source: river surface water | place: USA:Blue River Watershed | collected 2017-08-18 | reverse complement strand
GTTAAATAAAGTTTGACCACATTGGTGAGTGACATGGTAAGGAATTCATCTATTATTGTAGTGAATTCCTTCTAAAACAGAAGTGATTTCATTAATTAAGAGATAAATTAGTGTTAAAATCATTAATATTTCTTGATGTCGAGTGCACTACCACGCTCGGGGATTATAAAAGAAGATGTGCTCTATCATGCATTCAAAGGATATTGATCAATAATCAAGTATGGTTGAGCATGAATACCAGGAAGTCAAGCCATTTTGTGTTGTAAACTTTGACCACATTGGTCAAATTTCAGAAAATTAAGGGAATTCCTTAAAAATAATTTGACCAGTCCGTGGGGCCCAATTGGCCAAATTAAGCACAAAAAAGTTCAAGAATAGGTTAATTTCGGTCTTTCTTCTACCATCAATCATAACAAATTTCAATTCACTTGATCGATGAGTGCAATATAATAATTTCAATTCAAAAAGCTCTTCAAACGTTACTGTGCTAAAGATTTTCAATGAAAGTATCCTTTTGTCTATCAACTGCGATGAATTGTTCCACCATTTCTTCAACTCCACCTTTAAGTTGCTTCATCAAATCTAAATTTTGCTTCAACACTTTATTGCTGTTCAGAATATCACTCAAAAGATTATTTATCATCAGCTTCAGTCGTTCAACTTTGTTTTCTTGCCTACTTTCTTTGCTATTGCCAGTATTACTATTCGTTGTTGACAGTAAAGCATTCCGATATTCCTCTTCTCTTTGCTCGAAAAGGTCCAAACCTTGTAAGTGATCCGCTCGACAAGCACCAACTGCTTGTTCCAAACTAAATAGCAGCCGATCGAGGTTATCCTTAATAATTTGCCGTTCTTCTCGTTGGACTTGCTCTTCTTCTCGCAAATCGCGAACTTCCTTTTCTTTAAGCGTTAGTAATTGATCTAAATGTATTAATTCCTCGTTGAGATGGTCAATAGTATGGTGATATTCTTGTAGTTGTCCAGTGGATGTTTTCCAGGAATCTGTTATTAAGGATTGAGTATCCTCCAATGATAACTTCAACATTTCCAACTCTTGTATTTTTGATTCAGCACGTTGGAGTTCATCGGCCTGAATATCAGATCTTGTCAACGATGCAGCTAACTTAAATTGCAAACTTCTCGTGAAAGCCTTTTCCAATTCTGCATGTTCCGCCTCAATAATGGAACCGTGAATAACACCGCTAAGTCTTTCTGCATGGCGAACGACTGCACGTCGCAACGCCTCCCTTTGCAACTGAAATTGATGCTTTTCTTTTTGACAATCCATAGCTTGAGCTTTATAAGTGTCGTAATCAGATCTGGATAGAATTCTGACAGACCAAGTGAGATTCTTACTGTGTACTGACGGAAATAAATATAAATCTGCATTACGAATACAACTGCAGAACACTTACACCTCGCATATGAGTTATTCCATCGCAGAGATACCACTGATTGGGTTTGAACTTCAATTGCTCCGCATACAGGAGCAAAGGAAGCTCTATACCTTGTTAATGGTAAGCGAATTTTTCCATTTACTTCAACCGTGAATCCGATATCAAAACTTTCAAGGCTGAACCGCCATACCACCAAATGATTCGCTGGGACTTTGAATATTTGCTCCTCTATGCGGCTCACAATGGTATGATTCACTTCAACCTTCAGCAAAGCCAGGTCAAATGTTGACAAAGGTGGAGGCATTACAGTGCTGAACATCGATGTATATTCTTGATCTAAAAATGCTGTCATGGCTTCAGAAGTAAGCAGTTCATGATGACAAGTCAACCCAACTAAATATAATGTCAATGGATTTTTTTGCTTTTTGATCATTTCCGTTGAGTCATCTGGAATATGAAGCAACTGATAATGATGACGTTTCGAACCAGGTTTGAATGGTGGTGAGGAAATGAGCGAATCCCTGGTGTATGCAACTGAATTTCTTGTACTTGACAACTGTCCAGAGCCAAGAGGAACTTTCTTTGAATCATTCAAAGATGATGCTTCTTTGATCAATGCCTGCTCCACAGTAGAGGCACCCTCCAAAGGCAAGTTAGGTAGCGATGTTTCGGGATAAACTTTCCGTAACCGTCTATCTAGCTCAACGAAATCCACATAAGAACGATCGACTGTATATTTAATGTCCTCCACAAAGACCTCAACAATGAAGAAATGTTTGTCATATGATGCACCTTCGGCTACATAATAGTAATCAACAACCTGTAAATCTACCCCATGGAAAACAACTTGTTCGCTGGTGATGCTTTTAACAGGGGAACTCACATCTTCCATAGCGATTAAAGACAGATCCATTTTGTACAACGAATGTATTGTTCTGCTTCAGCTCAAAGAATTGGCATTTTGCAAATTAATACCCTACAACAAACCAATTTAAAATTTATCGGCCTATTTTTTACATTTACAATAAAGAAACAACGCAATAATAAAAGGCGGCAATATTATTATACAATAATATACTTCTACAATACTCCCCACCGCACGACTAAGACAAAATACGGTGTGCGTACGTTTGTTCATGGTCACCACGACCGTTGGGTACACAATAATGACAGGAGGTACACCCAAGAAAGCTAAAATTCGCACAGCACATGCATAGTCATAGCACACTATTATTTTACTTGCAGCAAATAACTCTGTATTATTTACAATGGTCAGAAAATAAAGAACTATTATAATCCTTTTCGACGAGTGATATATCGTAGCTTCATTCTCAACGATTCTGTCTAATGCATTGAGAATTCATGTTTTGTGGACAGTGACAATATAATGAACATCTCGAAAAAGTTGAGTCAGGGAATGCTGACTCGTAGAACAAGTCAACAAACTCTTCTTGAACATTTCAACAGAATGGCGATGAAGGATGACTTTGAAAGGTTTTTGTCATTGTTATTGGTAGTTCAATTCGTAATGTACTCCATTTCTTAGAATACGAGATAAGTGGTTTGCAGCTTGTGAATCAGAGGGATTAGGTTTGCATAATAATATAACTTTGGAGTTTAAGAAAAGAATTGAGCGATGTGGGCAAAATGGGGAGCGAGCAAAGCTTGATTTTACCAACTGCGGGATAGATGATCGAAGAGTAAGGGCGGTTGCTTCTGGTTCTGTTCTTTCTATTGTTTCTCATCAATGCCTTTCACACAGTTGACCCTATTAATTGAAGCGTTGGCCAAAAAGCCTGTCATTTATAAATTAGACCTAGACAAAAACCATATAACTCAAGAGGTTCGATGCACTATGCCATAATCATATTTACACCTTACTGTTTGTTGTAAAGGGGTTGAAAATTCTACGGAAATTACTGAAGGGCCAACTAAAGCTTGTAAAAGATTTTGATATTGACAAACGTTTACATGCGTCTTTTCTTGCTGAAGTTTCGTTACAACACAATATTATTGATATTGCCTCCTCCACAATGGGAAAGATTCAACAGGTTCGTTTATTTAGTGAAGTTTCTTACGCAATTGCTAAGTTTCTCGTTAGGCATTAAAAATCTTAAAATACTGCAATGCTCAAGCTTATATTCGATCCGTATACATCAATAGTTCAGCGCCGGTGTGTTTTATACGACTACTTATTTTATGCTCTTTTATCAGATTCTTTTTATTAGGAACAATTATCGTATCCCTTCGTCATGAAGATGTGGTTGAATATCGTCGGAAAACCTGATAAAGATCAAATAAAACCCGCCTTTGATGCTGCCGGAGTAGAAGAAAAGCCTATTATATTTTATAAAGAATTAGAAGCAGTTTTGTTACAGGGTCTTGTCCAGCGGGGCCTTCTTCAACATGTTTCTTCAGAGTGCGTTGATTATTGAAAAACATTTTAACTGTAGATTTATATATTATTCTAGAGAACTATCAACAATTGAAGCTCCTGGTCCACTAGTGAGGGAAAATAGTTGGGATCGATTGCCAACCTTTAATTCTGTTCTCGTCGCAAGCAATAGATGTTCGGGGGATTATGCAAATAGTTTCGATGGCATCAACGTTTTGGATGACAGTTATGTGGTCTCACCCAAGCCATCATCAAGAAAAGGAACAATTTCTTCTAATAGAAAATTATCAACCTCTCGATCAAGAAGAAGTGTGGAGTCACCGCGATCGGAGGACTCGGAAGAATTCCTTGGCGAAGACGATGAGGTGGTGGAGGTCGAAGATTTAGACAATATATTAAAAGACGGTTCTTTTAATATCAAATCCGATAGTGAAGAATTATTCGTTGGCTTTGAGCCATCATCATTTGAGAAGCCACCAGTGAAGAAAGCTCTCTCTACTGTGGAAGAAGAGAATGATGGTGGTGAAGATACTGAAGATGAAGTGCAAAATAAATTCTTTTCCAACAAGGATTCCACCCGCCCTTGCAGTTTAGAAAGAGGTATGGATAAGAATCGTATCCAGGGAACTGGCCACCTATCGCACTCATTGGATGATATTGACACACTAATGCACACTCATCCTGACTATAAACAACATCCTGCGTTTGGTCCCAAGCACCGAAGCACTGGAAGTATTAAGAAAGTAGATGTACATGACCGCGATAATTATGTGCCAATTCTAGATATTGCTAGCAATCGTGATGATATGCAATCGTCGACAGTTCCTTATCAAGAAAGCCCCCGCTCCATACCATCTACTCGATCAATGCATGATATTGAAGAGGAGTACAAATCAGCCAACGATGATCCATCACCTGCTTCCTCTATTATTGCAAGCAACCACTCGGGTACCATGGAGCTGGTAACAGCAACCGAAAGTGTAACGTTAGCCCTTTCGCGTAGCAAATCGATAGAAGATTTGTCACCAGTATTAAGTGGATCAGGAAAAATGGACGGTGTCAATTTATTGATCAAAACTTCTGGTCTTACTTTTGACAGTCCTTCCAATACTGTTCGAGTTAACACTGCAGAAGTATATGATGCAGAAGATCTTTTCTTAGAGAGTAACCCTATGCATGATGATGGGGAAACAGTACCAAGTGTAACTGCGTCTAGTAGTTTAGATTATTCTGGTTCGGGGAAAGCTATTGGAAAATCTCCAACTAGACGAGCCTCAAGGTCAGGTACCCCAACTAATGTTCTGCGAGCACAGCGCGAAAGCCAAACTAGAACACCTCAGAGTATTCTGCGGTCGTCTTCTCAGGGACAGTTGACAATGAAACCTCGCGATATTAAAGACGAAATCGAAAAATATTCTCCACCGAAGCAAGTTGTAAGTAGCAAGAAATCATTCTCTGTAGGTACCTTAGGCTCCAACAACAAGGAAAACTTGCAAAGTAGTGGAGATTCTGTTGAAATTGTTGAGTCTACATCTCCGCCTGAAGTATCTTCCGTGTTACTCGAATCAAAGACGCTATCCACAGTCAAATCACTAAACTTGGCCCATAAAGAAATCCCAGAACTTTATTTAGTGGAGTATTTAGAACCAGATGTTCTATTTGGGTTGAAAGTATTGGTTTTGAGAAACATCGGGTTGTCGAGTCTCGCCGTACTCAGATTGCCAAGGTGGGTTCCCGGTTTAACTGATTTGGATCTCGGAAATAATAAAATCAATGGTAAACTTGAAGAGGATTCTTTGCCCACGAAATTACTTCGATTGGATTTGAGCTACAACCAATTGACTGATGTCACTGCGGTGATGAAATGCTTTGAATTGGTTCATTTGGACCTCTCTCACAATGCATTGAAGAATCTCTACGGATTGCCGACCAAATTGGAGCGTCTGAATTTGTCTAATAACAAATTGATATCTGTTGCAAGTTTGCGCAGCCTTACGATGTGCAGTAGTCTTCAGAGTATTGCAATCCTCAACAATCCAATGACATCTCAAATTCCAAATATTCGCGTGTTTCTTATGTCTCTATTCCGAAATTTGGTTGAGTATGATGGGATTCGATTTGCCACTCCCAAGCCGACAGTGAAAATAGCTGGAAATCCAAAAAAGCGAGAAAATGTTACTTCTACTTCGTCTGCTGAAATTCTCGCTTCCAATCCTTCATCGGGTGGATCTCAATTGCATATCGTTAAAGACAATGCAAATAATCGACAAATATCAGGATCAAATAAACACAAAAAGGCTCCTAAGTCCAATCATACACAGACCAAGTTTAGCATAAGCAAAAAGGAACAAGCAATAAATGACCAACGACGTTCAGACCTTTACTTGGAGAAGCAGAAAGCTCTGGAGAAGGCGAAAGTGGAACGTGAGAGGAAGGCCATTGAAGCCCTGGAAGGCCCGAAAAAGAAAATGGTACTTAAATCAGATCAAGTGGATCGTTTAACATCACGTCTAGCTGCTCCTCGACCTGCAAAAGAAGTAGCTCCACCAACACCAGCTCCTACTAAATCAGTCCCTCGCCCTGTAAGTCGAAAGTCCTCCACACCTGCTCCTCCTGAGCGATCATTGTCGCGATCTAAAGATCGACCTCAAACAATGAGTACATCACATGCAGTGTACTCTAACTATGCTGCAAAGCCTAAACCATCTTTGCTTGTATCAGTTTTGAATACTTCTTCATCATCATTTCGATTGCAGCATGTTTTGAAAGCTTCTGATGAAGTTCATATTCAACAAAATCCAATTCAAAATCAAGATGGGGTTAATCATATACAAACTGAACCTTTACCTTCTGAAACTATTGTGTCTTCTCAGCATATATCTGAGATGAAATATGCAGCGTCAACTGCTAACATTTTGAAGGGTGGACGGTCTACAACTCCCAACTCCACAAACAGCTTACAATGTGCAAAGCCTGAGAGCGGCAAAAGGTCAGATAGTCAAGAAGGCCTTAAATTATCTGATGTAAACTTGAAGTTGCCTGTCATCGAGTATATTGATAGTTTGTCTCTGGAAGTTGGTAGAATGGCAGCTGCTTTCAAACTTATTTACATGCTCTTTGATAAGGATAGTCTAGTGAGTGATGATTTGGTGGTGTTCAATTCATCATTTGAGAGATTTTTAGACAGTGATTTAAAAGTTATTCCAAGCACTGTTTTGGAACTTCTCAACGGAGTTGACAGTTTATCTTATGTCGAAGAAAAACACAAGATTAATTTATATCATGAGCATTACGACAAAATTATCCAGCTATTTACCCAAATTCAAACTGTGCTAACATTATCAATACAGAGTGGAGTAAAATTTTACGAGACCATCGAACTAATTATGAATACAAAATTGGGTAAGTACGTCAATCAAAATATTCTCGCAAAATACTACTGCGGTTTTGATGGTAAGAGTTCATGTCGCTCACCATCTAGAAATTCAACGATGGTGGCGGTATCACAGGATAAATTACAAATGGCAGATCCATCAGTATCAAACACAAGCGATGATGCTGCAAATTCTGCATTATCGATGGCTGCTCGAACGCCCACTGCCGAAAGTGGCGATTTTATTCATAAGATTAGAGAACCCATAAAAGAAAATGCACCAAATGTTGAGAGTATTCTATCGATGGATTCAACAACCCACATGGATCAGGAAGCGCTGAGTCAGCATGTCATTAGTATTGCAGAACCTACTGATGGGATGCATGTTCAAAGTCAATCCGACTCAATTGGAAACCCTCTTGACAGAGTCAGATCACGAGTGGTTCAGAAATATTTACCTACTAAATTGGTAAATTCGTTGGCATCATCTGAAAAAGTTCCAGTATCCTTACGAGGTGGCAATAAGTCTTCTGTACGAGGGGGTGATAACGGCTTAAGAGGTTCATTTGTTGATGAAAAATGTCCTGAAAAATCGAATTCAGCGTCGTTTGAAAGTCCGATTCGAAAGTTTGGGGATAAAGCTGATAGTGATTCGATGCCATCCGCAAAGGAATCAGCTCAAATAGAATCAACGAATACAGATGACTTGAAACAACCTGAAGAGAAATCACCGATGTCTTTGAAAGATCGTGTTAAATTGTTTTCAAAGAGCTCTTCCATAAACCGCTCGACTAGTGCTTTTACGAAACTAGAAGCTGGAAAACCTTTAGGACTACAAATGGATGTTAGTGCAGCCTTCAGTCCAAAATCGATGAATTCTGTCAATGATGGCGATATAAAAACTGTAAAAGATTTGGCAGTGCCTCCTCCACAAGAAATTTCCAAAGTAGGAATATCTAATAGTTTCGATCGAAACGATGAACCCCAATTAGCCTTGTCAAGAGATGGCTTGTGGGATAAGACAAGAAAATCTTCACTTGATGATGCAAATATATGTGAGGTCGATCAAGAAGCAGACATAAGGTTGAAGAAAATGCTATCTCTTACTCCCATCGAATTAGATCCAAATGCTGATTTCAAGAAGCTCAATGTTGTAGCAAGCCATGCAAATCCAATCAATCAGTTCAAACACGAGCTTGAAGTGGATGAAATGGAATTTGGTAAATTGAAGCAACTCAAAAACTCTGTTTCTGGCTTGATAAAATCTTTCTCTGCATCCGTGGATTTCAATTATCCTGAAGGAGATCCAACCAAGCGTCTTCTCCCCGATTCTCCAGAACACCAACGCTTCAATGCTCCGGCTAGTTCTTCGTCTCAGTGGTCCAATGGTACTAATGTTTCCAGTGCGGAACGACTGATCGCAGATCCTACTAAGGCTAATATCGCTTCAGTCGACCAAGAAATAAATGCTCCTACTATCCCTTCTCTTATTGAGGAACCTGCTGCAATCGCACATGAAAATGATCTCCCTTCTACCGTATTGATTGTGCCCGACTGTGATGACTCATCCATTGGAAGTAGTGCTTCTTCAGTACTAAATGCAAAAGAAAGGCTGAAAGCTCGTTTGCAAAAAAATCGTATGGTTGTTGAGCCTAAAGAAGATTTATTGTGAATGTCCAGTTCCAAAATACCATTGATGGAATTTTGTAAATGAAATGCTTAGGGATATGATAGTGAGTGCTGTAACGATTTTTCTATATCTATTTAATGTTAATGATTATGTTAAGTTAAGATTGGGACGGTTCCAGGTCGGTATTCACCCTACACGCTGTGGTTCTTAACTAAACGAGCTCCTTCACTGGAGCCAAGACCATATTACATATTTCATTCAATAAGTACAAACATGACGCTTTTTCTATTGATATATAGGGGATTCAATTATCAAACCTTGAAGCCTTCGATATAGCAATAATTATTTATTCGGAGTATGGGTGGGGCAACATATTTCTAGGTAGCAAAGTTTTCTCGCCGTAAGCTAATTCTGACAGAAATTTGCTGTAGCGCCTAGAGAATTGCATAATTTTGGAATGTAGCCTTCGAAATCTTCTCCTACAACTTTCTCGATCATATGATTTGATAATTGTAGTCTTAATGACACGAAATTTTGAATTTATAAAATAGTGACGTTTGAAAATTACAATAAATTCAATCCTTAACAACTTTAAAATGATTTACTATCTACTAACTGACAAATAATAGTCTGCTTAGAATACTGTCAATTCTACTGTTGAGGGAATGCAATAGGCTTTGCTCTCAACTGCCAGTCGAGTTGCAATATCATTGTCTACTTTACTTACATATTGTCCAAGCAGATGGTTCTCTTTCATTGTTTCATTAATGTTCTTCACTTTGCAAACCAGGGGATCAATATAGGCACTGTCAGTTCCATCGTATTACGTACAAACAGGCTACAGGCTAACAGGCTGTACAACTGTTAAACTCAATTTCAAATTTTTATTATGGTCACCGTTGCTAAATGATTAACCCAAACTCCAGAGGTATGCACCACTGAGCAGAATTGTGCATAAGCAACGGGGAACTTGCTTTCAATACCAAGCAATGTCTCTGATAACATTCATCGCATTTTCGTACCGAGTAAGTACTCTATTCTTGGTTGTGATTGGTTTCAGCCGCAATCGATTCAACCCAATTCTTGTGCAATATAATCAAATTCCGGAATTTTCCTACAAATTTTCCACGTAATTCATCGAGTTGATCATCCACTATTGTGTCATAAAGTTATTACAATAGCAGTGATAGAATCTAATACATAGATCGATCAATTGTCGTACAAAATTACGTAAACATAGAAAACCGCATAAATGAATATTTTCGATGTACAATATTGGCGTTCAGGTAATGCAAAAAAAATCTGAAATAGCTTGAGAGTGATCGCATCCTCCAGACAATACATGGCTATAAACATGGAAAGGGAAAGAATGGAAAGCTGTCTTCATGTTCTGTATGCCAGCCAAAGTGGTAATGCAGAGGAGCTGGCATTCGAGTTTTACGATCATCTCCGCAGTAATGGCATCAACTCAATTATTGAAGATGTCCAGTTTGTTGAGCCGCATAGATTACTGGACTTGAAACTAATTGTTTTCATTGTATCTACAACTGGATACGGTGATACACCTGATTCCATGAAAGCATTGTGGAAATTTCTCCTTCGTAAGTCACTGGAGCACACAACAATGTCTCATTGTCGTTTTACCGTTTTTGGTTTGGGAGACTCTGCATATGAACATTTCAACGTTGTCGCCAGAAAGCTTACTGCTAGATTGTTGCAATTGGGTGCTCAACAGTTTGCCGATATTGGATTTGGCGATGATCAAGCGCCATACACATACTACAGTGCATTTAATAAATGGGAGCCTAAAGTGTTGGATGAATTGAAGTCGATATGCCCGATAGTAACTAGTAGTAATAATCCAACAGACAATATATCAATTTCGTATGGTTCGTTTTCCGATTATTTGGATTCAAAATATGCTATTTGTAGCTTGTTTTCGTTCTCGCCTATCCATCGCGGTGTGGTTCTCGAAAATCATCGTATCACTCACGATACTTGGTTTCAAGATATTCGACGATTGTCTATTGAACCGCATTCCCCTGAGTTTTCTTTTCAGTCGGGTGACGTTGTTGCGCTTTATTACGACAACTCTATCGATACCGTCGAACGGGCATTGAAGCTTTGCTGTTGTCAAAATGATCGAAATAGGATTATAACCGTAAATTGTTCCCGTAGTGACTGTTCCATAAGACGGAGTCGGGTCTTTCGAGATTGCAGCATCACCATTGAGAATTTATTTCGATATCTACTAGACATCAATGGTGTGCCAAAAAGAAGCTTTTTTGGAGTTCTTTCTCGATATACGGCCAATGAAGAATTGAAGAGAAAGTTAAGGGAGTTAGCATCTTTTGATGGAACTGATTTATACATCGACTTTTGCGTTCGGGAAAGAAGAACCTTTGTAGACATATTAGAGGAGTTCAAGATCGATAATTTTCCTTTACAAGCATGGATAGAATTCATACCCATCATCCAACCACGGAGCTACTCAATCGCATCTTCTCCCTCATACAATGGTTTGAATGTAAGTTATCAATGGTATGGAAGCAATAATGTTTGATAATAACTTCTAATTAGTTTGAATTATGTGTTGCAATCTCTGAGCGGAGAACTCCATATGGAAGAAAAAAGGTGGGATTATGCTCAAATTACATTTCAACTTTAGACAAATACAGTGAAATAATGTTTTATACTCGAGAAGGTAAAATCCGTGGTACAAAAATTGAATCTACTATGAAAGGTTTCACGAAGCTACCAATAATTGGGATTGCCACAGGAACGGGTATTGCCCCTATTCGTTCAATTATTCAAGATGTATTTAGCAATGGGGTGTTTTCACACAATGTGAAGCTAATTCATGGTTGCAGACAAGAAGGCAAAGACAATCTGTTTTCTTGGGAATGGTATCAAATGGAACAAGGCATATCCCCCTATTGTTCGAAATCTCTTTCACTTGGCACATTTACATATCACCCAATGTATTCACAACAATTCCAAATCAAGAGATATGTGACACATTTTGTTAAAGAAAATGGTCCTTATTTGGTGGAAATGTTAACCAATGTAAGGTTCATTTAATATGATTTGACATATTGTTGAGTTTATGGAGGATGATTTCTTAGGGAGCAACATTGATGATTTCAGGATCTTCTGCACAGATGCCGAAGCACGTCCTAGCAGCCATAGTTGACGCTGTTGCCCAAATAAAGAACTTGGAGAGCCAGAAAGCAAAGCAATTTGTCGATTCTCTCATAAGAACAAAATATATTGTAGTTGACGCTTGGTGATGATAATTTCATTTAACGATTCCCGACCTCTTTCTTGGTTGATAGGTTCTACCTCTCTTTCGGAACCTGGATGGTTTTGAATTGGTATCATATGAAAATTCATGGGCGAATTCGTCATCAATATTGTTTGTGTTACCGCTGCTTCTCGTGTTTCGCAATAAGGAGAGATGATGATCGTCCACTGAAGAAACTGAACTTTTACTTGTGTTGATTCTCTGGAAAATTAACAAACCAACTAAAATATTGAAAATTGTAGAATATTCCCCGAATATAGTTTTGACAAGAATGAAGTACGCGACAGAGAATATGACAAACAAAATTAGTGAGCACCAAAACATAGTTTTACAAACGTCGCATTCAATAACATTATCATAAAGTACTGTAATCCATTCATGAAAAATGTCCAACAACAAATCACTGTTTGATCCAATCGCTGCCATTTTTACAAAACTGTACTTCGGCAGTATTTTTTTATTATTGTAATGGTGTATTTATTTGTGCACAATACAAATAAAAGTGAATGAAGTACTTTACAGGCTGTACTTCACTGTACAACCTACATACTAATGTCTAGTTCAATCTTATTATTACCTTCCCAGGTTGTTCCCCGGTCCAACTTGAAGTTAGAATACTTCGGGTTGAAATTTTATAAAAATATTGTTGTAAAAGACCCCACCTTTAAAAATCTCACAATCCCCAACACACCAACCAACCAAACAACAATGAATGGCGCACCTTCTCTTCATCCACCATACTTTTTTGTTAGTTTTCTAACTAGTACTACTCCGTAGAAGGTGATTATACCAAGCATTTCAGAAGATGGAGAACGTTACTGCTGTACTTGAAGTTCTTTCACTCGGAAGTGTGAAAGATTCCACTGAGTTCACCTCTACTATCTTGAGCCATGTCAACTCTGAATCCAGAGTATTGGAGCGTTTGATGCCAAAGCTCATCGATCAGGTATCATTACTTTGCACTAAGTGAAAGTTTAAGTAATTAACAATTCTCTCGTTAGGCTTCTCTAGGCGGGAAAGGATCGGAGCTCGATGCTGCCGTTGCTGCATTGAACACTTTCGAAAGTCTTGCAAACAATGCCATGTTGCTTTCAGAAGCGTATTTGCTAACTGCTCTTCCTGCTGTTTTGAATGCTGCTTCGAACAAGCAGATTAAGATTAGACAAGCCGCAGAAGCTGCTGCCATGGCGATGACCGGCAAAATGGCTCAGAATTCAGTACGTACTGTTCTACCTGCTCTGTTCGAGGCTGCCGAAGTAGGTAAACCATGGCAAAGTCGTGCATTAGCTTTGAATATCATTGCTTCATTTGGTGACCATGCTCCTAAACAACTTGGTAATGCCCTTCCTCAAGTTGTTCCTGAGGTCACAAAGTCTATGTCGGAAACGAAGAAGGAGGTCAGTACTGCAGCCTATAATGCCATGACGAACGCATGCAACGTCATTGGTAATAGAGATATTGAGCACATGACTTCAAAGATTGTACGCAGTATCTCTAATCCAGAAGAGGTCCCTGAAATCATGCACGCTCTTGCCGGTGTAACTTTCGTTCAATCTGTCGAGTCCCCTGCTTTGGCAATGGTTGTTCCATTGCTAATTCGTGGCTTGAGATCTAAAGTAACTGCCACTCGCCGTCAATCTGCCGTAATCATTGATAACATGAGCAAGCTTGTTGATGATCCAATTGATGCAGAACCATTCTTGCCCACTCTAATGCCTGCTTTGCAACTCGCCGCGGATGCCATGTCCGATCCGGAGGCTCGTGCTGTCGCCGAGAGAGCTTCTCATCAATTGAAAAAATTGAGTGTTCAATGTGAAGAAGCCAAGAAATTAGCAAAGACCATTGAAAAGAATTTGGTTCTTGACGCGATCAAGAGCAAGTTGTCCATTGCTGGGAAAGAGGTTCAGTATGAGCATGTGGCTTCTCTATGTTGCTCCTTAATGTTCGCAAAGGAATTTGAAAAAGAAGACTGGGAGGAAATTGAGAAGTACCTTGAAGTTCTCGCTGGGCATGCCCAGGCCAAGGATGCTGCTGAAAAGCTCCGTGTGGAATGTCGTGAAATGGTTAAGCCACTCACTCCAAAAGATGAGGACGATGATGCTGCTGAAGAATTGTGTAACTGCCAATTCACACTTGCCTATGGCACGAAAATTCTTCTTCACAACACTACCATGAGATTGAAGAGAGGTCATAAATATGGTCTTCTAGGTGGAAATGAGTCTGGCAAAACTACTTTACAAAGAGCTATTGCCAATGGTTCTGTTGAAGGATTTCCTGATCCCGCCTTGGTTCGAACAGTGTTCGTCGAAGCTGATATC
>JACCEA010656485.1_pt1 | contig 14419 bp, 19 predicted proteins | sample 7449851 | NCBI WGS metagenome assembly JACCEA01 (sample SAMN15323453, study PRJNA562643) | freshwater metagenome | isolation source: river surface water | place: USA:Blue River Watershed | collected 2017-08-18 | reverse complement strand
TAAATCGACCTTGCAAAACTTTACCTCTCATAGTTCTTGGGTTGAGTGTGAGGTCCTATGCTGCAAAACAGGTAGGCTTGGTATTCAACCATTCTTTTCCTCGATCAATTCGGATGTTATGGCTCTTTCCCCCACCTGGATATCAACAGTGGACACAATGGTGACAGATAATGCCCTAGCTAGAATGGCAGGCAAAATGTTGCCATCATTCAGCGATGGTTCATTGTCGGCAGCAAAATTAAAAAAGAATGATTCTAAATTATGCGATACTGGGTTGTCTCCTTTACCATTGATTTCTATGGTCTGTGGCGCAAAAGGAGCAGGGAAATCTTCTTACATGAAGTACGCTGTGAATAGATTGCTATCTTATTCTCGAGCGATAATGGGATCGGATTTGGCGGAAGTCTGCATCATTGATTGTGATCTTGGACAACCAGAATTATCAATACCTGGGGTTGTTTCCATGAATGTTATATCCTCTCCTTTAGTTTCTTCGAGTCATTTGCATTTACAATCACCTTCTAGTGCAATATTTCTTGGTGACATTACCTCGCGATATGAACCTGAACTATTTATTACTGCCCTTAACAAGCTCAGAGAAGCATACTTGGATTTGCAAAACAGTTATAATAAGCGAGTTTTTGACAAGATTCTGAGCTCTTCTCAGGAAAAATATGTGAAAGGGGATAGGGTTTCATGTCTTGGGTTGAACATGTTTGCTAATTTGAATGATCAAGATAAATCGGGTAGAAAATTCGTAACTGATGCAAAATCCAAGAAACCGATTATTATGGGAGAATCAACTGATGAAACATGGACAATTCCTCTTATCATCAACACTGATGGGAATGTGCAGTATATGGGTGCTGAAATTCTCGCAGCCATCAAAGACATTTTCCGGCCTTCGCATATAGTGCATTTGGCTTCACCAAAGAGTAAAGCTCAACCAATATTTGACGTACTTCGCCGAAGTGCGCATTCTTCAAGCAATCCACTTTGTGACAGTCGATCTGATGGATCGTGTCGTTTTATGAGTGCTGAGCGAGGCAGAGAGGGTGCGTCAAAGTTGTCCCCAGCTGACCTTCGCAACATTCGAATGGTTTCCTATTTTTTACGGAACTCTGCTGTATCCTTGCCTTCAATAATCAATTCTTCCGTCAAAAAAATTTCTGAACCTTTGAATCTTTCGGAGAGGTCGCTGGATACAAGTCCACATGATGACACAGATTTTCAAGATGAAGAAGAGGAGCGTGGGACTATCAGAAGTACTGACGGATATCGAGGAAAAGATTTCGATGGTTTGTATTTGAAGAATGCAAAGTTTGTTGGTGCTGAGCAATGTGGGGCATTAGCATTGGCTATGCTTGAGTCGGATCCATTCAAGGGAAGTGTAAATCATTACATCGTTCCTTTTGACAAAGTCATATTCAACAGCAACCGTGATGAAATGGTGGACGAAAATTCAATGTCAAATGGTAATTTACTGGCGGCTATAAATGGAAAGGTTGTGGGTCTTTCAGTGCTAAAGGAAGGATTAATCGAGAATATGTCAGTGGTATCCAAGGCCATGAAGTATGGTGGTGCGCATCCTAAGTCACAGGAGTTCTCTGTCGGTGAAAATTTTTGTTTGCGTGTTTTTGCGCATTTTCAATCATTGGATTGCATCGGTATTGTGCTTGTACGGGCAATCCATCTTTCTCAACAGTGCCTTATTTTAACCATACCATCTATGATAAAGATCCCGGATGGTACAATTGTTTTATCAACAGGCGTTAGTTTGCAATTACCCAATTCATTTTATTGTGGTTTTGGTTTCCCCACTTATCCTTACTTGGTTTCAGAATCAAGAGGGGAGGGTTCCGGCAATGGCAAAATTAGATTATCTGTAAAGCGTAAGATTGGTGTAGAGTGTTCATGAGGTAAGATATCTTTAATCCAACATTTCAAATCCATGCAAACGCAATGATGTCAACTCCATCTTCTCAATTGTTTTCGTGATGTTACAGTGATGAACTATGGACTATGCTAAACTGAGTGATTGTAATGTTTCTATCTCCTTTTATTTTTCATATTTGTCTTCAGTTCTCTTATTCTTTCGCTCACACAGATTAGCTTCAATTTAGGGAATATAATGGTAAAAATACTAGTGCAAAGCGCCGAAAAACCGCCACGCGTTCCAAATTTGCGCCCAGCTCTGGCGCTCTGGCTCTGTCCTTGGATTTGTTTATAGTAATAAGGCATAAGGTGCACCTTACCTACAATAATAAGCAAATTCCATTTCATTGGTTTTTTTTTTCAACATTCTATAAATAAATACAAGTGGCACCAATGATTTTCCATCGAATTTTCCTTTTAATTTGTTGTGCTGTGGTTTTGGCTTGTTTTTTTATTCAAAGCCGTGCTGAAAGCTTTTCACAACGCAGAAGGCGCACAAGAGAGGTGGAAGATAAACTCAACAAACTAGATGATGCCACCAAACAACGCATTCATGCTATGAAAGCATCAGGAATGCCAAATGAAGCAATTGCCGAGAAGATTGCATATGTTGCTGGTGGAAAGGGTACTGCCAAACGAATAGTCGAGGCCCTGCAGCATGAACCTCCAAAGAAATCAAAGCCTCAAGCAAAATCTCCCCCAAAACCCACTGCACCAAAACTGAATAATGTCAAACAACCCATCAATACTAAGCGGAAGTGAAGTTAGATGGTTTCGTTTTGTTTGTCCGTTGCTATGTAATGATAGTATTTCAAAATATAAAACCAATGCAATATCTATAACCTCAAGTATCTAACAACCTTAATAATTTTCGGATAGTCTACCTGAAAATTTTTGACAAGGGACTAGTCCTCATTTACAGTTGGGTTATTTTGAGCTATCTCAATTGTTTCGTTGGTGATTTCGTTGCTTACAAAATATTCACCACTTCCCTGTTGTTGAGATGATACATATCCGCGCCCCATATATCCTCTGCCCCCGCCAGGAATATGGTAATTCCGACCACCGTAAAATCGACTACCACTATGTCTCCCACCATTAGCACGATAACCATAGTAACTTCCAGGGATCTTTGGAGGAGGTGACTGCTTGTCTGCTAACTGTCCCTTCTCAATCTGGTCATGAACTGTACGCAATTGCGTTTGTAATCCTACAATTTTCACTTCAAGGTTATGGACAAGAGATGCTCTTGAATCAGATTCCGGCATTTTTTCCAACTTCGTCATCATACCTCTACACTGCTCTAATTGATTCTAAAAATTTATGTTCTCATGAAAAATAGTCAGCAAGGCCATCAGTAGTTGAGCACTTACTTGGATTACTGCTTCTTTTTTTCGCAACATATCCTCTGCTTGTTGCTTTAGAGTCTTCAACTGTTCAAAATTTTGCTTTAGCTCTAAGCCTTCTTTAGTTGCTTCTGTCTCCACAGGTTTCTTCTGTTCCAATGCAGGATTTACAGTAGTCAAGCAATCATCTACTTGTGGTAAACTGTCAGTGGTCGCAGCAATATCAACTGGATCGCCGCTAGGTACGGGCAAAGCTTTTGCTTCATCCCCTCTCTTCCATTTGTTGGTCACTCCTTTAGTGAATATCATTCCCGTATTTTTTTTTCGAGCCGGTTGAGAAATTGTAGGGACTTGAGGATTTACGTCTTGTGTTAAAAGTAGTCTATCGTTCTCTAATTCATTTTGAGAAATGGGTTCTACGTCACTTGGGGGAATGATGTTGAATTTGGACATGTGAACATGAATAAATCGGTTGTTCAGGACTGGAGAAGGTGAAGTAAAGCACTTTTTCGCATTTGCAGCTGAATAAAATTGTACCAAGCACTCGTTGTAAGACTTTTTCTTTTCTCCATTACCATCGTCATCCAACTGTTGTGAGTCAGTGTTCACCATCTGAGATATCTGCAGTTCAACAACGTGTCCAAATGCCTTGAAGTGGTTTTTGAGATCTTCCTCTTTCACATAAGCAGGAATGCCTGTACACCTTAGTGTGCAACGCTCATTTTCTGGTAACTGATTTGACGACTGCATAGTCCGTTGCTTTTTCTGAAAGTTAAAGTTTCCATTATTAATAAGGGTTTGAGCTGAATTGTAAGGTACCGTTGGAGCTACCATGTAACTATTTGCTCCATAATTGTGGTATGTGACAGGCATAGAGGGAGGAGCGGCCTGTAGTTGCATTGGTGCTTTTAAATGCATATTTTCGCTCTCAGATATTTGATCTTCCAATTCTTTAGCATTTGCATGTTCAGACTCACCGTTCAGATGAACAATTGAAGGAGATGCTTCGATGGGCTGCTCACGAACCTGTGGAGCACTTGCTGGAGGAGGAGGTACAAACGCAGGAGCACTATCCACAGGCATTTGTGGTGCAAACTGTGGTGCACCAGGATACATATAAGGGTGAGAGGGAACATACGTCGAGGGGCTCGACATAAATCCTTGTTGTGGTAAATGTGATTGTCCCCAGCCGTACCCTATCAAATTGGGAGCGTATGGATCGTATGGGTTGGCGACATATCCACCGATTGGCGGCATTAGAGGGCCAGTTGGTGGTCTCCATTGTTGGCCCATACCGTTCATTGGCGGGGAAGCCGCGTGAGGCGAAAAATCACCTCTGTCATGATCTCGACGATCAAAGCCCAACCTACCATCTAAATCTCTCGGTCTTTTGCGGTCTCTATCAAGCCCACTATTACTATGACGAAATGCATCTCTATTGCCATCCCTATTACTATCTCTATCCCTTTCCCTCCGATTGAACCAACCTCCTCTCTCCCGATCAAACTTGCTTCTGTCAATATCATGTCTCTCATGGTTGTCCTTGATGAAGTCGGCTGAAGCTTTTGATGCCACATTGATGGAAACAGTTTGATCGGGAGATTGTGAGTCATTTACTTCTTGTCTATATCGGCGACGTCCACGATCATCATCGTAGTCATCGTCATCATCGTTCAAGTCGTCATAATTTTGACTGCGTTGATTCCATTCCGAATTGCAGTCATTATCTCCACCTTCTCCTTCCTCAATACCAACTTCCTTGTAAGAGCCATCTAATATTGAAGTACCTCAGCTAATTTGTAAAGATGTTTTGATGGTGATTACCTTCGAGACTACGAATGAGTAAATCTACAAATTGTAAAGTTTGACCTTTCAAAAATGTTTCAAGCTCATCCAAACATGCTTGTCTCACTTGATCGATACTGCTTTCACCGCGATTTACAACAGAAATTGTGTAAGTGGCCAAAACATCAGGACTTGAAACAGAGAATTTTCGTAATGACAACAATATCCACCTTTTCAGGGAATCGATGTCCTCAATTTGAATCATTTGGAATAGATAAGGAAAAAATCAAGACCAGAGTGAACAAAATAATTCCTTCTTCAAATTGGGATTTGCTATTCCTCTGGAATCTGGGCGTACAATACCGTCAGCATTATTTTTATTTTTTATTGATTGGTGATCTGGGATCGGCCGATACACGAGCATGCTCAATCAGAGGCGCGCACCAGCCGCAGGCGCAGCACAGAGCCTCTTTTCGCAAGCTCAAGACTATAGGATGCTGCTCTCTCTCTACTATATAGAAGTATGGTAGGGATCCATTTTATGCTGCTCTTGCTTGGCGCCATCTTCCCGATTCGGATTCCCCTTTCATTGCATACCAAATACTTCTGTATTGTATTGTAGTCCATCAGGAATCCCATATCGATAGTCCCAAATCACTCAAAGTCCACAGCGTCAGAAAGAATGGGTCGAAATGGAACTCCTGCAGCACCCAGTATCAAGAAAACTCAAAAAGTGTGCCAGGAAGAGGTTCGTAAAAGAATTGGCACCCACCGTTTGCATGGTAAGCTTTCTGCGCACATCCCTAAGACAAAGTTTCATTTTCAAACTTTTAGCCAAATCTATTGCTGTTGAGTTGCTGAAAAAGTCTTTGCACACTCAGTTGATCGATGACACTGAATCTGATGCGCTTATTAAAGGTAATCGTTTTAATTGAGGAGTATCATCCATTTAATAATTTACACATACTCACTACGCACACAGAAGCATGCCTTCAACTGGGAGTGTCCAGTCTATCAAAAAGTGATTTTACTTCTGTGGACAAGGATGACACTAAAGTTGCTCTGTCGCATAAAAAAGTCCAGACAGGACGCCCCCACAGTCGCAGCTCTCCTCAATTAGATGAACACAATGAGGTTTGCGATGTTTGCGAAAAGGGTGGGGATCTCTTGTGCTGCGAAACGTGTACTTTGGTTTTCCATTTGAAGTGCTTGCGACCAAAGCTACCAATCATCCCCAAGAAGAAATGGAGCTGCCCCCATTGTGTTCTTGATGTAATACCTTTCCAAATTGTTTCTGTTCTCGATATTGATACTTTCCGTTTATCTGGTAGAATCTGGCTGTTGGTGACAAAATTGTGGCCAAAGAGGGGATTCAGCAAATGATTAAATTGGCTCATGGATTAGATCCGGAAGATCCAGATATTGACCCGACCTTTCGCTTGGGCAAAGCGGGTGAAATTACCATTGTATACAGCGGTAAAAAATACATCGTCCGAAAGCGAGCTAAGCGTCAAATAGAAGAATTAGGGCGGTGAGTGGGCGTGAAATGCAAATGCTGGTTGATCTATCTCATTTTATTTTCAGATTTTGTACTTTGCAAGAGGCATTAATTACCATTCCCGCTGTTGAAGAAGCGAAAAACGGCAAGAAGCGACATGCAAAGGAACACTACGATGAAGATTTATGGTGTACACATTGTATGGATGATTCAAATATAGAAATATGCGGATTCTGTGGATGCAAAGTAAGGGATCTTGATTTCTTGTTTATTGTCTTCGGTTACTGATGACTCCTCCAGAAATGTTTTGGAAAGTTTGATGCTCATTTGATGGTCCTCTGTGATAATTGTGAGCGTGAAACTCACACTTTTTGCATGAGCCCTCCAGCTATGGAAATTCCTGAGGCAGATCCTTGGTTTTGCGAGGCATGCCTGGAAGATCGTGAGGATGAAGAACCAAATAATGTTAAGAATACTTGCAATAACGATGTAGCTGTCACCCATATATCAAGTGAAGTTCAAGTTGATCAAATAGGTGCGCTTAAATGTTTTGGTAGTTTTCATATTTTTTCTTAATGACTCATATATAGATAAAAAATCAAAGAAATTGAGAGGTACCAAGCATGATAAAGACTGCAGCAACAAAACAGTTGATCCAAAAGAGAGTTGTGAATTTTTTGGACAGTCAAGTGAATTTTCGTCCATCGGAGCTGTGACATCAACTGGAGCGGATGTAGAGGAAAAGTTCGAGGACTTTGAAGCTGTTGCATCGACAAACAAGGATATTCTCGAAGAGATTCATAAAATTGATGATCCAAGTGTTCAACCTGACAAAATGCAAGTTAGCAGTGTGTGTACTAGTATTGATAAGGACCATGAGGTCAACGAGACCGATGTTGGTGCTAATGGCCCTGCTTTTGGAAATTTGGCTAGTTCAAATACAGATACCATGGAAGTGGGTCCTCCTGCACAAAATAACTTGACTAATTACGTTGAAGAACAAGTGAGCATTCAATCGAATATCCTATTTGGAGATATTCTAAGGAGTCATGCAGATTTGGCCAAACGTTCTGACGTCGAGATTGATGTTGATGCCTCGAATTATTCAGACGGTGTTTTGCAGTCCCAATCAGTATGTTCACCATGCGAGGAATTTATTAACGAGCCTATTCAAGAAGCAATTAATGACGTTGCTCAAGTGGATAGGGATGTAATATCACCCCGAATCAGAAGTGTACCCGTAACGTATGTGGACGAGAATATAATAGAGTCCCCATTGAACCTCAGGAAACTAACTCCTAATTTTGACAAGAATATAGATGATTCGCATCAGAAATCATGTGAAGAACTACCTTTCCCCGATTGCCACGATGGTAATGGATTGTCACATGAAGCAGGTGGAGTTATTGGAGTAAAATTGTTGCCAACTGCTGATATGTGTGACTTTAAGTTCAATACAATATCGCAAGGGCAGAGTTTTCACGATGACTTTATTCCATCTTTGCATTCCAATCAACATGCCATGGATGGGGACAATCCTGACAACCCACCACTTCCACCGATATCTTCTCCTACTGGTAGTGTAATTACTTCTCCACGTGGGCGGGGTAGACCTCCAGGAACTTTTAAAAGAAAAGATACATCGGCCCCAATGACGAATATGGTTGCGCAAAATACTTATTCAATTCGTCCTCATCGTGAGCGGTCATACCAAAGCCTCATGAGTCCTCTTAAAAAGCTTAAAACAGACGTAGGTGTTGTTGCAGCGCATGGTACTTCATTGCACTCTAAGAAGCCTGTGAATCTGAATAGTCACAATAACACTAGCAGCAGCAAAAAGAAGAAATCAATTGTTCCAAAAAGGATTGTTGAAGCATTTGATCCTACAATATATGCAGTTGACAACATTTGTAAGATGATTCATGAAGTGAATGAACGGAAGATTACCCCAGTGGATTTGGATGCCATAGAGCTTTTGCGTATTTGGTCACCAAAACAAGACCTTGAGAAGGTTGTGACGGAGTTGACTATCGTGCGAGATAAATTGTTGAGAAGGTAATATCCATTTATTTGACTTTCCTTTTGTTGCAATGTGAAGTAAATACTTTCAGGTTGAATCGTTTGGCTCCAGAAGTTGCACAAGACTTTTTGCACAAAACAAATATTACAGATGATATTGATTTCGAAGGCGGCGATGAGTTCGATGGGGAATTGGATGTGGGTGATCCAGATAATCAAAATGACTTAGAACTAGAGCAAGACGCGATGGATGAATTTATTTCGTACGGACTGGAGCATGATCAGCATAATGACCAAATGGTAATTGAAGGTGGAGAATCTCCTGATCTTTTACTTCAGTTCAGCTTGCTAGATGAAAGTACGGAAGAGTCAAAAAATATTGGAATGGAATACCATTCCACATTAATGCATCATGTTCTGGAGTCCGGAATTGATGCAAATGGAGAAAATATGAATGTTCCCAATAAAAATCATCAAACATACTATGTGGGGCTCTGATAATTTCGGTGTTACTAGTTATTTTATTGATCACTTTTGCACAGTGTTACAGAATGTAATAATGTTTAGTTTTGACAGTCCACGTACAATCGATTTATTGAAATAAGATATTATATGCACTGTAAGCAAAATATTACGATGCTATAAATAATAGATCAGCCTTCAACGCATTCTCTGCTGATAAAAATACTTTTTCGATTTCAAATTATGAACTTCTATTTGAGTATCAAACCACCGCACTCCAAGTGGGGGAACACCCACTCCTTGCAATTGAGCCACCGGAATTATCTCCTCACCTATTCCTTCAACTTCCCCTTCGACATCAATAACTGTGCCAACATCGACGTACTTCAAGAGCTTTGCAAGTTCGGTTGGACGAGTGTTGACAAATAGTTCAACCGAGTAGGAGTCATTAGTAATCATTGATTCGGCATTTTTCCAAGCATATTTTGCAGCAAGAAAGGTGACTACGTATTTATCATAGTTTAGAGAAGCGGGACCTGGTGGCGGGAGTGACTCAGCTGTAGACTGAGGTTTGATGCTTTTGCGCAAAGTCGAAGCAACCAAAGAACTCAACGAACTCATGGGAGCAACACTGACTACCAAGCGATCAGAATGGGATAGTCGACGAGAAAGTACAAATCCCTTAAACATTACTTTGTTTCTAGATTGGATTGGGAGAATGTTGTCATTTGCACAAACTCCTCCTTTAACCGATTCTTTTAACGCCAGTATCACGTTTTTGCTTCTCGCGATGTTGATTAATACAGCTCGAATTTCATGCTGAAAACTGCTCTTTGGGGACATCTATAGATTTGGTAGCTCTTCCATTCGACAGCTATGCTTTGTGGAAGATGAGTTTGGATAAAAGACCGACTCTTCTTGTTTATTGTATATGGTATAGAAGTATTATTGTGTCACTCGTCTTTTACAACTGCAATTTTTGTTATGTATAGATGGTATTTGGTATTATTGTAACAGGGAGGCGCCAGCAGCAGCAGCGGCCCGTACAGTATAGCATGAATGGTAGGAGAGACAGCAGCAGCAGCAGCAAAAAGCGCCAGAGCAGCACGTACTGTGGCGCAGCAGCAGCAGAGAGCGACGGGAAATTTTCGGCACAGCAGGCGCCAGACGACAGCAGCAGAAAAGCAATTCCAAATTATTACTTCTTCTATACATTGAACATAGAGTATAATAATAGTTGGTAATTAGATAGATGGTATTAGATATCATCGATGGAGACCTCATTTTCCCTCCCCCTTGGGGAGTTTTCTAAAAACTCTCGTCGCCCTATTGGTAAGTTTTCCATTTTGAAATCTGGGTGATACCTACATTGTGACACATTGACTATTTTCCAGCGACTCCATTTAATCAACAACAAATGAAGGCTATACAATTGAAACGTCATCCTGCCATTCAAGTTGGTTTATTCTTTCTGATTGGTTTGGTATTCATTCCATTGGGGGTATATTTTATTAATGAATCAACTTTAATTGTTGAAAAGCAGTACAAATATGATGGTCCTGATATTGCAACAGATTGTTCGATCAACACCGGAAATCAGGGGACTTCCTGCAGTGTAAGGTACTTTCGTGGTTGATATTAATTGAAAATAACGGTAGCGATTGCAGATTACTTTCACCTTCAGCGAGAATGTGACTGGTCCTCTATATCTCTTCTACGAATTGCATGGATTTTATCAAAACCATCGTAGATATGTGAAGAGCAAAAGCAGCGACCAGCTTATGGGAGATGTAAGATGCATTTTTCACTGATAATCGCCGTGTTATGTATATATGGTAATTAGGACTTGAGTTATGATGATGTTTCTTCGGATTGCTATCCTTTGGTGCAAAATGGTAGCAACTTACTAAATCCGTGTGGTCTGATAGCTAATACATTTTTCAATGGTATCATTCTTCAGCTGTTTTAGTATTTTACTTCATTTACCTTTTTGATAATGTTTGTATCTAGATGTGATTACTTTGAACTCATCTTTATCATCTCTGGACAGTAGCATTGAACTAGATTGCGATGGAATTACTTGGTCATTTGATCGATCTCTCAAGTATCAACAAGTTTCAGGGTTTGTCTATAAAGAAGTAACAAATACATCCCTCTCATGTGGTGCAGTATTGGGCTCTGGAGATGATGATACTTCATATGATGATTGTGAATCATACACGGATGACGATGGGACAATTTACTATTATTGGTACCCAGACAATGAGAGTGTTCAATATTTGTACGAAACATTCCCAGGAGTAATTAATCCTATCGAAGGTGTTGAAGATGAGCACTTCATAAATTGGATGCGAACAGCAGGTTTAGCGTCTTTTCGTAAATTATATGGTAAAATTGATGCAAATCTCGTTGATGGTGACAGCGTAACCTTCGACATTATTGCCAATTATGAAGTTAGCAGCATAGAAGTGAGTAAATACCTTGTCCTTACAACTTTAAACAATGGTGCGACTCAAGGAGATACACAAGGTATTATTTATATGACCATTGGATGCCTTGCCATTTTTATGGGAACTTGTAGTGCATTTGAGTATATTGGGAAAAGCTAGTTGAATAGAATTGTGAAAAGATTTAAATAACAATTAGTGGTGTCAAATTGTATCTGCTTATGTAGTTAATGTAGATTCTGTGAATAGTAATTAATTTTAATTGGAAAGATGTTGAAGAACAAAGTAGGTTGGAAATATCTACTTCCTCTTGATATATTAATTAAGGATGCAAACTAAGTAAATGAATATAGTTTTATGGCCGAACAAAAGCTTTGACAATTCCATCTTCTTGGTTAAAGAGCATCTTATACGCTGTAGGAACTTCTTCCAATGTTATAACGTGGGTAATCATGAATGTTGGATCAACTACTCCGGCATCTATCATTTCAATAATATATTTAAAATATTTTTGACAAGGGGTGGGACCACTTGCAATTTGAAGATGCTTCTTAGTTATTAGACCTATGGGAAAAGAGTTAGTAACCCCTACGTAATCATCAACAATTGCGATCTTTCCGAAAGGTCTCGCACCGCTAAAGCACTCAAAAAGTATTTCTGAAGTTGCAGTTTGTAGTCCAAGCGAGCGCTCAAGATTGTTGAAGAATGACCTATCATATCTGAAACCTACAGCTTCAATACAAACATCAAAGCCGCCAGGGACTTGATGAGCTAGCTCCGTCAACAGTAGTTCGGTTGTCATATCAGATCGATCAATCACATCAATATTGAAAGCTTTCTTTGAGTCGAGCTTTTACAAGGTCGATTCCAATCACTCGTTTCGCTCCCTTCAATTGACACCAGCGAACAGTATTTAATCCGATTGGCCCTAAACCCCAGATGCATACTACATCACCTTCTTTAACCTCACCCAGTTCAGCAGCGTGCAGAGAAGTACTCAGTACATCCGAGATAAACAATGCCTTCTGGTCAGGAATGGAGTCAGGAACGAGGCAACAATTCACCTCTGCAAGTGGGACGCGAACAAATTCCGCTTGACAACCCGGAATGTTGCCACATAACCGACCAAACCCAAACGCTGCAGCTGGTGGGTGCCCTAACTGACGTTCAGACATTTTAGAAGCATTGGTTCTTGAACACCCAGAATATTCTTGTCTCAAGCAAGCATCACAATCTCCGCAAGATATAATGGAAGAAATTACAACTCGATTCCCAATATGTAGCGTCGACACCCCATTACCTTTTTCAACCACAATACCCATCGCTTCCCTCCCCAGAATATAACCAGGATCAATACCTGGAACTTCCCCGCTGTAGATTTTCAAATCACTTCCAGAGCTTATAGAGCAAGCAGTTACTTGAATAATGACATCTTTGGGATGAGTTACGACAGGCTTGGGAATATAAGCAAAGGATAAAAGTTTAGATCCTTGCCATGTGATTGCTCTCATCATAACATTCTTGTCAACATCGGGTTGTGTAGTACCCTCCGCCACAGCTCTTGCTCCGCATATGAAATCAGAAATTCTAGTATGGGTATTGAACATCGCTCGAAATTATATTTCGGATCGGCATTATCAACTTTCACTACAGGTCACAGGTCAAAAGTTATTTTATGCCAATGACACTGTCAGAGCAGTCAACACTTCAATCGATCCGCATAACTTGCGTCCACATTTGACCACATCTTGATCTGACGAACCACAATATATCCCGTAACCTTGTAACCGTTATTACAAGATTACAATATATATAGTTGGTAAATATAATATTTATATCTGTACTAGTTATGCCAATATGGTATTGTATGCATTATTTTGTACTTTGTACCGTAAATATGTCTTTATTGAAAAGCATTTAATTAACAGGAAAAGATGAGCATCACGCCCAAATTCAAAAAATTGAATCTTCAGTCAGAAACGCGTTGTTTCGCCTTTTGGCTTTGCACAACCTTTTTTTTTTTTGAAAAATCTAAAAATCAATCAGATGTATCGGCAATCACGTTGATCTCCTGACTAAAATTTGTGCCAGTGAAAAGTTCCACTCAATCGTGACAATATGCCGAGAGAGATTATTACGTTGCAATTAGGCCAGTGCGGAAATCAAATTGGGTCAGAGTTTTGGAAACAGTTGTGCGCAGAGCATGGTATAAGTCCAGGTAGGTTGCGGCAGTATGAATATGCACCACGATAATGTTTCGGTTGTCATTTAGATGGAACTTTGCAGGAGTATGCTATGAATGGTGATGACCGAAAGGATGTATTTTTCTATCAAGCTGATGATGAGCATTTCATTCCGCGTAACTTGATGATAGATTTGGAGCCTCGAGTTATTAATGGTATCCAATCTTCCGCATACCGAGATCTTTACAATCAAGAAAACTTTTTTATTGCGAAAGAAGGTGGAGGTGCGGGAAATAACTGGGCATCTGGATACCGACAGGGGTCGGAACATGAGGATCACGTAATGGAAATGATAGATCGTGAAGCTGATGGCAGTGACTCTCTAGAAGGCTTTGTACTATGCCACTCAATTGCAGGTGGCACTGGTAGTGGTATGGGATCTTTCCTATTGGAGCGACTCAATGATCATTTCCCAAAGAAATTGATTCAGGTGATGAAGGTGCCAAGTGTCTAGTTTTGTTGATTTGAAATTTTTTTCGATAGACATATTCCGTATTCCCAAATTGGGATAACTCTCCTGATGTTGTGGTGCAACCGTATAACTCTTTGCTTACTTTGAAGCGCTTAACTCTCAACGCCGACGCAGTTGTGGTTCTTGATAATACTGCGCTGAATAGAATTGCAGTCGATCGATTGAAACTACAAAATCCCACTGTGAATCAATTGAATTCCTTAGTTTCCACT
>JACCEA011356321.1_pt1 | contig 14422 bp, 17 predicted proteins | sample 7449851 | NCBI WGS metagenome assembly JACCEA01 (sample SAMN15323453, study PRJNA562643) | freshwater metagenome | isolation source: river surface water | place: USA:Blue River Watershed | collected 2017-08-18 | reverse complement strand
TGTAAAATGAATTTTCAATTAGGTTTGCAAATATCTTACTTTTTAAAAGAAATCCTATCCAAAAAAAGTGGGTTTTATTATTATACAACAAACCAATCTTATTTTTGAACCATATAAGGCATTTAAGCTCATATAAGTTTTTAAATATGCAAAAGTTATTGTGGTAGATTTTGGCTAAAGCCCAATACAAAACTCCTTTTTCAGAATGGGCTAAAGCCCATTCCTATTGAATTACAAATAAAAATGAGGTTTTTACCAAATAGGGAACGGTAAATTTTACTCTAATCTTTTATGACCTTACATTCCTTATATGGTTATTTTATTGCTTCTGAAATTACCTACTCAGTTGAAGAAGCACCCAAAGTCAAAGAATGCGTTTTCTTTTAAACCAAAAATAGATGACCAACGCAATGACCACCATCACGCCTAAGGTCATAAAATAGCCAAGAGGCCATTGCAGTTCGGGCATATTTTCAAAGTTCATTCCGTGAATACCCGCAATAAAAGTCAAGGGCAAAAAGAAAGCCGAAAAGATGGTCAACAATTTCATTACATCATTGCTTTTTTGTGCGTTGACAGAAAGATAGGTATTCAGTAGGTTGTTCGCATTTTCAAGTACTTCGTCATAATTGAGCAGCAAACTCAGCAGCTTGTCTTTGATGTCTTGCAAGGCGGTTTTGGAAGATTCGCTCACTTCGAGTTGGTGAATGACATTTTGAAAAATCTGCAATAGTTTTTTGGTGATACGAGTTTGTGCTTTCAAAAAATACAGTTCTTCCAAGGAAATTTTGGAATAGTCTTGCAGGAAAATCGTCTTTTCGATTTGAATGATTTTTTCGTCCAAGTCGTTCAAAGGAACTTGATAAGTTTCTACCATTTTGTGGATGAGATAAATCAAAATCTCCTCAGGTGTTTTGTGGTCTTTTTTTACCGTTTCCAAAAACGCAAACGGACTGCGATGAATCGTGATGATTTTGTGTCCGTTGTAAAAAAAGGCGATTTTATGTGACAATTCATTGATGGTAGTCGCTTTACTGGCCATTCTCGGCGTAAAAGCCCTTAGAATTAAAAAATTATAATTGGGCTGTTTTTCAAATTTAGGCAAATGGCCTCGCTCCAAACTATCTTTAATTTGAAAATAATCCAACTGATATTCTTGGGCAATTTTATCTAGATTTTCTTGGTTGGGTTGGCAAATGTCTATCCAAACAAAGTTGTCGAATTGTGTTTTTGTGAGGGTTGATGGGGTCATTATTATTTTTTGGTGTGAATTCAATCTACTTGAATTAAATAATCTAAAGTTTTAAGTATACAAAACCAATATTTTAATAAGCCAAATGCTCAAATATCTTCTGACTGTTAGCTGTTGTTTTTCTTTCCGATTTCTAATGTATAATAATTTCTGTCTTTAGTTATAAATTTAATTTCAAGTTCGTGTCCTGTGTACATTGCTCTTAAAGTTTTATTAATATCTTCTGTGTTAGCAGTATTTTCTGCATTAAGTTTTTCTCCTTCAAGATTTTCAAGCCAAATTAATTCTTTTGAATAGTTATTATAATTATGCAAATTTTCTTTTTCGACAGTTTTTATTTTTATTTTACTTTTATCTAGTTTATTTTCTGAATAAAATCTTAAAAACCAGTTTGTTTTCGGATTATATTTAGACAATATTTTTTTCAACCATTCACCTTGATACTCTTTTTGATTATTTTCAACCATTTTTTTGTCAACAAACATTCTTATTTTTAAGTTTATGTAATTGTTGTCAAAATCAATTATTTCATTTTCAATAAATAAGTTTTCAGTATTTTCAAGGTGATTATTTAAGAACTTACTATTTATTGTACCAACAATTCCACTACCACCAACTGAACCATTTGCATATAGATTTACGATTGAAGAATTAGGCTTGCTCCAGATATTTAATTCTTCACCAATTTCTATTTTATGTTCACTTTTTATTCTATTAAATTTAATAATATTTTCAAAAGGCAAACATTCTGAACTTTTTGTTGTTCCAAATAAGAATGAAAAGAATCCCATAGTTTTCTTGTTTTATAGTTCCGTGATTCAAATTAACAACCAACGTTCCCGCTCTACACGAGGTTTTGGTCTAAAGTAGCGTTATTTTTCGGATTAGCAAAAACAGCCAAATTTTTCCATTAAGTAAAATGCCAAAATAGCTTTTATCGTGTGCTGAAAGTACTTTATATTTGTTTAAAAGTATTTGCAAATTTTTGAATATCAATTCTACTTAAATAAATTTCTTCGTCTTCGTCTGCTTTATCGAAATCGTTTTTTAGTTGATTATATTTACTTTTCATCCATCCGTATTTAACTTTAACACCTGGATTTTTAAATTTATTACCATCAATAATTATTTTCCTAAGCTTATCATAATATTCATTAAGTTCTTGCCCATTCAAGTAATAGGCAGCTTTTGAAAAATAATCAAAATATAACTTATCATCTAAATCAGTTTTCAAGTATGATTCAACTTTACTATCAAATCTAATGGCTGAATAACTTAATGGATTTAAAACCGAAGTCTTTTTCATAATCTCAATAACAGATTTATCAAAAATAACTCTTGGGTAAATTGCTGCTTGACTTTCTGTTAAGTATGCGTCTACTAAAGCTGGCCCAAAAACAAAATCTTTGTCGTGATATAAATTTCCATACGAAACTGCTCCACGACACAATATTTTTCGCGCTGCTAGTTTTATAATTAACCTGTGAACATATTGAAAAAATTGTTGACTTTCTTTTTGGTCATTATCTTTAAACGAAACTACAATAGAATCGGAAAATTGTGTAACTATTTTAGAAGTTTCTTTTGGCATAGCTGAAACGGTTTCTACCATTTCTTTTAATGCAATAATAAGTTCTTCAATTTTTACTTTTTGAGGTTCTTCATTTTTTTCGGTTTCTTCAATTATTTTTTGAAAACCTAATATATCAAGAAATAATACAAATCTCTTTTCATACATATTTTCCATCTTCAGAGGTTAAATTACTACCAACTTGTATTTAGACGAAACAAATTTTCAGCTACATACCGATAATCAAGTAAACAATCGAAAATTTGCATCGCTATGTCTTCCCAAATATAGTACAAATCCCTTACAAAAATCTCTAAAAGTGGTTTCTTTTCAACTTACAATTCCAACCAAACATTTTGGTGTTCCTACTGCCCTAGCCCCGATTGTAATGGAAAGCCCGGAGCGCCAAAAGCCAATTTTTCTTGACCTAAAAGAGCGACCAACGGAAGCTCCTTTTGGGGCGTAGAAAAATGGCTTGGGGTGCGAGGACTTGTAATGAAAAGCGGGATTAGCTCCTGAAAATTAAACATATAAGTCATTGTAGTTTTTTTTGAAGTTTTATTGTGAACCATATATGGCATAAGGCTGTACAATTTAACCGCAAGGTTCGCAAAGTTTTACGCAAGGTTCGCAAAGCATAAAACATTTTAAGTCATTGGAGTTTTTTTGAAGCTGTAAAATTCAACTGCAAAAGACACAAAGATGTCAGCCAAGTTCGGAAAGAAAAACTTAAATGTCCTTTTATGCTTTATATGGTTTTAAAAAAAATAGAAGGTTTTTGGATTTGAAATTTAGTGTTTTTTGAAAACCAAACTTGTAACAAAAATTGTATTTTCGTGACAAACTTACATGATGCTAAAATTATTCAAAGAAAATATTAAAATTGCGTTGGGTTCAATCAAAACGCAATTGCTGCGTACCATTCTTACGGTACTGATTATTGCTATTGGAATCACGGCTTTGGTGGGAATTTTGACCGTGGTGGCGGCCTTAGAAAATCAAATTTCGTCGGATTTTGCCTCGATGGGTGCCAATACTTTCAACATCAATCAATACGAAAATACGACGCGAAACCGTGGCGGCGGCGAACGAGAAATCATCAACCCGATTATCTCCTACCCAGATGCCGTGGCGTTTAGAAACAAATACAAATATCCTTTTACCGAAACTTCGATTTCGTTTACCGCAAGCTCGGCCGCCGAAGTGAAATACCTGAACACCAAAACAGACCCCGAAAACAAAATCGTGGGCGTAGACGAAATGTATGCGGTGAATTCGGGATTGGAATTTAGTGCGGGACGAAATTTTACGAGTTTTGACATTGCCAACAATGCCTTTGTGTGTATCGTAGGTTCGGATTTTGAGAAAGGACTTTTGAAAGACGTTAACCCTATCGACAAAGTCATTTCGATTCGCGGAGCCAAATTCAGAGTCATTGGCGTGCTCAAAGAAAAGGGTTCCACTTTTGGCAACAGTCAGGATTTGCGCGTGTTGATTCCGATTCAAGTAGCGCGTTCGCTCTTTAGTGCCCCGAACATCAATTACAGTTTGAGCGTAATGGTGGGCAAAAAAGAATTACTAGACCAAGCCGTAGACAACGCCACTAGCGTGATGCGTCGCGTGCGAAAATTAAGCCCAGTAAAAGACAACAACTTTGGTGTAGTGCGTAGCGATGATTTAATCAACCGTATTCTAGGCATCACTCAATATTTAGGTTTAGCTGCTTGGCTCATCGGAGTAATCACCATTTTTGGTTCATCCATCGCTTTGATGAATATTATGATTGTTTCGGTAACCGAAAGAACCCGCGAAATTGGCGTTCGAAAAGCCTTAGGCGCCAAGAAATCGACCGTGGCCATTCAGTTTTTTATCGAAACCTTACTCATTGGTCAAATCGGCGGACTCGTCGGAATCTTTTTCGGAATCTTAATCGGTTTTGGTATCGCGAGCGCAATGGATTTTGCCTTCGTAATTCCGTGGGGCGCCATCTTAGCTGCTTTTGCTACTAGTTTTATGGTGGCTATTGTTTCAGGATTGTATCCCGCGATAAAAGCTTCCAAACTCGACCCAATTGAAGCATTGCGATACGAATAAATAGTAGGGCGTGACCCCATAAAAAAAAGGGACCCACTCAGCAATCGTGCTAGTCGGTCCCCTTTTTTTATGCGGTCGGGCTATACGCACTACTTCGGTAGTTAGCTCCTATCCCTCACGCAAAACAACGAGTAAAGATTTCAAATTTGACACAAAAATCATCAATCAACAACCAAATCCATATTTCTTTTTTTGTACAAAAACTAGATTAAAGTACTCTAGCAGTACTGTCAAATCGAGCGCAGTCGAGATTCACGAACTGTTCTCGACTGCGCTCGAACTGACAAAAAATCTATTTTACATTAAAACTCAACAATCAAATCTTTTTTTCTTGAATAAAAAACCAATTTAAATTGTCAAACCCTTCCTGTCTAATCGAGCGCAGTCGAGATTCACAAGCTGTTCTCGACTGCGCTCGAACTGACAAAAAATAATGAATTAAATATTTTACAGCAAGTGCTCAGCTACAAAGAAGCCAAAATCATCCTGTCATTCCCGTAAATGTCTTTTCGTAATTCAACATTTTGAAAGCCTAAATCTTTTAACAAATCAACCGTTTCTTTACCGAGATACTGATTGATTTCAAAAAACAACTTTCCGTTGGGACGCAAACTTTTCAATGCTAACGCACCAATTTTTCTGTAAAAAATCAAAGCATCATCATCGGCTACAAACAAAGCCAAATGCGGCTCATATTCCAATACATTGTTCTTGATTTCTTGCTTTTCTAAATTGCGAACATAGGGCGGATTCGAAACAATGACATCATAGCTTTCCCGTAAATCTGTTGTTTCCAAAATGTTTTGCAATATAAAATGCATTTCTACTCCATTTAACTTCGCATTACCTTTAGCAACCTCCAAAGCTTTTTCCGAAACATCAATAGCTGAAACTTTAGCCTGAGGCAACTGCTTTTTCAAACTAATCGGAATGCAGCCACTTCCTGTTCCTATATCGAGAATTGAAAATTCTGCTGTTGTATCTGTTTTGCCACAATCCTCAAGAATCCATTCGACCAACTCTTCGGTTTCGGGTCTTGGAATCAACACGTTTTCATTAACTTCAAAATCCAATCCATAAAAATTGGTTTTTCCTAAAAGGTACTGTATCGGGATTTCTTTTTTTAAATCTTCTAAAATGCTGTTCCAAACCACAAGTTCGGCCTCCGAAAAAGTCAAATCGGGTTGTAACGCCAAATCGATTCTTTTGAGTTGGCGCTTGGCTTCCAAAATCAAATAGAAAAAACTTTCGGCCTCGCCTTCCTCATAAATAGAAGAAAGTTCCTGAATAAAATGAGTTCTGTAGGCTCTTATTGTCATAATTTATAGTACTAAATATCGAATTAATGGAAGAGTTTACAAATCTTTCAGCATCCAAACCGGACAACTGCTATGCCCTGTATTGCCCATAGCACTGTACAAATACTCAAAACCTGTTTTCTTATACAACTTTTGAGCGGAATGCATAAACGGCATCGTTTCGAGGTAACATTGCTCAAACCCAAATTCTTTGGCAGCTTGCAAACAAATAGCCATCATTTCACTACCAATTCCTTTTCCTCGAGTGGCTGGTAAAAAGTACATTTTTTGCAATTCACAAATGGTTTCTTTTTCATTGGCCAAAGGAGCAATGCCTGCACAACCAACTACTTCGCCCTCTTGCTCCACCACAAAATACACCGACCTTGGCTTGTTGTATTCCTCGAACATCAAATCCAAATAGGGGTCTTCATAGGCGGTGCCTACTTTTGGAATTTCCAATTCATCAAAAACAGCTCTAATTAGCTTTGCTACGGCTGGATTGTCTTTTTTTTCTATTTTCCTGATGGTCCAAGATGTCATTGTACTTTATCTTCTTTGGTTAGTCTGACAAAAATAGCATTGTTAATTGACAAATTAGCGAAATCTAACGCCCAAAAAATAGTACTTTTGCATAGTGAGCACAAATGAAACTTATATAAAACGTTGCATCGAACTAGCCAAAAATGGCTTAGGCACTACGTACCCTAACCCGATGGTAGGAAGCGTAATTGTTGCCAACGGAAAAATAATTGGTGAAGGTTGGCACAGAAAAGCCGGAGAACCTCACGCAGAAGTGCACGCCATCAATTCAGTAAAAGACAAATCGCAATTAAAAGACGCTACTATTTATGTAAGTCTTGAACCTTGCAGTCATTTTGGGAAAACACCACCTTGTGCAGACTTGATTGTTCGAAGCGAAATTCCAAGAGTAGTTATTGGAACTGTAGACCCTAACCATCAAGTGGCAGGTAAAGGCATAGAACGTTTGAAAAATGCAGGCATTGAAGTGACAGTTGGTGTACTCGAAAAAGAATGCCAAGAACTCAACAAACGCTTTTTTACGTTTCACAACCAAAAACGTCCCTACATTATCTTAAAATGGGCAGAAAGCCAAGATGGTTTTATCGCTCCATCCCCAAAACCGAATCACGAACGAGCCCCGATTTGGATTACCAATCCCTACTCTCGACAGTTGGTGCACAAATGGCGTAGCGAAGAGCAGGCAATTTTGGTGGGAACACAAACCGTACTTGCCGACAATCCAAAATTAGACACTAGAGATTGGCACGGACAACATCCAACTCGAATACTAATTGACCGAGAAGGACGCATACCTGAAGAAAGTTATGTTTTGGACCAAAGTGTTCCGACACTGATTTTTACATCAAAAAAAGATAATGAAAACAAGGAGAATTGTACTTTTGAAATCATAGATTTCAATCAAAACATTGTACCACAACTCCTGCAAAGGTTATATGAGCACCGTCTTCAATCTGTTATAATTGAAGGTGGCACCACTACCATTCAGCATTTTATCGATTTGAATATGTGGGATGAAGCACGGATTTTTATTGGAGCAATTTCTTTTCATTCTGGGATAAAAGCACCGATACTCCAAAAAAAGAATCCAAATAAGTCAACTATTGCAACTGACGAACTTTTAATACTTAGCAATTATGATTAATGCCATCATTTTTGATTTTGGAGATGTATTTATCAATCTAGACAAGCAAGCCACGCAAGACCAGTTACAAGCATTGGGTCTCAAAGCTTGGAATGAAGAATTGGACGCTCTAAACATCGCTTTTGAAAAAGGCGATTGTACCCGAGAAGCTTTTTTAAACGGTTTTCAAAAACAAATTCCCAATGCGAGTCAAGAAGAAATTCTTGCAGCTTGGAATGCGGTTTTGCTTGATTTTCCCTTGTATCGTTTAGAATTTTTACAATTATTGTCACAAAAATACCGCTTGTTTTTGTTGAGCAATACCGATGCAATTCATATTGACACCTTTGAGCAAAAAACAGGAAGTTCGTTTTATGGGGCTTTTTACCAATGTTTTGAAAAAGTGTATTTTTCTTTTGAAGTAGGCATGCGAAAACCCGATGCCGAAATTTACTTGCACGTATTGCAACAAAATGATTTGTCACCCAAAAGAACCTTGTTTGTAGACGATAAAAAAGAAAACACTGATGCAGCTCAAGCGCTCGGACTTCAAGTTTGGAATCTGCAAGTCGGCAAAGAAGATGTTGTGGATTTATTCGAAAAGAACAACTTGGGATAAAACTCTAAAATGTATCCAAAAAAGCCAACTGCTCCTCCTTTAGCCCCGATTGCTTCGCCAGTTCGCTTCGCTCGTGTGCAGCGGCATCCTTTTTTTTATTTTACCCTGACAGGGTTTTGAACCCTGTCAGGGTAAAATAAAAAAAAGATATAGCGGATAGCAGGAACCATACCTACTAAAAATCCCTTGGGTTGGGCTCCAAAAAAAACTACTTTTGCATCATAAAATATCCTTTTGGAGAAGTACACCTAATGAAAGACACCTACCAAACCATTGCTGCACCCAACGAACCCATACTGTTTAAGGAGAAAAACAGTAAGTTTTTTGGCTACACTTTTCCGATTAGCAGCGAGGAGGAAGTAAAACCCATCATTGAAATACTCAAAAAAGAACATCCGCATGCGGTGCATTATTGCTATGCGTATCAAATTGGGACCGAAACGGTGGTTTTTAGAGCTAATGACGATGGGGAACCAAGCAATACGGCCGGGACGCCAATTTATGGACAAATTCAATCGTTTGGCCTAACGAATATTTTGATTGTGGTGGTTCGCATCTTTGGCGGTACCAAATTGGGAGTGGGAGGATTAATTGCCGCTTACAAAACCACAGCTCAATTAGCGATAGAAGCGAGTGAAATTGTGGAGAAAACTATTGATGTCTTTTTCGAAATCACTTTCGATTATAAGAACATGAACAAAGTCATGCGCGTTATTAAAGAAAAGCAACTTCAAATTGTGAATCAAGAAATGGAAATTGATGCGGAAACGAATTTACCAATTGGCAAAATTGAGTGTAGTATTCGAAAAAAAAATGCCGAAATGGTGTTCGACATTTTTGATTCTATGTTTGAAATACAAATCGAAAAAAAAGGACAAAACAGTGTTTTTCGTCGATGATTTTTGTCGTTAATCGATGGTTTTCAATAATTCCAAAATATAATCTGGAGGAGCGACTGGACGACCCGTTTTTAAGGACACAAAAACCAACACAAATTCGGCAGTTGTTAATAACTCTTGTGCTTCATTATAAATTGCGCAATCAAATTCTATCTTCACAGACGTCTGACTTTTGAAACGCGTGTGTACTGTCAGTAAATCATCATAGCGCGCCGATTTTTTGTAATTAATATTCATAGAAACAATAGGGAGCGCAATTCCGTTTTCTTCCATAACTTTATAGGAAACCCCTTTATTTCTGAGCCATTCCACTCTTCCAATTTCAAAATAAGGAATATAATTTCCATGATAAACGACTCCCATTTGATCGGTTTCGGAATACCGAACACGTACTTGAACTTGATGATCTTTCATTAATAATACTTTAAAAAAATTAAATTTTGAAATGCCATTTACGACATTTTTTTCTAAAATAATTGTTCAATATATTTTTTTATACAAAAAATTATTCACACTTTTGTTAACCCAAAAAACACACAAAAAAACACGTTTTTTTATTCAAAAAAAACAATTAAAGTTAAAATAATTTCGCCAAATCTATGAATAAAACTGCACAATCGGTATGGGAAAACTGTTTATCTTTTATAAAGGACAACATCCAAGAACAAGCTTACAAAACTTGGTTTGAGCCTATTAAATCAGTTGAACTAACCGACAATGCTTTATACATTCAGGTACCTAGTAAATTTTTCTACGAATGGCTAGAAGAACACTACGTGAAATTATTAAAAGTAGCCCTTACCAAAGAACTAGGTAAAAACGCCAAATTGCTTTACAAAATCAAAATGGAGAACACTTATGGTAACAAACAACCGTTTACTGAACAGTTACCAAGTGCCAATCGAGTGGTCATGAAACCACAGGAAGTGGACGCTCCTATCAAAAATTTGAATCCAGAATTAAAAAATCCTTTTGTGATTCCTGGTATTCGTAATTTAAAAATCGAATCCCAATTAAATCCTAACTACAGCTTTGACAATTTCCTAGAAGGAGATTCAAATAGATTGGCTCGTTCTGCGGGTATGGCTGTTGCCAACAAACCGGGTGGAACATCTTTCAATCCGCTACTAATATTTGGTGGCGTTGGATTAGGAAAAACACACTTAGCACACGCTATTGGTGTTGAAATCAAAGACAAATATCCTGAAAAAACGGTTTTATACATTTCAGCCGAAATTTTCACACAACAATATATCGACTCGGTTAAGAAAAACAACCGTAACGACTTCATTCATTTCTATCAATTAATTGATGTATTAATCATAGATGATGTACAGTTTTTATCTGGAAAATCAGGAACTCAAGATGTCTTTTTTCATATCTTCAACTATTTGCACCAAAACGGCAAGCAAGTTATTTTGACTTCAGACAAAGCTCCTGTTGATATGCAAGATATTGAACAGCGTTTATTGTCGCGTTTCAAATGGGGATTATCGGCAGAGTTACACCAACCAGATTACGAAACTAGAATTTCGATTCTTAAAAACATTTTGTATCGTGACGGTGTTGATATTCCTGATGACATCATTGAGTATGTTGCGAGAAATATCCAATCAAACGTTCGTGAATTAGAAGGCGCTATAATTTCGTTAATCGCACAATCTTCTTTCAACAAAAAAGAAGTAACCATCGAGTTGGCTAAAAGTGTGGTGGAGAAATTTGTCAAAAACGTCAAAAGAGAAATCTCTATCGATTACATACAAAAAATTGTTTCGGATTATTTCCAATTGGATTTAGAAACCCTACAATCTAAAACCAGAAAAAGACACGTGGTTCAAGCCCGGCAATTAGCCATGTTTTTTGCTAAAAAATTCACTAAAGCCTCACTAGCGAATATTGGTTCACAAATAGGCGATCGCGATCACGCTACAGTTTTACATGCTTGTAAAACGGTAGACAACTTAGTAGCCACAGACAAACAATTCAAGGAATTTGTGGACGATATCAATTCTAAATTAACGCTATAAACGCGGATTATGCCTGTAAAGATTTTAATGGTATGTTTAGGCAATATTTGCCGTTCTCCCTTGGCAGAAGGAATATTAGCCTCAAAACTACCAGAGGATCAATTTTTTGTTGATTCTGCAGGAACAGGCTCTTGGCACATCGGCCATTCGCCAGACAAACGTTCCATTGCAGTAGCAGAGCACCATAACCTTTCGATTGCTCACCAAAGAGGAAGGCAATTTAGCACAAAAGATTTCGATACCTTCGATTATATCTACGTAATGGATGCCTCCAATTATGATACTGTGATTGAAATGGCAAAAAACGACACCCAGAAAAACAAAGTTCAAATGATTTTGAACGAATTATTTCCAGGAGAAAATGTCGATGTACCGGATCCTTACTACGGATTAGCCAATGGTTTTGAAAATGTATACCAAATGCTAGACGAAGCATGTGAAGTAATTGCTAAAAAAGTCATTGAGAAGCATTCTTAAATACAACAAGAATTCCTGCTCATCTATAAAGTATAAAACTTCACATATTTATTGACCATAAGAGGTTAAAAACACAATTGTTATTATTACTCAATTACAAAAATTTATAAACAAGTTCAGATAGTTTTATAACTTTGTGAAAAACGCAGAACATGCCAGTAGTAAAAAAATTTTCTGACTTAGATTTGACAAAAACCTACACCTATTCCGATTACTTGCTATGGCAATTTTCAGAGCGAGTGGAGCTAATCAAAGGATTTATCCGTAAAATGAGCCCTGCCCCAAGCCGAAAACATCAAACAATAAGTTATAATTTAACATTGAGCATAGGGAAGTTTTTTCAAAATCATCCCTGCAGTGTTTTTGTAGCCCCTTTTGACGTAAGACTTCCGATCGCGTCTTCAAAAAAAGACAATACTGTGGTACAACCTGATTTGTGTATTATTTGTGATGAAAACAAATTAGACGACAAAGGCTGCAACGGTGCACCAGATTTAATTGTAGAAATATTATCACCCAACAACAGCAAGCATGATGTAGATACCAAATTCAATTTATACCAAGAAAGTGGCGTAAAAGAATATTGGATAGTAGAACCCGAAGAACGTTTTGTTTTAGTGTACACCTTACAAAACGAAGAATACATCGGATTAAAACCCTTTTCTGAAGGGCAAATAATTAAAAGTCCACTGTTTTCAGAAATGCAAATTACAGTTGACGAGGTATTCAAAAGAATAAACAAAGAAAACAACTAAATGAAACCAACTCTTTCGCTAGGAAAATTATACTTAATTCCAACCACTATGGGCGATTGCGACCCAATGGATGTTTTGCCGCAAACCATCAAAAGAAGCATCGATTTTATTAACCATTACATAGTAGAAAACGAAAAAACGGCCAGAAAATCAATCAAAATAGTGCAGCCAGAAAAAAAGCAATCCGAGTTGGTGCTTTTTACCCTAAACAAGCATACCGAAAACAAAGAACATTTGACCATGATTCAACCCTTGCTTGAGGGAAAAAACATGGGATTAATGAGCGAAGCTGGTTGCCCTGGCGTAGCCGATCCCGGAGCTGTCATTGTAAAAATCGCACACGACAAAGGCATACAAGTTGTCCCGTTGGTTGGCCCGTCCTCTATCCTACTAGCCCTTATGGCTTCTGGAATGAACGGTCAAAGCTTTACCTTCAACGGCTATCTACCTATCGAAAAAGAAGAGAAAAAATCGGCATTAAAGTTTTTAGAAAAATTATCTTTCGACAAAAACCAATCGCAAATTTTTATCGAAACCCCGTATCGCAACAACAAATTACTCGAAGATTTGATTCAAATCCTACATCCCGAAACCCATCTTTGCGTAGCCACCGATATCACCTTACCTACCGAATACATCAAAACCAAAAAAATAGCGGCTTGGAAAAAAGAAAAAGTAGACTTACACAAGCGCCCGACTATTTTTATTGTGCACAAAATGTAATTTTATAAGTTTTTTATTATATTAGCTACATTAACTAATACAATAACTAATGAAAATCACCAAACGCGACGTGTTCGTATTTATTTTAGGTATGCTCACATGGATGACACTTGAAATCATTTATGACTGGGAAGGCACAAAAAAAAGTTTTAATGAAGGCTATCAACAAGGAGAAAAAGCCTTAAAATAATTCCAGTAACCTGTAACTAAAGCTTACAGGTTTTTTTATTCCCAAAAAATAGGAGCAGAGAAAATAGGCTTATCAGGAAACATGGTCCCGTGATCCGTTATATCTTTGCTGCCAAACCATGTCAGCAAAGGATGCCACTCCTCCCGGGGCTAAAAGCCAAAAAAAGGCATTCTTGCAAGCAGTAAAAAAACACTCTTTCACAATTTATTTCCTAATCATTTAATTAGCAAGTCTTTCAAAAATAGTCCGTAAAAACAAATAGGTATCTCTTTTAATTCTTATTTTTGTAACAAATTTTAAAAGTAAAGTTAGTATGCTCATCATAGGAATTGCGGGAGGGACCGGAAGTGGAAAAACAACAGTAGTACATCAAATCATGAACGAACTACCTGATGCTGAAGTAGGTATTATCTCTCAAGATTCTTATTACAAAGAGAACAAAAACATGAGTTATGAGGAACGTTCTAACATTAACTTTGATCATCCTAGAGCCATCGACTTTGAACTTTTAGTAGCCCATCTAAAAGAACTAAAACAAGGCAACATCATTAATCAGCCTGTTTACTCGTTCATCAAACACAACAGAACAGACGACACCATAGTGACTCATCCACGAAAAGTAATGATTGTTGAAGGTATTCTAATTTTTACAAACCCAGAACTTAGGGATTTGTTTGATATCAAAGTTTTTGTGCATGCAGATTCTGATGAGCGATTAATTCGTAGATTACGCAGAGACATTTCTGAGCGTGGACGTGATATGGAAGAAGTATTGAGCCGCTACCAACATACTTTAAAACCAATGCACGAGCAATTTATCGAGCCGACAAAAGCCTACGCAGACATCATTAT
>JACCEA010970914.1_pt1 | contig 14422 bp, 9 predicted proteins | sample 7449851 | NCBI WGS metagenome assembly JACCEA01 (sample SAMN15323453, study PRJNA562643) | freshwater metagenome | isolation source: river surface water | place: USA:Blue River Watershed | collected 2017-08-18 | reverse complement strand
GAGGGCGGGGCGGCCGCGGGGGCCGGCGCCGGCGGCGGCGCGTTGATCGCGCCGAACGTGAAGCGGCGCTCGGTCGCGGGCCTCGACGTGGTCTCGCTGAAGACCTCGATCAAGGACGTGGTGACGATCCGCGGGGCGATCGGGGCGGGCGATATTTTCAATCCGCCGGGCAACTCGGCGATCGCGGACCTGACGGCGCTGATGTTGGACAAGGGCACGCTGAAGCAGGACAAGTTCGCGGTGGCGGCGCTGCTGGAGCAGGCGGGGGCGACGGTGCAGTTCGGCACCGGGTCGCACACGCTGAATTTCTCGGTGAAGTGCCTGCGCAAGGACCTGCCGCTGGTGCTCGGGCTGCTGGCGGAGCAGCTGCGCACGCCGCGGTTCGATCCCGAGGAGTTCGCCAAGCTGAAGAAACAGCTGGCGGGGCGGCACAAGCGGGCGATGGAGGACACGGATTTCCGCGCGGACCGGGCCTTCGAGCGCGCGGTGTTTCCGGCGGGTCACCCGAACCGCCCGCCGGCGGACGAGCAGTATCTGGCGGACATCGAGTCGGCGACGCTCGAGCAGCTGAAAGCATTCCACTCGGCGCACTACGGGCCGCTGCACGCGCGGCTGGTGCTGGTGGGCGACGTCGACGATGCGGCGATCGACGGCGCGGTGGCGGGGGCCTTCGGCGGTTGGGAAGGCGGGCGGCCCTACCCGAAACCGGCGGCCGCGCCGGCGCTGGCGGCGGCGCGGACCGAGAAAGTCGCGATGCCGGGCAAGACGAGCGTGTCGCTCGTGATCGGCCAGCCGAGCGGGCTGCGCTACAACCATCCGGACTACCAGGCGCTGAACTTCGCGACCTCGGTGCTCGGCAGCGGGTTCTTTTCCGCCCGCCTGCTCGACATCATCCGCAACCAGGAGGGGTTGACCTACGGGATCACGGCGTCGCTGGGCGGCGACACCTACCAGGACGGCGGCTGGTCGATCCATGCGACCTTTGCGCCGGAACTGCTGGAAAAAGGCGCGGCGTCGACGCGGCGGGAGTTGAAGCGGTTTTTCGACGCCGGCGTGTCGGCGGAGGAGCTGGCGAACTTCAAGGTGACGCTCACCGGCAGCTACAAAGTGGCCCTGGCGACGACGGGCGGGGTGGCCTCGGCGCTGCTCAACGCCCTGCAGCGGGGCTATGGTCCGGAGTGGGTGGACGAATATCCGCGCCGGATCGAGGCGCTGACGCTGGCGGAAGTGAACGCGGCGATCAAAACGCTGCTGAAGCCGGACACGATGGTGACGGTGCTGGCCGGAACGATTCCCGAGGCGAAGTAGGCGGGTGCGGCCGCGGTCCGGCCGGCGGCGGAGGGGACGCGACCCCGCGCCGCCCGGGACCGGCGGGCTGCCCGGGCAAAGCGCCCGCTAGGCTCGATCGTATCCAATCCACCCTGACTGCGTAGGGCCCGCACGGGCCCGTTTTGATAAGCCTTTGACCGAACGCGGCGCGTCGGCATACGTCTAACCCGACGCGATGAAAGCTCTGGACCCGTTGCTGACGGCCCTCGATCCGATCTGGAAACAGATCAAGGTGCTTTTTGCCGAGCACCACTTCCTGACGATCGTCTGCGCCTTCTTCGCGGTGATGATGACGCTGAGCTTCTATCGTTTTCTGCGGAGCATCAGCCCGGCGCTGGTGGCGTTCATTTTCCTCCTGATCTTCGCGATTCTGGTGATGCACTGGACGTTCACGCGCACGGAGCCGGCGGCGCTGAAGCCGTTCATCGACTGGCTCGCGCCGTTTTTCCCGACGGCGGTGCCGGTGCCGGCCAAGGCGCCCTTGCCGCCGGCCTGACGGCCGGAGCGAAGCGTTGCGGCGGTCCCGGACGCCCCGCGGCCCGCCGGAGAAGGCGGGCCGGGTGGGCGGAAGGCGCGGATCGTGCCCGGCGGCCGGCTCAGGGCACGACGTAGATTTCCACGAGGGCGGTGCCGGTGGTGTTGCCGACGCCGCTGGCCTGCACGGTGTAGGCGCCGGGCGGGAGCGTGACCACGACGGCGGCATCCTTGCTGCCGTTGGCGAGGGCGAAGGCGCCGACCCGGGCGGCGACGGCGGCGGTGTTGGCCGCGCCGGCGTTGGTGCCCCAGTCGTTGTTGGTGAGCAGGGCGCTGTCGGCGGTGGCGCCGGCGGCGCGTCCGAAGACCGTGAGGCTCGGGTCGGCGAGGGCGCCGCTCACGCCGAAGCCGGCGAGGGTGGGTCCGACGGCCCGGATCAGCAGGGTCTTGGAGCCTTCGCTCGAGACGACGAAGCCGCTGATGAGCACGTCGCCGCCGGTGCCGACGAAGCCGCGCGTGGCGATGTTGGCGAGGCGGGTGTCGGTGCCGCCGGTGACGTCGTAGAGTTCGACCAAGGCGACCCCGGTGCCGTTGGCGGCGCCGCCGGCGAAGGCGGAATACTGGCCGGCGGGCAGGTCGACGACGAGGGCGGCGTCGGCGGAGCCGTTGACGAGGGCGAAGGCGCCGACCGACGAGGAGGTGGCCGAAATGACCGACGCGTCGGCGGCGACGGCGCTCCAGTTGTCGTTGGCGGTGACGTCGACGTAGGCGGCGGTGGCGGCGTCGTAGCGCTTCAAGGTAAGCTGCGGATCGGCGAGGGTGCCGGAGACGCCGAAGCTGCCGAGCGTGGGGCCGATGCCGCGGACGAGCAGGCGCTTGGTGCCGGTGCCGGAGATGACGAAGCCGGGAATGAGCTGGTCGGCGCCGGTGAGGGAAACGCCGCGCGTGCTGAGGTTGAGCAGGCGGGCGGAGGTGGCGGCGGCGGTGTTGACGGCGACGACGACCGGATCGCTGGCGACGGTGAGGCCGTTGGCGGTGACGACGGCGCGGTAGGTGCCGGCGTCGTAACCCTGCGTGCTGACGATCGTGTAGGCGGCCGACGTGGCGCCCGCAAGGTTGGTCCACTGGCCGTTGGCCAGAAACTGCCATTGGTAGGTGGCGGCGCCGTCGGCGGCCACCGTGACGCCGAGTCGGGTGGTGCCGCCGGCGACGGTGTTCACCGTGCCGGTCTGGTTGGCGGCGACGACGAGGCCGCCGGTGTCGGCCGCGCCGGGGTTGCCGTTGACGGCGGTGGAGGCGCGCCACGTGGTGCGCTCGTCGTAGTGCTGCGGCAGGGCGGTCGCCGGGGAGCGGACGACGAGGGAGTAGCCGCTGTTGGCGGCGAGGGAGGACCAGGAGGCTTGGTAGCGGAAGCTGACGATGTGGACATACCAAGGGGCCGGCAGGGTCAGCGCGAGGGTCTCGGTGCTGTTGTCGAGGGCGCCGACGAAAACGCCGGGAGCGAGCCGGGCGACGGCGGCGGGATAGCGCGCGGCGAACGCGGTGCGGCTGCGGGCGACGACAACGAAGCCGCCCGACGCCAGCGTGCTGCCGGAGGGGAAGGTGTATTCCAGCCCGTTGGTGAAGCGGACGCCGCTGAGATCGAGGGTGGCGGTGCCGATGTTCTGCAGTTCGATGAACTCGTTGTCGCCGGAACCGTTGGGATTGAACATCACTTCGGTGATGCGGAGGTTGGCGAGCAGGGCGGCGTAGGCCGCGGGCAGGGACGTGGCGTTGGAGATGCCCGGGGTGGGCACCGCCAGCGTGGTCCAGACCGTGCCGCCGTCGGTCGCGCGGGCGGTGCTCTGGTTGGCCGGTTGGGAAACGAGGTCGACGGCGTCGATCACGGCACCGTTGGTGCCGACCAAAAAGAGGTCGTCGAAATCGCCGTCGAGGCCGAAGCCGAAGTCGGCGCCGAAGAGCGTGATGAATCCGGAGGGCGCGATGTAGCTCAATCCGGCGAACGCGAAACGGCTCGGGTAGCTGCGCGGGTCGTCGGTGAGTCGGACTCCGGCGACCGCGACGGGCAAGGGCGAGGCGTTGTGCAGTTCGACGAAGTCGTGGTCGACGCGGTAGGTGATGTTGCCCGCCCACTCGTTGAGCTTCACGGCGGAGAGGGAGCCGAGGTCGGTCGGCGCGCGGTTGGCCGCGCCCGGAGTGGGGACGGTCAGAGCCCAGGTGAGATCGCCGGCGCCGGTGCGGGAGATGGAGAAATCCGGAACTTGGTAACCGAACACGACCGAGTCGAGCAGGGTGCTGCCGGCGGCGGCGGTATCGTGGAGCCGCACGGCGTCGCCCTCGGCATCGAGCGAGAAGCCGGTGTGGAGGCCGGGCGCGGACGAGGCGACGTCGGCGTAGACGACGAGGTAGCCGCCGGGCGGGATCGAGGTGCCGGCGGGGAAGACGAATTTGTGCGGCGTGGCGGGATCATCGGAGAGGCTCTTGCCGCTCAGGTCGGCGGTCGTGGTGCCGGCGTTGTGGAGTTCGATGATGTCGGGGAAGGTCGAGCCGAGGGCGATTTTGGTGTTGGCGGCCAGGACCTCGCTGATGCGGACGGCGGGAGCGCTGACGGCGGTGAGCGTGGCGGCGGAGGTGGCGGTGGCGGGGGCGAGCTTGGCCGCGCCGACCTGGCCGAGAAGGTGGGCTTGGCGCGCGGTGGCGAAGGACTTGATCTGCTGGCGGTAGGCGGCGGGCGTCCAGCCGAGGTGATTGTCGACAAACTGGTAGAACGGCGGGTTGGCGGTGTCGGTGGTGTCCGCATCGAAGACGGAGCCGTAAAGTTCGCGGACGGCCGTGAGGTATTTCGCGCGGAAGGCGGCGTGGCCGGGGCGGGTGGAGTCGCCGAGGAGCGGCAGAAAAACCTTCATCTGCACATCGGCGAAATTGCCGGTGCGGTTGCCGATCTCGGTGAGGTCGTAGAGGCCCTTGTTGCTGGGGGTGGTGGCGACCTCGCCCTGGCCGAAGGTGGTGTCCATGTCGTGCGGCAGCGGATAGAAACGGGTGCGGGTGCCGTCGTTGACGAATGCGCCGGCGTAGTCGTCATCCTCGCCGGTGCTGAGATTCTCCTCGGCGTTCGGCATGATGGTCATGACGGCGAGCCACCGGGCGAAATAATCGAGGTCGGCGACGGTCTCGAGTTTGGCGTAGTCGGCGTCGGAGAGGGGCGTGCCGTTCCAGGTGCCGGAGGCGGCGTTGTTGACGGTGGCGCCGGTGAAGTAGGGCGCGATGGTATCCTGCCAAGTCTTGATGAAGGACATGACGTCGGACCAGTCGTTGGCGGCGCTGTGGTTTTCCTTGGACCAGCCGGACCAAGTGAGGTCGGGGTTGGCGGGCGCGGTGGGCGTGTAGGCCCAGTTGGTGACGGTGAGCTTGCGGTAGAGCTGGGCGGACTTCGCGAGCGGGAAGTGGTTGTCGAGGTAGTCGCCGTCGAGCTGCTCGACGCGCGTGAGCTGGCCGTAGTCGGCGGTGGAGCCGGTGGTCACGGTATACTCGACGCCGTTGCGACGGACCTCGATGGGTGAGGCATCGGCGGCGACGAGGCCGGCGGCGCGTTGGATGCGGTGGGCGAGGAGCTGGACGGGCGCCCCGCGGGGGTTGATCAAGAAGTCGCTCACGCCGCCCCATTTGTTGTCGGTCGGCATCGAGATGCGGAGCGGCTTGATGGTGTAGTTGCGCGAGCTGTTGCCGCGGACGCGCATCGAGGCGAGGTAGCGGATGGTGGTGTCGCTCCCGCGGGCGACGACGAGGGTGACGTTGAACTGGCGGTCGCCGATCTGGCCGCCACCGCCTCCGCCGCCCCCGGGCTGGCCGGGACCGCCGCCGCCGGTGGTGCCGGCGGTATAGGTGGTGAAGGCGGCGTTCTCGGCGGCGGTGAGCACGAGCCGGTAGACGGGAGCGGCGCCTTCGACGACCTCGTTGTCCACCTGGTAGGTGCAGTTGGTGTTCTGGCCTTCGCTCGAGGGGGCGGGCCAGGTGCGGGTGAGGGTGCCGTCCGAGGCGGAGACGTAGAATTCGACGATGGTCTTGTCGGCCATGGCCGGCAGTGCGGCGGTGAAGAAGCCGGTGTTGTCGCCGGCCATCGCGACCGTCTGGAATTCGCCGGGCGCGGTGGTGGCCGCGCGCCAATGGAGGGTGGCGGAGAGGGCGGCGGCGCCGGATTCGTCGGCCAGTTGCGCGGAGACCGTGACGGCCTGCGTGCTGGTCGGCACGGCGGGGAAGTGTTTCACGTCGGAGATGACGGGCGCGACGTTGGCGACGAGCAGGCTGTTGGCGGCGCCGGGCGAACCGCCGGCGGCGGCGGACGCGCCCCAGTTCTGGCCGTTGTTGGCGGCGAGGCGGGGATTGCGGCGTTCGAGGGAGCGGCCGGCGGAGGCCGCGGGGCTGACCCAGGACCAGCCGCCGAGCGTGTCGCGGGTGCGGACGGCCCAGTCGCCCTCGTCGGCGTAGTCGATGCGGTCGATCACGGTGCCGGCGGCGTTGGCGAGGGTGATGGTCTCGCCCTTGTTGGCGAGGGACGCTCCGGCTTTCCACGGGCCGACGACCGCACCGGCGGAGAGGGCGGGGACAGCGGCGCGGAGCGCGGTGGGATTCGCGGCCACGACGAGAAAACCGCCGGCCGGGATCGACGTGCCGGTCGGAAACGTGAAATCGGCGCCTTGGGTGATCCGCCAGCCGGAGAGGTTGGCGGCGGAGGAGTCGGGGTTGTGAAGTTCGATGAATTCGAGGCCCGTATTTTCCGGATAGCCGGTGCCCGGGCGGAACATGATCTCGTTGATGACCGGGGCCGCGCCGGCGGTGGCGGCGGCGCCGGCGGCGAGAACGGCCAGACGGGCGGCGAGGCGGAGCGCGAGGAACGGGAGCGAAGAGCGCATGGTGAGGAAAGTGTGCGCGAAAGGGGACGACGTGGCGCGCGAATTTGTTTCCCCGAAAATTCTCCGCCGGCGGGCAAAATCGTGTGACAAAACGGGGAAATTCACGTCTGCGGAACCCGTGCAATCGCGCGAACGAACCGAGTGCCGGCCCCGGCCAGAGGCAGGGGGGCCGGACCGGACCGCGGTGGTGGCGTTGGCCCGGCGCGGTGCGGTCCGGAGTGGGCTTGGCGCGGGCGGCAACGATGGTTGCGGTTCTGTGAGCGCGGAGGGAGGGCAGCCAACTCTTCCCGGTCGGCTGCATCCCGACCCGGACCCACTTCGCTCCCGCAGGAAACGGCTCACCCTGCTCCTTCCGCTCCTGATTTGGACAGGCGATCTCGACGCCCAGGAGCGGCGCCCGGAGGGCGGACCGCCCGCGCGGATGAACCCGCTCTTCGCCGCCCTCGACACCAACGGCGACGGCACCGTCGATGCGGCGGAACTCGCGGCGGCCCCGGGGTCGCTCAAGAAACTCGAGCGCAACGGCGACGGGAGCTGAGCGAGGACGAGGTGCGGCCGGCCTGCGGTGGCCGCGACGGACGCGGCGGACCGGGTGGACCCGGCGGCGGCAACGTCGACGAGGCGGTCGCGCGGATGCTGCAGCTGGACAAGAACGGCGACGGCAAGCTGTCGGCCGACGAATTGCCGGAGCGGATGGCGGGCCTGATGGTGCGCGGCGACCTCGACAAGGACGGCGTGCTGACGCGCGACGAACTGATGACGCTGGCCAAGGCGCAGAGCCAGGAGCAGCGGGGCCGGCCGGGCGGCGAAGGCGGCCGCGGCCGCGAGCGGCGCTGACGCGCGGGACATTTTCCGGAGTTTTTCCATGAAGACCTATTTGGGCGCCGCGTGGCGCGCGCGCGGCCTCGCCGTCGCGATGGTGATCGGTCTCGGCGGCGGGCGGGCGGTGGCGGCGCACGGCGGCGCTCTTCCGCTGGCTGCACATTTACCTTTCGATGGTCAGTTTCGGGATCCTGCTGTTCTTAGCTGTGACGGGCCTGACGCTGAACCATGCCGACCGTTTCTTCGCCGACGCGGCGACGACGGTGCGGGGCCGGGGCGACGTGGAGCGGGCGTGGGTGGCGCCGGGGCCGGCCGGCGACGTGGCGAAGCCGGAGGTCGTGGAGCACCTGCGGCGGGCGCACGGCCTGCGCGGCCTCGTGGGGAAATTTCGCGTCGGGGACGCGCAGTGTGCGGTGGTGTTCAAGGGCCCGGGCTACGCGGCGGAAGCGACGATCGACCGGACCACGGGGGCGTATGCGTCCACCGAGACGCGGATGGGATTCGTCGCAGTGATCAACGATCTGCACAAAGGCCGGGACAGCGGTCCGGGCTGGTCGGGGGTGGTGGACCGTTCTGCCATGCTCATGGCGGCGGTGTCGCTGACGGGCCTGGTTTTGATCTGGTTCGTGAAGCGCCGCTTTGTGACGGGCCTCGTCACGGCGGCCGCGGGCAACGCGCGGAGCTGGGCCGCCTTCCTCTGGCTCGTGCCCTGACGGACCGACGGCAGGCGGGTTGACTTGCCGCGGCTTTGGGTTGCTTTCCATCCCGTTACGCCGCCGGCCTCGTCCGGGCGGTGCGTGTCCGTTCCCCTGTTCTCCTCCCCACCCATGAAGACGTTCCCCGCGTTCGTTGCCTGCACCGCGCTGGCCGTCGGCCTCACCGCCGCGAGCCCTGCTGCTTCCCTCACCGACGGCATGAAAACCGGCAAGCCGGAGTTCAAAGCCATGAACCAGCTCGCGTTCGGACCCGAAGGGGTGCTCTTCGTCGCGGATACGCGGGCCGCGGCCATCACGGCGATCGCGACCGGCGACACGAAGCCCGGCAGCGCGGGGGCGACGGTGAAGGCGGAGGCGATCAACCAGAAGATCGCCGCGCTCGTCGGCACCTCGGCGGACCAGATCGAAATCATGGACCTCGCGGTGAATCCCCTCTCGCGGCAGGCCTACCTCGCGGTGTCGCGCGGCAAGGGCCCGGACGCGGTGCCGCTGCTGGTGCGGGTGACGCCGGCCGGCCAGCCGGAGCTGGTCGCGCTCGATGCGGTGAAATTCTCCCGGGCGGAGCTGCCCGATCCGGCCGCCGACGCCGAGCCGGCCGCGGGCAAGCGCGGCACGAACCGCCGCCTGGAGGCGATCACCGACATCGCCTACGCCGACGGCAAGCTGCTCGTCGCGGGGTTGTCCAACGAGGAGTTCGCGTCGACGCTGCGCGCGATCCCGGTGCCGTTCGGCCAGGTGGTGCGCGGCACGTCGGTGGAAATCTACCACGGGGCGCACGGCGCCTTCGAGACGCGCGCCCCGGTGCGGACCTTCGTGCCCTACAAGGTGGGCGGCGAGAACCACCTGCTCGCGGCCTACACCTGCACGCCGCTGGTGCAGTTCGCGCTCAACGACCTGAAGCCCGGCGCGAAGATCCGCGGCAAGACCATCGCGGAGTTCGGCAACCGCAACCGTCCGCTCGACATCATCGTTTACCAGAAAGACGGGAAGGATTTCCTCCTTATGGCCAACAGCGCGCGCGGCGTGATCAAGGTCGCCGCGGAGCAGATCGGCGGCGCGGGTTCGATCACCGCGAAGGTCGCCGATACCGAAGGCTTGAAGTTCGAGAAACTCGACTGGGCCGGGATCGCGCAGCTCGACCGCCTGGACGGCAAGTTCGCCGTGGTGGTGCGCGGCGGGGCGAACAATCGCTTCGATCTCGAGACGCTGGCGCTGCCGTGAGCGGCGCCGCGGACCGCAGCCGGCGCGGGCGCCCCGGGCGACTTGCGCTGGTCCTGGGGCTGGCCCTCGCCGCGGCGGACGCGGCGAGGGCCGCCGAGCGGGCGGCCCTGCGTTGGCACGCGGAGGCCGGAGCGACGGCGGTCGAGGTGAGCGGTTTGCCGGACCCGGTGCTGGCGCGCCTGACCGGCGCCGATGCCGCGAACGCCGAGGAGCGGCGGCGCGTGCTCGCCGTGTATGCGGAGCAGCCGGGCGAGACCACCGTGCCGCCGATGGTCGGCACGTGGAGCGTGGCGGCGGGCCGCCTGCGCTTCGTGCCGCGCTTTCCGCTGGTGCGCGGCGTGCGCTACCGCGCCGAATACCGGCCGGGCGGCGAGCCGGCGACGGTGGCGTATTTCAGCCTGCCGGCGGATACGACGGCGCCGTCGACGACGGTCGCGCGCATTTTTCCCACGGCGGCGGTGCTGCCCGAGAACCAGCTCAAGTTCTACGTCCAGTTCTCCGCCCCGATGAGCCGCGGCGCGACCTACGGCCAGGTGCAGCTGCGCGAGGAAGGCGGCCGGGTCGTCGACCTGCCCTTCCTGGAACTCGACGAGGAATTGTGGGATCCGTCGATGACGCGGCTCACGCTCCTGATCGACCCGGGCCGGATCAAACGCGGCGTGAAACCGCTGGAAGATGTCGGGCCGGTCTTCGAAGCCGGCCGACGCTACGTGCTCGCGGTCGGCGCGGGGTGCCGCGACGCGGCGGGCCGGCCGCTGCGGGCGGGCTACGAGCAACGGTTTGCAGTCGGCGCGGCGGACCGCACGCCGCCCGACCCGGCGCGCTGGACGCTCACCGCGCCGCAGGTCGGCACGCGCGCGCCGCTGACGGTCGCATTCGACGAGGCGATGGATCAGGCGCTGGCGCTGCGGCTGATCACCGTGACGGACGAGGCGGGGCGGCCGGTGGGCGGCGAACCGGCGCTGGCCGACGGCGAGCGTCGGTGGACGTTCGTGCCGGCGGAGCCGTGGCGCGCGGGCGCGCACCGCATGGTGGTCGGCACGACGATCGAGGACCTCGCGGGCAACAACATCGGCAAAACCTTCGACGTCGACGTGAACGCCGGCGCGCCGCGCCGGATCGAACGCGCGACCGTCGAGGTCGCGTTTGTCGTCCGCTGACGCGCGGAGGCGCCGCCTGCATTCTCCTTCGTCTCGCCCGGTGGTCGGCCGGTCCGGGTTCCCCTTTTACCCAGTCCCATGAAATCCTCCCTCCTGTCCCTTCTCGCGGTCGCCCTCGGTGTCGGCGTGCCGTCGGCCTCCGCCCGCACCGTCGCGCGCGTGCAGGCGCTCACCCAGGCGACCGTGCGCATCGAAGTCACCGGCGGTCCGGTGATCTACATCGACCCCACCGGGATCAACACCTCGCCGGCGGATGCGGATTTCGTGCTGCTGACGCACAACCACGGCGACCACCAGTCGACGGCGGTGATCGGCCGTATCCGGAAGCCGGGCACGGTGATCGTGTCGTCGCCGCCGGGCGTGCCGGCGTTGATGACGGCGTTTCCCGGCACGACGGTGCAGGCGGTGATCCCCGGGGCGAAGTTCACGCTGGGCGGCATCGAGGTGGAAACGGTGCCGATGTATAACGTGGTCAAAAACAACCACCCCCGCGCGATGAATTTCGTCGGCTACGTCGTGAACGTCGGCGGCGTGCGCATCTACCAGGCGGGCGACACGGAGCGGTTTCCCGAGATGAAAACCTTCGCGGTGGACGTCGCCATGCTGCCGCTCGGACAGACCTTCACGATGAACACGGTGCAGGAGGCGGTGGACGCGGCGCTGGACCTGAAGGCGCGCATCGCGATCCCGATCCACTGGGGCAACGCGGAGGGCACCCGGGCGGACGCGGAGTTTTTCACGGCGCAGCTCGCGGCGCGCGGCCTGCAGACGATGGTCAACACGCCGGCGGAGGGCTTCGCGATCGAGGTCTCGGAGACGATCGCGATCGCGGAGCACCCCGCGAGCACGACGGTGGCGCCGGGCGCGGACGCGACCCTGCGGGTGCAGGCGACGGGGTCGGGCGCGCTGCGCTACCAGTGGAGGAAGAACGGTCTCGCGATCGCGGGGGCGACGACGGCCACGCTCGGGCTCGGCGCGGCGAACGCGGCCGCCGCGGGCGATTACGAAGTGATCGTCAGCGACGCCAACGGCCCGGCGGTGAGCCGGCCGGCGCGACTCGCGGTGGCGGCGCCGGTGGCCGGACGCATCGCGAATGTCTCGGTGCGAGGCACGGCGCGTGGGTCGGCAGCGCCGTTGATCGTCGGCTCGGTGGTGAGCGGCGGGGCGAAACCGCTGCTCGTGCGCGGCATCGGGCCGGCGCTGACGGGCTTCGGGGTGGCGGGGGCGATGGCGGATCCACGGCTGGAGGTGCATGCGGACGTGGCCGGGCGCGACAGTGTGGTGGCGAGCAACGATAATTGGGCCAGCGGCGGCGCCGCGGCGCTGCGGGCAGCCTTTGCGGCCTCCGGCGCCTTTGATCTGGCGGATGCCGCGAGCCGCGATGCGGCGCTGCTGACGACGGCGGACGGGGCGCGCACGCTGCACGTGTTCGACGCCGCCGGCACCGCGGGCGGGGTGGCGCTCCTGGAGGTCTACGACACGGATCCCGCGGGAGCGGCGCGGTTGACGAATCTTTCGGCGCGCAACTTCGCCGGCGCCGGCGACGGCACCTTGATCGCGGGCTTCGTGATCAGCGGCAACCAACCGAAGCGACTCTTGATTCGCGGCGTGGGGCCGCGGCTGGCGAGCGGCTTCGGGGTCACGGGTGCGCTGGCCGACCCGAAGGTGGAGCTTTATCTGAGCGAGGGCGGACGCAGCACGCTGTGGGCGGCGAACGACAATTGGGCGGACGGCGGCGCGCTGACGCCGACGCGCGCGGCGTTCGCGGCGGCGGGCGCCTTCGATTTTCCGGATGCCACGAGCAAAGACGCGGCGCTGCTCGTCACGGTGCCGGCGGGTGCGTTCACCGCGCAGGTCTCGGGCGTCGGCGGCACGACGGGCGAGGCGCTGGTGGAAATCTACGAGTTGCCGTAGCGCGGGCGGGCGAGTTCCGCGCGGAGCTTACGGAGCCGGGCGCAGCCAGGCGGAGACGGGCAGTTGCGGCTGGGCGCGCAGTGCGCCCAGCACGACCGCGGCGTTGAACTCGGCGCCGGCGCGATTGGTGTGCGTGTGGGCGTCGGCGAAGTAGGCGTCGACGGCGGCGGTGCCGAGAGCGTCGTAGCGCGCGGCGATGAGTTCGTGGAGATCGAGGAAGGCGACGCCTTCGGCGAGGGCGACGGTGCGCGTCCAGTCGGCGTGGCCGTCGGCGGTGCGGGCAATTTTGCCGTCCTTCCAGAGCTTGCGGGGAACGAGCGAGCAAAGGACCGGCGTGGCGCCGCGGGCGCGGACATCGGCGACGAAGCGGCGGAGGTAGGCGCCGAAGGTGAGCACGGTTTCGGGCTGCTTGGTCGTGGCGTTTTCACGGGTCTCGGTTTCGGGGCCGGTGCCCTTGAGCGCACCGCGGGCGCCATTGTCGTTGTGGCCGAATTGGATCAAAACGACGTCGCCGGGTTTCAGGAGCGCGAGGGCGGCATCCCAGTAGCCGCTCGGGCCGAACGAGCGCGCCCCGGTGCCGCCGACGGCGCGGTTGACGAGATTGACCTTCGTCAGATCGAGGTGGGGCGCGAGGAAGTCGCCCCAGCCCCACTGGCCGCCGGCGCCGTCGCCGCGGCCGTTGCGCACGGTGGAATCGCCGACCAGCACGAGCGACGGGAGCTTCGGGTTGACGGGGCGCGGCAGGCGCAGCCAGGCGTGACGCTCGGCGGCGACGGCCTCGCCTTTCGCGGAAAGCACCTTGGCGACGGGACTCGGGCGGAGGCCCTTGAGCAACGCGACGACGGTGCGGGCATGGAGGTCGGCGCCCTCGGCGTTGAAGTGGGTGTGATCCTGCGGATAGAGCGCCTTGACCTTCTCCTCGCCGAGCGCGTCGAAGGCGTCGGCCTGGGTGTTCATGAGATCGAGGAACGGCACCGCGGCTTCCTTCGCGAGGTCGTAGGACCAGCTGCTGTAGCGGCCGGAGCCGCGTTCGATTTTGCCGGCTTCCCAGCGGTTGCGGAGCGTGAGCGAGACGACGATGGGCGTGGCGCCCCTGGCTTTCACGTCGGCGATCATTTTGCGCAGATACCAGCCGAAGGTGCGGACGGTTTCCGGTCGGCCGGTGAGGAGATTCTCGATGTCGCGCGTTTCGTCGCCGAGGCCGGGCAGCGAGCCGCGGAAGCGCCACTGGGTCCGCGGGGTGGAGGCGGCTTCGGCGACAGGGCTGCCGTCGTTGTGGCCGAACTGGAGGAGCACGGTGTCGCCTTTCTTGACGTCGGCGAGCAGCTGGTCCCAGAGGCCCTCGCTGACAAAGGTGCGGCTGCTGCGGCCGCCGCGGGCGCGGTTGACCACGTTGATTTTGGCGGGATCGAAGTAGTCGGCGAAGGGGACGGCCCAGCCCTGCTGGCGCTCGCCGCGGCCGCGGGCGGCGGTGGAGTCGCCGGCGACGAAGAGGGTGGGCAACGCGGGGTTGAGCTTGGGCGCGGCGGAGGCGGGGTTGCTTGCGAGGTCCGGCGCGGGGGGCACGGCGGGCTGGGCACGGAGCGAAGCGACGAGACCGAGGACGAGGAGCGCGGCGGCAAATGCCGCGAGCGGGAAGCGAGGGCGGGGCATGGAGTGCTGGGGGTGAAACCGGCGAGACGCACGGTGCCGGGCGGCGGTGCGCGGGCGGGAGGGCGGCGACGTCGGACAGTGTGACGCGTCCGGCTGGCGGCGGCGCGCGCGGTGAGGCGCGCGCCGCCGGGAAGAACCGTCAGGAACGGCGGCGTAAACTACGCCGCGGCGGCTGGGTCCTCCCGGAGCAGAGCTCGGAGCATGATGCGTCTTTCTGAGGCGG
>JACCEA010139997.1_pt1 | contig 14428 bp, 14 predicted proteins | sample 7449851 | NCBI WGS metagenome assembly JACCEA01 (sample SAMN15323453, study PRJNA562643) | freshwater metagenome | isolation source: river surface water | place: USA:Blue River Watershed | collected 2017-08-18 | reverse complement strand
TCCATATCATATAAAGTAATTGCACCCTCATCGGATAATCCTTCTTCATTCTCCGATTGTGTCTCCCTCGATAATTGATTTCGTTTCTGTGATTGAGATTTGGTCGAAAATAATGAATGAGGAAGATTTTGCTTGCGTATCTTTCCACCAATAAAAGAAAAATAGTACGAATTATCAGTAGTTGGGATGTCAATACTGCCATTCGAACGAGAGTCTATCTTAGCAGGGGAGAAAGCAGTTTCTCCATGCAAAACAGCTTGTACACTTGACGGGGATATTTGCGTAGCTTCCTTGTATCCAAAAGCATGAATGCCTGCCTCCAAACGATTTCCTCCAAATGATGATGCCATAATTGTATGCAAATGTTATCCAACAATTAATTTCTGCCTTATTTCTTTAGGTATTGATTATTGATGAGGAGTAATCGAATTATTCATTTGGTAACCGAAATACCAACGTCAAGATGTCTAGATGTGATCACTTTTTTCACTAGGTATAATTCTAGAATTCAATAATAATCTGAAATCCAAAATGGATAAAAGCCATGTTTCAATTCCAATTTATTCGAATATTGTGGAGCTTGAACATTACTTGGCTAATGGAGACTTACCGATAAAATGGATGACGACATGTGTACTTCATTCATGTTGAATAGTGGATTTCATGCTGGCCATTACTGGTCAGATGTTGATGATGGAATGTGGTTGAGAGGTCATTTGCTTGAATGGGGGGTTTTAATAATAAGGCGCCTTTTATAAGGCCTTATTATATATAAGCCTATAATAATAATCCCACATGATGATGTGTCCCGGGTAATGAGTGCCTGCGCTGCTGCTGCTCTGCTGTGCTCCCCATGATGCATGCCCATGCTGCTGTGCTGTGGCTGCTGACTTATGGGGGACCAATAATAAAGAAAATAGTACCAATAAATAGAAGTACTCAAAGAATCTACCATTATGTGTGATAACGGAGATTTGGACATATGTCACTATAATACAGCTTTATCCGATTCATGATGCTTTGAGATGACTCTTCCATTAGGTTGTTTTACTTCACAAGTGCGCATTTCCTAATCCACACACAACACACAATGCATATGATGATTAACTTCACTTCAGCACTTAAGTGTAGACGGTAGAATAAAATGAGAGAACGGGAAAAACAAATATGCAAAATATAAAAAGAATAGAATCAGTTGAAAGTATAAATTAATAGTGACAATGACTACACAATTCATTCACGACGAAAAACAAAAGACTAGACAAAAAGGGATACATAGACCATCCAGTACAACTAAAAGAACGAGTTTCATGTTATCGCTGGAAATTGCACTTAATTTTGATCAACGCTTCAATAATTACAGCATAATGATGTATCCAACCTAAGTATAAACCATGAGGAAAGAATAGGCGCGAAACCCAACGAGATGTATCTGACGAAGCGGCGATTCAACGCATAGCATTCTCAACTTTGAAAGATACATTTCATTCACAATCAATAATAGAAAAATACTCCTTATTACTACAGTAAAATATTAACATCATATATTGAAAAAAACAACACAAGTTCAAAACGAGCTCATAGTTGTGGATGACACCTAATTTTGGGGGTTTTTCACATCAAATTGCGAGTAGGAGTACCATTCTCACGAAAATATAAGATATGACGTACAAGGATGAAGAACGTTGGGCCTGCAAAAGCATATTTTTGCACACTCCGACAAATGAGATAAAAGAATAATATAACAGGGCTTCTTGCAGCACACAATTCAAGTTGAAAACTGACTCACAAAAACAGTTACATACATGAAATGCACATTCAAGGAAAATTTGTACAATGAAAAAGAGGTGGGAGTAGCACAGAATACAAAGAGGAAGAAACAGACAATATCAAAGTCACAAGGCCAAACCTTCAGAAATCACAACAAGTATAATGTGATTTTCATACTAAAATTATACATTTTATAAATCAAGAAATTATATGGGAAAACCACAATTGCGACACATTATAAAAGCGTACACGGCAATAATGAAGCCGTTCAAATTGCACTGCCATAAATCTACTTTCGTATCATATCAAAAAAGATGAAAGTACAGTCGAGATACTGCTAATCCGTGACAACCAAATCCATCATACTCCAACTGAGTTAGAAGAGCCTTTATTCTTTTCATTAGCAATCAGTTCTCGCAGATATTCTACCTTAAATTGATTTGGAAAGAGTAAAAAGTTTAACGAAATCTCCTCATGATCAAAGATCTGAAACAAAAGTTTGCAATCCGCAAATGATTCAGTGAACTCCAAGAACCTTTCATGAGATGTTATCTCATGAAGTACTAATGATCGGTATGATTGTATTTGCGGTTTATTACTCAACGGGCGAGATAAGCGGAAAATTATGTCTGCATCTTCAGATAAATGAGATGACAGAAGTAATTCATCTTCTGAAGAAAGAAGTGATTCAATATTCGCAAGAGTTCCTCTCAAGCAATCCTGGAAATTGGTTAGAGCAGCTCTGATATCACCACAAATTTTAGCATGCTGCTGGACGAGCTGTATTCGAGTCCTTTCGTTGCATCCTTCCCCGTTTGCAATGCTGAGATCATCCGAGAATCCAATGGAACTATCCATCATCTTGATGCTAACTGGGTGAGCTTTAACAGATAAAAAAAGATGAATATTTCGTTGTATCAACAATCACCACGGACTTACCATTGGCAAAACTCTCCGGCAAAACTTCTTTCATCTTTTCATAAAATGGAAAGTTGTAATTTTCATCAAGAAACCTCTTAAATTTAGTGTCTTGTTGTAGCAATTCCTGCCGCTTCATCTCCCATTGCGGTGTGTCACGAGGATTAAAATTATTGGGTATCCTTCCTTCATATGAGTTAATGATATGTTTCAATTCTCGATCGATCCACTTGACCATGCTTAATTCAAATTTTAACTTCACAAACTTATTTTTGCAGGCTTTTGGCGTTATCGAAGCTGAAAACGTATCTGACAACAATTTGGATATACTTCGCCACGCTCGATGTGCGAGTCCTCCATCTGGTCCAATCATTAAACCATTGTTGGTAGAAGAAGAAACAAGCATCCGATCTTCTGTATTCCGCTGTAGATGAATGGCATACTGTTCAATGAGACAATTAACCATATCGGCCGACCAAACAACTTTTTCCTTTGTGCTGGAAACGCTAATTCCATTTGACAAAGACCAGTGATTGGAATCCATGCTAGTTGATTCATTGGGCTTTATTATTGAGGATTCAGGTTCCTGTTGTACGATAAATTGAGGAAGGACTTGTCCATCTACCATTGAAGGGGCGGAGGTATTAAGAGCTGTAGATGAACTTTGATTCTGAAGGGATACTTGCTGTTGATGATGCATAGCTTGATGAAATTGCGCAGAGAACAACTGGGAAGGTATTGGAAGACCAGGATCCACGAACATCATAGCTGCTGGGTGAGTTGAGGGCTGAAAAGAATTCATGGGCATCCAAGGTAAGTAATTATGGGGACTAAAGCTATTCATTGGAGGAGGTGCCTGGGCATACATATTCCTCAATAATACTCCAATGTCGCCTGAGATCTCCTTCCCAAAGTAAAGATTAGTTGCCTCTTGCGCATGTCCATTATCTTTAAAATTTTGGTTGTTATTGTCAACTTCTTCAAAATGGCGTTTGAGACTTTCTGGTTTGGAACTGTCAAAATGATCCGCATCACTAATCGAAGATCGAAATGATTTAATCGATCTCAAAGATGATGAAGGAGACTTTTTAGAATGATCTCCCATCGTCTTCTGGGTAATACTTTGAATATTGAAGAACTTCGTTTACTTTTTGAGGCAACAACACAACCTACAACGTGATGAGACCCAACTGATGAACAGATACACGATAATCCCCAATGATTAATTGAGCGAATAAATGTGTTTTTGATATTTTCTAAAAGATGATATGTACTTAAAAGAATGCTGCTGTGGATGCACAAGATGCACAACAATGAGATACTATATTAATTAAGAAAAATGGTAATGTCTTTGAGAGAGAGAGAGAGAGAGAGAGAGAGAGAGAGAGAGAGAGTCTTAAAGTGATATGATTCTGAAAGCGGGATTACAGTTAACAAGGATATTTTTTGCAATGAGAGAAGTTAATGCAGCAAAATAAGATATCGCGACTTTGCCAAAAGATACGGAAAACAGTGCTAAGAAATGCAGAGGGACGGTGCAAGGATAAAATAGCAGATGCTGGCGAACTGCTCATGTACAAAACAAGTACTGCTTATCCGGTGCTCTACTCCACTGTACTGAAGTGGAAGTGCACAGAGCAGTATAATGTCACTAGGAGCTAGCAACCCTCCACAATGGAAGAACAAATGACGAAAGTTAATTAAGATGATTGCTGAATCCCAAGGTCACGTATGGGATTGATACGTTGCCAGTCAACTCAAATGGTGCGGATCGTTTGAAAATTGATGTTAGGGTCTAGTCAGAACTGATGAATGAACCGTCTATAATTTATAAGAAATGAGAGCGGTGTGACGTACCTGCCACACCACCGCCTTGTTCAGTCACTGCTGGTTCTTGATTTTTAGAAGTTTTGACAAAGTACATTTGAAGACATATTTAAAAACAAAATCCAATTCAATATTTCATGCATCGATATGGGATATTTACATCATATATAGGTTATTTTGGAAAACAAAAGACAAGCCCATTTGCAAAGCAGGAGGGATAACGGAGATCCACGATGCTTCATTTTGCAACCAGCGTGGTGACTGGAGCAGGTGTGCAACCTTCAGGCAATTTCTCCATTCTTGCAATCAACTCGGCCATTTCATCAGCGGGAACACCAAGCTCTTTAAGTTTTGCAATGAAAGCTTCCAGAGAATCGTTAAAAGATTTCTGCAATTTAACAACACTAAACTTGAGATCTTTCATAACATCATCCTTTGCAGCCATCATTTGGTTCAATGAGGTCATCATACGTGCAACCTCATTGGAATCTAGATTAGCAGCTTGAATAATTTCTTCAACTTGTAATGCTGCCTTTTCCACATTGTTTTCGGCTGCATGAAGTCGCTGTTCCAATGCTTGATTTTGGAATTCTGTTTGAGCACGGACACGTTGAATACTCTCTTCAAAACCATTGTACAACAGGTCTCGTTCTCTCTCCACTTTTGCATATTCATCTTCCAATTGCTTCAACTTTTGCTTCACTGAAGAAGAGTTTCTGTTTATCGCTGTCAGGCGCGAGTTAGCATTTCGAAGGGCCATCTGGTCCTTCGTTCTCTCCTTCAAAAGACTTTGCAACTCTGCTATTTCCGCGCTTACCTTGGTCAACGGTTCAGAGAGCTTTTGATTTTCCATATTATACTCATATAACAGTTTTTTATTATTTGCTGCTCTTCCCTTCAAATCTTCCACTTGCTTTTGCAGATTCTTGATGGTTTTAAGATTACCCTCAGTAATATCATTGTAATATTGCTTCATTTGCTTGAACGCTTTCTTGTGATTTGTGATTAGGTCATTGATGTGTTGATTTTTTCGCTCTTCGACTTCATGGATCTCGACTTTCCGACGCAATTCTAAATCTGCTTCCAGCTGCTTCAACCTAGCCTCGCATCGCATAGTTAATTCATTCATTCCATCTTCAAATTGTTGTCTTAACTTGGCCAACTGTTTTTCGTGCTGCTGTCGCACTTCTGCAACTTTATTCGCATTTACCAATTCCAACTCCATCTGTTCAAACTTAAGTTGCTCCTTAATCCTCAGCAATTCTCTTTCCCGATTTTCATGACTACCTTGCTCGTTTTGTAATAGGGTTGTACCATCTTCAATAATTGTCTTGATATTATTGCGATGCTCATATTCTAAATGCTTAACCTTTTGTTGATAAACTCGAAGCTCCACACGATGATTGTCTTCAAGCAGTTCCATTTCTCTATCTTTAGCGGCGATTGCAAGTTCCAGTTCGCGAACTTCACGCTTTGTTGTGTCGAAATATTGTTGAATTGCATCCTGAAACAAATAGATCTTATCAGAAGGAGCGGAAAGAGCCTACTAAAAACACACTAACTCTTTCTAATTGGACGTAATTACGATCTAACATGGATTTCTCCAGTTGTTGTCGCAACATGGGCACAACCTCCCGAAGCATTTCCAAGTCCATTGTGTCATATTCTGTAAGACCACGATCAGTGTCCAACGAAGAGCTGAACTACTGAACTCCATTACTTACCAGACTCTTCCACTTTGGTCTCTTCGACCTTCTTTTTGTCCTTCTTCTTGGGTCCCATTCTTTCAACAGTTAGTCATATAAAATTTGTTAGCAAGCTTATTTTTTGTCGCGAAACTGAAACGGCTTTTTTTTTACTTGGCTGCTCTGCACTGTGGGCTCACCCCAAATTCCCAAATCTTGTTTGTGCTGATGTGTACTGCGGGATTATTTATTAGATATTGTTATGATTAGATATTGTCTGCTGGTATCTGACATCGTTACAACAATCAAAATAAACTTGACATGGTAACTCGATGGATCTCACTGTTCTTTTTCGCATGCACGATTGGCGTTGCTGAGTGTTTCGTTTTAAAAGGAACGGGCATAATCGGAACACACATTTTCAATGTTGCAAGGAGCAGGACCCCCATAAAAGTGGCCGACTCTGATGTAGTATTTAGGAAAAGATTGTTTTCCCCTAAAACGGAATTCAAGGATCTTCGATCGGCCATACAAAGAATGTCATCAAATGGTAGGACATTGTTCATCAATCGCTTGATTATTGTTATAAAATTCTTTATTTAACAGATGTTGAATTCCAACTCTATGAGGGAGATGAAGATGGAGATGAAGTCGATAAAAAACCAACATATGAGAATGAGAGTTGGAATATTTCAAAAGAGGATGACATTGAAAGGGAGTCGCTCGAGGAACAAGACATCGGAGATAAAGATGGAGAAGGGGATAATAACAGCAAAGAGATAGACTTAGAAAAGCACAAATTCCCTAGCGATGATGATATGACGGGTTATGAGGTAGATGAAAATGGCTTTGCATGGAAGATGCCGTCTGATGCATTGGAATTGAGCGATCCTGATTCCCCCAATGCAGTACCTATTTTCATTCTTATATACCTCTTGAAAGATGAATATGGTCAGGTTAACATTGATAATGTAATTGAGGAGCACGAGAAGTATGCTGCAGGGCACTCACGATGGAAGCATTCCGAAGTTATCAATTTGGAAGAGGGTCGAGGAATTGCCATGATGTTTGCTGGTACAGATATGGATGATATTGAAGAATCTGATGAAGCAATTTCCAATTTCATGGAATTCGATCCATTCTTCCTGAATCAAATGGTGTTGCTGTGGAACAAGATGCAAGTTTACCCTCCACCGGAAGAATACCCTGCGATGGATGGTAAAACCAAGCCAACCCCAGAGCAACTTCTTGGTTTGGATGAAGATGAGGTGGCTGATGATGATGATAATAATAATAGTGAATAAGATTGCAACGAAGTACTTTGTTGTCTTCGGTTGTTGTTACATCTTAAAGTGATGCATTCCAAAAATGATATTTCTGCAAAAGCAATTTACCATCGATAGTAGTTACAATTATGTTGAAATGCATAACGTCCTTCAATATACCCCAGCAAATCGTGACCGAACGCAATAGATTTGGAATTACATTCCTTAACACCACAAATAATCAATACATTAAAAAAATAGTGCACAGCTACCCACGCACATAATTTTTTTATTTCTTTTTCACGGATACTGCAGAAGCTAGCATTGAGTCGCGTCTATCACTGAAGTCTTTCAAACAACGAATATGAGCAGAATAACTCCGAATATAGCACTCCGTCTCAAATCGATGCTTTAATATTGCCTTATATACACCCTGCAATGCGATGATTTCATCACCAAGACGGTCTAGCATGACTTTGGCCTGGTTATCAGCATATTCCAATTCGCGATATATGGTTGTCAGCTTGGCAGCATCCATAAACCGACCTTTACCATCCCATTGGAAATTGAGAATTTTATCCTCTTCGGCAATGATGGGATCAATACCAGCCTCCGTACCTGTTCCATTCAAATCTTCTTCACTCTGTCTAACATGTTCTTCACTATCCCGAGCAGGTGCGGCCGAACCGTCCTCACCTGCTTCACCGCCGGGTGACGATGTTGTTGTTGTGGAAGTCAATAGCTTAAACTTCTTTCCTACCCTTCGTTTCTGCTGCATCACTGATTCTCCTCGTTCAATTACTTTTTCTTGTTTGTACAACGCAAACTCCGCATTTGCTAAGCGTTCTGCCTCCCGCGAATTTTCAATTTCTTCTTCATACAATTCTTTGTCTGACCCGGTTGGTGTGAGGGAAGTATCCTCTGAGATCAACAGTAAACAGCCATTAAGGAAACTTGCCTGACTCTTCAATACTGATCGAATTGCTTCGTCTAAAGTTCGTTTATACCCTAATCGATTGTATGCTAGCTTGACTTTGACACAATCTGGACGACTTAAGCATCCAAGAATTCTGGGTGAATGAGGGAGAGTATAAATAAATAAGGGGATTGCATGGTCAAGAAGATGATCTAACGTACCTACTCAATGTTTCCTTATCAGGAGAAAAACCTTTCAACGCATTTTCAATTCTTGATGCTAAATATTCGTACTTGTCGGCACATCGAGTTACGATTGCCAATTGGAAATCACCTCCCAATTTCGCTTGAATATCTTTTAACAGCGCCTTATTGGGATACTGATCATTAATACTTTCAAATTGTTTGCGGTTGATATTGGAAATGATGCGGATGAATGGTTCTGGCTCCATTCCAACTGTTCTTGCAGCTCCTGCTGCATACAACTCGTCAGCCAACTTCTTGGCTGTGATTGGATCAAATGGTTGGTCATCTTCATCACGACTACATTCCAAAATTTTCAAAACAAATTCACGGTAATTTTTATATGAAGATTTACTACGTACTATTTCCACCAAATCTTTTCTGTAATTCTTTAAGTACATTTCCATAGCACTGCGTAATTCAATATTTGTACGAGTGCAGATCACCTCCAACAGCCCTGGATCATCCAATGATATTCCATCTGTACAATCACGTAGAATAGCAGCATCACGCTCTGCCTGAGGCAATATGCGATATGTTAACAGCTTACTTAACCCTGTGCCACTTCCAGTTAAGATACTTCCCAATAAAGTTGTCATTTCATTGATCACACGCTCCAATAAGGATTGACCATATTTCTGCTGATATTTCTTGCCAATCTCTTCAATCTGCCAATACGTACGTGCACATAAAATATTCACAAGCATAGATTTATCAGTAGAAAACTTTTGAAATGCTTTGTGTAGATCATCAGCATCACGTTCCCATAATTTCTCCATGAAAGGTTGACGCTCGTTGTAAAGTTGCTCTTTCTTCTGAAGAATACCAACTAACTTTTCACGCTCATCGTCAATAAGCGCATTAATCCCATATTTTTCGGCCAGCAACGGCTTTATCTTATCACGTCTTGCACTATACCACTTGTATGTCTCAGTTATGTCACGACGCAAAGCATCCGGTCGGTTATCCACTATTTCTTTGGGTGTGAACTCCAATGGATTCTGGTTCGCTGTGCCAGTATCTTTACTTTTTCCGCAACCCATTTTGATATTTTTTACAAATCCTTGATAAAATGTAGGAGAACGGATATAAAGTTAAATAACTGCTTGTACGATGAGTACCGCGCGGGCAACAAGATCCTGCCAAGAAAGAGAAAACTTTATCTCAGTAATACCAAACAGTGGTGAGGAATGATGGTGCTGGTGAATTGTGGATAGGTACGCTTTACAATTCCAGAACCCAGTATGGAATGTTACCGGTGTTTTTGGTATTGTATTGTAAAATATATATTCAATATATCCCTTCTTATATTATATTAGGCTTCTTTTGCTTGTTGCTGCTGTTGGCAGTTAATAATTCGGAACGGTGTAATAATTCGGTTATGTTACAATAAGGCGCCTTACAGTTAGGGACTACACCGATGAGGATCACGGGGAAACATAGATGCCTTTCGTACATTATCTAATCCTAAGTATAAGAACACAACTCTATCAAGTCCAATACCTGCACCAGCATGAGGAAAGATCCCGTGACGGAAAGAATCTATGTAGGCTTTTAATGGTGCTAAGTCCATACCTTTCTGAATAATTCGTTGCTCAAGCATTTCCTGATCATGACATGTTAGAAGGAATATTAAAAGCTTTTTGGTTTCAAACTTACTGGATCATGGCAGCGTTGTGCACCAGAGCAAATCTCTTGGCCTCGCAGGAAAATGTCATAGCTATTTGAATAAGTGGGGTCCAAATCACTCGGCATCGTGTAAAAGGGCCGAATCTTCGACGGGTATTGATCAACTATGTAAAAATCTGCATCGTGTTTGCACTTAACAATCTCTCCCAATTGAAGTTCTTGCGAGGTATTCAAATCTTCAAGATCATCAACCTAGGACACGAAATGTTTCGTTTGACGTTGGTGTGAAGAAAGCTTTCAATTGAACTGACCTGATGACCTGCATCACGAAGTAACTTTATTGCCTCCCACCAATGGATAATCAAGGGATCTGCGGTAAACTTTATTGGATTGCTGGGATACTGGTCTCGGACAAGACACAATTCCTTCTGAAACCTTGTCTCTAATCCTTCAAAAATATGCATGAAAAGTCTATGCAATACTACGTGATACCATATGAGTAAAACATCGGGGTAACCTGCATGTTACTAACCTCCTAAAGTCTCGTCATAATGGGTATCAATGGCCATTTCAATATCTAACCCCGTAAATTCACAAAGATGTCTCCGAGTCATTGACTTTTCAGCCCGAAAAACTGGGCCGATTTCAAACACTCGGTCTAAATCCGATGAAATAGCCATTTGTTTATATAATTGAGGAGATTGCGCTAGACAGGCACTCTGTCCAAAGTAATCTGTGCGAAATACTTCTGATCCACCTTCGCTTTCCCCTGGTATCAATTTAGGTGTATTAATTTCAATAAAGTTTTCCTTAAGTAGTGCTTCACGGAAAAGAAATGAAATAGCACTGCGAATTTTCATGATATTATTATTGGCAGGTACACGTAAATCTAACCATCGGTTATTCAATCGAATGTCTTGCGACACGGAACCTAAAGGACGCTCGGTTGTCAACGATTCATCAATATCGTTTTGAGATCTAGCAGCATCTTCCAATAAGAATGGTAACTGAGCAGGAGCACGGGAGAGGGCGAAAATCTTTTCAATTTGGATTTCAACGTCATTCTGACTGCATGCCTTCACGTCGGCCGCAACGAGAGTGCCAAATACATCAACAATCGATTCCAAAGTTAAACCACTCACATATTTGATCAATTGTTTGGAAGCGTTTGATAGGGAAGGATCCTTGCTCTTAAAGTGGCATGCTTGTATTGTGGATGTGCCACCTTGCCTCAAGACGATGAAGCACGCATTCCCTTTGGCACGCACACTAGAGATTCGACCTCTCAACCATATTTTCTCCCCAATTTTGGGAGCATCAGCAAGAAGTTTCTGACTAGCGCTTAGTTTGCAAAATGGATGATAATAACGCTTGGAAAGTAAATTTTTTTCTTGGGAAGCTATCAACTTATAATCACCATACTCTATTTTGCCATTTCCGTCACTTACATCGTAGATGCTTTGCACAGGAATATCGCGATCCGGATGATCTATCAAATGTTCACAAGAAGTGGAATACAATGACTTGATTTGAATAAATTGAGTTCCACCATAGGATGTTGACTCTCCGGGAATTATGGTAGGTAGGAATGACCTGATTGGCAGAGGGGATTTCCAACCAGCTATCCTTCGAGCACAGAACAGAATCATTAGAGCAATTATAAATTGTAAATCGGTTGCTATTCTACGCGAAGCTTGAAGCATCGATGGGCTATACAGCTCAAATGATAGGAATTGTTGTGTGTGCGCAACCGATTCCAGATTGTCCTTTCGCCATTGCTTGTGGTTGTTGTGCTGATGCCATGCATTTTTATCACACATCTGCTGGCAGCGGCACCGCCTGTGCTGGCGCTACTGTGCCTGCTGCGGCAGCAAAGCAGCGCCAGGGCAGCCCAGCGCCAGTCAACCAGCCAGCCGCCAGCAGCACCAACTGCTACTAATTTTGGTCCTTATTTTAGGCCATGATGGTTAGTTGTAAACATAAACATAATATGTTTCTGCAATGGTTAGTAAGTTCATGAGATGGAGTATATATATTGAGGCGCTTTAAATAAGTACAAGGTACACATATTCCACAACATAACTATTGCAAAAACCAATAATTCGCCCTAATAACGTCATTCCGAAAATTGCTGTTGAATAAGTTCAATAATGGATTTTACCCGCAAGCAATCTATCACCATTGGAGTGATGGTTATCTCTCTCAACCCAAAATAGAATGCAAGTCGCAGTGTGTTAGAGGCAAAAATTCCGCTTGAACTATTTGTGTCAACATTTCCAATCCCCTCAGATGATATCAAGGAAACATCAGTTAGATGATCTAACGCGAAAATTTCTCGTTTTGCATTGAATCCAAGTACACTACTAGTTAAGCAGATGTGTCTTTGTGTTATATATACCGTTCCGGGAACGTTGCCTATCAAACCAGTACAATAGTACAGCACGATCGCACTGCTGAGACGAAAAGGAACTTCTTTCTTTTTGGGACTATAATTATTCTTACCAACACCAATATCGGATCCTGACGAAGGAGATGAATTTTTGGATCTGTCATTACTGTCCATACTTATGGTACCAATTCCAAGCTTCGCCCCAATTCCTGAAAACCACGAGGAAACTTTGTTGTTAATCTCTGCTTGAGCTTGATTTTGTGCGGTAAGTTCCATATCTTTTTTCTTTTCCGCGAGAATTGAACTTTCCTTCATGACTCGCACTCCTTGGAACGTTTGCTGAAAAGCCTTCATAGTAGAAGTATTCTGAATAAGACAAACATGAATTAAATTCATTCTGAATGGCAAATTCATCACTTACAAAAATTTCCGGAAAATTAATTATGGATAGCAATATTTCCTTTCTGTATGCAAGCATATCTTCAATCAAGAGGATGGTCGACGAATTGCGCTGCTGCACACGTTGCTCATACTCCGAGTCACAACTGTGCAGAGGAAACAATAATTATGACTTGACACACAAAATGGAGCAACCAAAATTACCTGTGCTGTAAATTTTGATAAAACTTGTCCAATAGCATCAAACATAGCGTCATGCCATCCATATTTTCGTCTACTACACTTTCAATTTCTGATCGATACTTTCGTAGCATTGGTGAACTCGTCGGTGAATGAAGAGACACGGTTTGAAAGCTAACATCCACTGTTGGCTTGTCTCCGCAGCTAGAACTAGTTGATACGGCCGATATTGCAGTGAGTGGTGAATCAATAACGTAACCACTGGTTCTCTCCGGTGTTGATGGAGCATCGTCAGAAGAAAAGTATGCTATTTGATATTTGCTCTTTTTCCTCTCGGGAGAGGTCAAAAATTGTCGATCAAAATCCTGTAAGCTATTGATGATAGCCTCCGAACTCATACTCTCTACGATCGAGCGCTCTTGTTTCACTTGATCTTCGAGTGCTTTAGCGCCAACCCGCTTCTTTGACCATGGTTGAGGTTGATGAATGTTGTATTGTCTTAAAGTAATTATAACAATGCCATACCACAATAAATACATCATCAATCTTGCTTACCTCAAAATGGGTTCTAATGTTTCAACAAACATTTTTGTTTCAATTGCTTGCTCCTTTAAATGCTCTTCCATACCTTTGTAATCGACTGTGAGCTTCTGCAACATGCTTTCTCTGCACAGACTATGCAACTGTGCAAGAAAATGTCTATCTAATCCTTTCGGCAAAGCACAAACTTTATCCATAGGAATTGTATAGAGGCAACTCAACGTCAACTCTTGTGTTATCATTTCTTTCTGTAAATGAATTTCCATAATACAATACAGAAGACTATATAAGATAGTGCGAACCTTAAATATTGATACAAGCCTTTTTGTTGATGGACATTTACTGAGAGGAACATACTCCAAAGGACCAACCAATTGGTTAGCTAATATTGCCAGTCCACTCGACCCAAAGATTCCACAATTTCTCATAAATTGCATCAACACTACCCGTTGGCGGAGTTCACGGTTAACACAAATCTGAATGTCTAATTGTTCCCATTCCTTGCCACCACTTTCAATTGCGCCAGGATTTGATGTCATCCTACTCTGGGAAAGGATGGCGTGACTACGTTTTTATAAAATACATTTACATTTCAAGTGTTTCGCTAGCTTTACGACAATAGCCATCACCGATTTCAATTCAATATCCGGTCGAATTACGCACTCTAC
>JACCEA012408774.1_pt1 | contig 14430 bp, 9 predicted proteins | sample 7449851 | NCBI WGS metagenome assembly JACCEA01 (sample SAMN15323453, study PRJNA562643) | freshwater metagenome | isolation source: river surface water | place: USA:Blue River Watershed | collected 2017-08-18 | reverse complement strand
CTTTGCCCCTTTGCCATCGGTTGATAGTCTCCCTGCACCACTGGCCGGGGGATTGTTTGTTCAGGTATTCACCAATGAAAGTCTGGTCATAGATTTCGAGTACTTGCTGGAGAAGTTCGAAGTCATCAACTGTGTTTTTCATCTATTTCAATCTGGGTCAAAAGTGTGACGTATTATCACTCAAATGACACAAATTTGGTTTGTTGGTGTTTTTAAATTTTCAAGGGGAGGGGTATGCCCACTCAGTTCAATTCGTGGATGGATTTCATTCGTTTCTCGGAAGTGGTACGGCAACATGATCGGTTTTTCCATGATCAAAAAGTCGTTGATTTTTTGGACACTCTGCTTCAGACAAGTAGCAACAGGCATAGAACATTGCCGGAAGGGCATTATTTGTGGCGCGCTCAACTGGGTAACGCATGGTACGCAAGGTCTGATGTACACGAGGATTTGGAGATTACTTATGATGAGGAAGTTCCTTATGACATCGAGCGAATGAAGCCACTCCCATATGCGGCGCATGAGGGACGTGCGAATCCTCGGGGAATACCTTGTTTGTATGTTGCAACAGATGCTGAAACAGCAATGTCCGAGGTTCGCCCTTGGTTGGGAGCGAACGTGTCAATTGGGCAGTTCAGGTTAAAACAACAGATAAATCTAATTGATTTTTCAGTTGGCCATGCAGCTGGAAGACGTTTTTTCCCAGAGGAGCCTACGTCAGAGATCCGGGATGCAGCGATCTGGACACAGGTTGACAAGACATTCTCTGAGCCAGTAAGTAACGATATGGGATCGGCCGAGTATGTGCCGACACAGATTATTTCTGAGTTCTTTCGGAAGCAAGGATTTGATGGCGTTGTTTACAAGAGCAATTTAGGGCCTGGGCACAACATAGCACTTTTTAATCTCCAAGTGGCGGAGATGGTGAATTGCGCAATTCGTTCAACAAAAGAAATTAGCTTTGAGTTCGGACCGCCTATGAATGGCTACAACGTCAAGGGTGTTTAGCTAGGTGCCACAAGGCAAGGGTGATTGTGTGCTTGGCCAGCACTCTTTGGAAAAAGTGCAACTGCGACAACAAATGTTTGCATCGATCATGTAAATGTGACAAAGAGGCTCGCGGCGATCAATAACATCACGATGAGCGCAGTGGTGAGGGGCTTCGTCGATGAATAGCGCTCTCGGTTTTGAAGTTACAGCTTTTGAAATCGCAGATTTTCCTGCTGCCATATGAATGGCATTGCAGGCGCTCCATTTATGAAATTTGCAATTGACGTCAGGTTTCTCTCTTACGAAGTGAGTTGCTTGGCCAGTCACAATGACCCAATTGTCCGAGTCTCGGGGATTTGAACGCACTAGTGGTTTTGTGACTGACGGTTTGTGCGATGTCTCTCGACGAAAACCAGGAAAATCGACAATCGATGCGGGTCTCAGCTCGATGCTGAGCATGTCTCTCGTTCGTTTTAGAAGTTTAGCTGCCCCGTCGGCAAGATTGCCAATATGAAGTTGCAGAGTTGATTCGTCGGTTGTGTCGTTCTTTGTGTATTCAAGCAATGACACCTCCGACTCCTCGAATACTGTCAAGAGCATATTGCTCTCGCCCTGAAGTACTAACGCGGGATAGATCAACACTCGAGGCCTTTTCCCGAAGACACTTGATCCACTTGCTTCATAGCTCACATGAACTGCATGAAAACAAGCGACAACAGAGTCCTTTGTCAGATAGTTCAAAATTTGCGCAGGTCGCACGTTAAAAGGCGTCTCGGCTGAGAGTGCTTTTTTAGAAATTAATGAAAATAACTCTCCAGCCTGAGCTTTGAAGTTTTGCTTATGGAATATTTTGATATTGATGTCTTCGACAGGGCCTTCGACGAAAGCTTGTACGGGATCGAGGAAGACGATGATCCACTGACCACTTGTGATAACTGCTCGTGGCAGCGTGTGGCCGTATTGTTCTTTTAGAGTCTTTACGTACCCACCAACTTGTTCTATGTGAGCGTGCCACTGGCCGGCCAGAGGAGATTGCGCGGCCTTTCCTCCGTTTCTCCAGTGATTGATGGCTTGACCTAGGAGTGTGGGTGCTTCAAATGCGTCTTTAACTCTAGGCTCCAAAAAAGGTTTATCCCATGCTTTGGCTTCGATTAGCAACGCTGGAGTTTTAGTGTCTGCCTCAACACCAAGATAGTCCATGAACTTGGTTGTATTGCCCTTGATCCGAGCTTCCTCTGCCATATCTCCACCCAGTCCGAGCGACCATCCAAGAAGCGCAACAAGTTCATCCAAAAAATGAATGCGAGTCGTGTGTTCGAGAGGTGTGCCAGTTTCGGAGCCAGCAAACTCCGGTTGCGCACTGGGCGCAATCGATTGATCGAATTGATCGATAAGTGCGGCGAACAGCTGGGGGAACTCCTCTGCTGTGACCTCACGTTTCATTGGAGAAGCTCCGGCAAGCGGTAAAGCAATTTTCTCGCTGATGGCCATCCAGCATCCATGAATATTTCTAGGCAATCTACTAGCGCTTGGCGCCGGTGTTCGTTGCTAAAAATCTCCTTGCTGTCCGCTAAGAAATTGCTTATCAGACGCACCATCAAATCGGTACCTAAAGGTTCGTATTGGTAGCCTCCCTTCGCACCTCCTACTCGAATTGCAGAAGCAGTTAAATCGAAAGATTGCTCCGGATCAGTTGGGGCAAGAATTTCTAAAAGCTGTAGTAATTGATAAGTGGTGTGAGGCAACGGTTGATTTGCAATGATCTGAAGTGTTGGTGCTACCTCTCGCAAGTAAATTTCACACGCGCTCTCGTCGATTCCAGTACCACCATTGAATCGACCGGTTGCGAAATAGAGCTGCATCGTAGCTTTGTCAATTAGCTTGATACATGCTTTTAACTTTGGCACCTGATCGTCCGAAACAGTAACTTTGGGGTCATAAGATGAAAGAGGGACGCTGGCGGCAGCAACAATTTGATGAAGGAGAGTTTGTGCCCGATGACGAAGCGCATTGTCTTCTGATTGACCAGGATGTAAGCCGATCACTACTGCATCCCGAAGCGTCATTAGAATAGTTTCGAGTTGATCGCTATGCTCAGATGGAGCATTTACCCACTTAAAAATTATTGCTTCAGCTGACAACTTTTGATGGGTTACATAAAGAATCGCAACCAAGTCAGCTATCGAGTTTTCAAGGGCTGCTTGTTTCTCGGTGCGATTAAACCTTTCAATGAGCGCTAGGATTAAACGTTCACTTCGTTCTGGTTCGATATGGATCACCGTTCGAAGTACATTGACAACTGAACCTAGAACCGCAAAATTGATTTCATGGTCAAATCGTTGCTTGAGGCGTCTCCAAAAACCATTTCGATCAAGATTCCACAATCGTATGAGATGCCCGACCGATTGAGATCTCGCTGCTGGATGGATATCTTCTAGAAGACGATCGATATCATTTTCTAGATGTGGGTACAGATCGGGCCGTTGTAGACAAACGTCCAGTACAGCTGTCGCGGCTTCGATTCGGGCTGCAGGTCCTCCCCAAGACTGTGATTTTTCGTACTGTGATTCTGTCTCGTTGCTAACTTCTGGATTTTTCGAATCTACCGATATCCTAAGTAGCGCAAGATAGCGATCGGTTGGATCGAAATTTTTCTGGATAACCAAACGTTGTCCCTGAGCAAGTCGTCCGCATCCTTGACCGATGATGCCTTCTCCATGATTTCGCAATGCTTCATGCACGCCTGGCGCACTTAAGCTTTGAGCGATTTTCTCGAGTGAGGACAACGTACGTTCCACATCGATTTCTTCTGTCTGGGGGCGTCCAGGTTTGGTATCTATGTAATCCCGAGCGACTTCAGTGGCCTCCATAACAGCGATATTTGAGGGGTTTTCTCTGTCCAGATCATTGATCCAGAAGTAGTTCTCAGGCTTTCCGAAGCCACTCGTAATACGAAATGGTCGTTCATTTATAAGGTTGTGTTTGAACGATTCTGCTGGTATGGCCGCAAGAATGGAGCGTGCACTTTCGGTGACAAGAAGATCGAACCCAATGGCGCTGTAAAGACGATGGATCAAATTCTTTTTTACAGTTTCTGGATCGTTATATCCAGTCATTAAAAAAGTAGTGAGCGAATTTTCAAATGCCAACCGTTCTGCTGTGTCACGCTTTCCATAGCCGTGTGCTACTAGGTCGATAGCATCTTTTTGGGTGTCGATGTTGGAGAGCCAAGCCTCGTCTGCAGCGATTGGCCAGAGCAGATCGACTAAACCATCGTTGCGTCGAATGGCCGCTAGAAATAACCTTGACCACGTTATTGCCCATGTCGAACAATCGATTATTTCTTTTGCAACCAAGATAGCTTTTGATTCAGGAAGAGAGGCGAGTGTCTGAAGAAACTTTTCAATCAATGCCTCACCATCTTGGCCATAATTTTTATCTGGATCATGCCCCCATATGTGACTTAGATCAGTTGCAAGTCGCAGAGTTCTTCCGTTGATCGAACGGGAAATGGCTTCACTCTGCGCAGGTTTATGCTCGCGTCGGATATAGTGATCTATCGATCTCACGAACGCTTGCGCAGCCGCTTGAGGATGCTTTTGAAGGAATGTTGGGAAAAACTCCGCCAGCGAGAACAGCGCCATGCTGTAGTCTTGCCTAGAGTTTGAGGTCAGGGATAAGATTTGACTTCGGCCACCCATGTTGGTTGTGACCTCATCTTTAACTGTGCCTTCATATGTCTTAGCGTAGACAGTAACAGCGAAATCTGAATCTACATCTGCGAGCGTGGAAATTTCACGGCACAGTGCTGGAACATCTTCCCAATTGTGTGTGGCTGCCCGTTCGGGTTCGAAGATTCGGTCAAGTAGGGTTCGTGATTCCGCCGCTGCGGTTTCGTAAGTGGCGACAACATTAGAGATGACCAAGGCAGGATTGATTCGGGAGTTTGGATTTTTGAAGACAAATTCCAATAATGCTCTTGCTGCAATACCAACTGCTTCACCTGTTTGTGGTGGTTTAGCTGAGTTAATCAAGAGAAAAAGTAGAACTCTTAATTGATCAGAAACGCATTCGACGCAAGTAGCAAGTTCACCTGCAAGATAGACCCATGGTTCCAAACTTACATATGGATCGTCCTCAAGACGCACTGCAAGAGCAGACACAATATGCGCCAGTGCTGTGGCAGCCGAATCACGACCTGCGGCGATATGCATAGCGATGGCGTGAGTGTCTTTAGCATTCTCTGGTAACTCTGCACTGAGTCTTCCTGCCAAACTACGTAAGATTGGATCTCCTTTCGGATTGCCAACCATTTTTTCGACAGCGTACCAGTAGCGCTCGTGATTCGGTTGTGAGCCCCACAGCTCCTGTAACAGAAAACCCATCGCAGGGGCGAGCATTAGACCTATCGTTTGTTCTTTTAAATATTGCACTTCACCTGAAACGATTCCATCGACATTCATGAGAAGTCGAGAGGCGGCGTAGTCGAAAAGAAGATGGTGCCGGAACTGAATAAAGCGTCCGTTCTCGACTTTAGTTAGAACGCCCTGTTGGAGAAGTTCATCTAAAGCCTCGGGCACAGTGAAATCGATGGCCTTTGTTTGAGCTCGTAACGATCGGCTATCGATCATTGTTTGGGCCACGAGACGTAAACAAGCATCTGCACGTGAGCCGATAGGCGTCACTCGGTGGTCCCAATAAAGGCTTAGGAGACCAGTTTGATTGGCAAGATTGTGGAAATTTTGAGCATCTATTCCTGTCCGGAGCAATTCACCAATGAGTCGCGTATTAAAGGGTACATGCGCGAGTTGCTGGAGCTTTTTTGTCGCACCCTTGAGAGCTGTACGAAACTCTGGTGATTGGTTCAATACTTGATCGAATTCTTCAGTTGACCAAGGTGGTACAAGCAAATGTCTTACTGTTGGAAACGTAGCGTCTTGGTAGTTTGTATTGGCTGGACGACCTGTGAATAGCTCACGGAAGCGAACACCCATGCGCAAATCGAATGTGCGTATAGATGCCACGACTTTCCATCGTCCCTTCAATGCGAGAACACGCTCAATGAGTGTTCGGAAAGCACTCTCGCCTTGTCCGCCTCGAGTGGCGTCGAGTGCATCGATGATCAACCATCCACCAGATTGATCATCCCAAGCCTCGAGCACATTTACTAAATCGTGTTCAAGATTAAGTTCATTCTTCAGTCCAACTAGGTCTTGAACGCTATAACGATCAACTGCGAGCTCTACAACATCTCCATAGTTCTTCAATTCACGTGCCAAGGCGTTGATGACTGCACTTTTGCCAGCACCCGGTTCACCAATTAAAAGTAGCGATCCTTCTTGAGCTGCTGTTAGGGCGGCTGATTGACAGTCTCGCGCAATTCGGATGACGCCATCTTGTCTTTCAATTTGTTCGTAAGGCAACAAGTCAGCAGCAATTTTTGCTGAGTGGTCTTTGAGCTTTTGGATATCCGCTTTAAAAAGTGGGGGAGCAGATAGCTGCACTTGAGCATGCATGACGGCTTGCCTCAATTGCGGCAAGTCACCTCCATTTCGCTTGGTCATCCATTGCAAACTGATCTGGGTCAACGCAGAGATTAAAGGTCGAGTTTGATCGGTTGTCGTTACTCTCTCTGCTAGTCCCTCCATGACGTTAGCGTAGGCACCAGCTGGATCAAACGTCATCACTCTCACAAGTTGTGCAATGCTTCGAAGTACAGCCGAACTCCATGGTTCGGTTGTGGTATCGATCCAAGCCTGTCGCGCACATGTTTCGAAAACGTCTAAGGCTTTTTGCTGAGTTTGTGTTAACAAACTAGGTGATGGTTGCGATTGAGACCTTAGTGCTGCGGGGAGATCCACGCGAATAGAAATGGGTGCCAATGGGCCAACTACAAGTAGGAGGCGATCCTTCGTCGGATCAAGGGGGCGATTCCAAAGTTGTTCACCTTGACCATCACGGCATACGAGCCAGTGTCTAACGAATTGCTGAATGGTCTTAGCCAAGCCACCGTCTACCCCTGTGGATAGGCTGACATTTGTTTTCGCTTGTACAGCGATGAACCCGTCTTGTGAAGTCGCGACTAGGATGTCATCAACGGGCGCTTCAGTTTCGAATCGAATCCAGCAGGGAATAGCGGTGCCCAATTCCAATACGTTGTCAACTGATACTTGGGCGAGCAACTGCAACCCAAAGAATGCGCCAAGTTGGGCTTGAAACCCCATACCTCCAGCAGCCGCTGCTCCACCACTAGAGATGTGTTGAGAATCGCTTGGATGCTGTAATGGTTTCAAGTTGACTCGCTTTAAAGTTGACTTTGAAGAATGAATACTACGATTTTCTACTATGAATGGCTGACGACGAGGGAGACGCACAGCTGAGTCACTTAGATCTCGATAAAGTTGCGATTTTTGGGTTGTCGAGCTGAGTCTGAAATATCGATACCTTGTTAGTTGAATGGATTTTCATGATTCCATACGACTCTTGTTTCATCAGAATCATGCAATTTTTGAATCCTATCCACAAGTGCTTTCCTGTGTGCTGTGCCTACTAGAAAAACGCCTTGATTTGCTGCACTGCCAATGCTATGACTACTTATGTATTTAAACATCGTAGATTCACGAAGTTCATTCATTTCTCTCCAACCCCTGTAAATCAGCCGTAAATCAGGGTCATCGATCCATTCGATGGTTTCAAGAACTTCTCTGAATATGTAGGTCCAAGCAGCTCCGTAGTCATCACTATTCAGATAGGCAAACCATAGTTTTGAGTGTTAAGGCTGTCTTTTGCTGACCATGGCAATGATTATCGGCGTGCAAATAGGTGAAGCGCGAATTCAATCTGCTTGAAACGCTGAGAAAAGTAGGGCGGAGCAAGTGGGTGCCAACCAGGAGCAACACGTTGAGGACGTAAAGCTTGGACAAGCCCAAATCAATCAGGAGATTTCAAATGACTTTGCTAAAAAATCCAAGTTGTTGGCTGAGCGTTTGCCTGATCTTCGCACTGTCGAGGTGTGCAACAGCACCACAGTCGCTTACAGGGATTTGCCCACCGTTCCCACAAGCGCCGGTTCAGTTACTGAAACCACTTCCGACGCTTTATCTACTTCCTCCAGAGATGAGGCAGGACTGATCTGCGGTAATCTTGCTGATGATGCGGTTCAGACTACCTTGATGTTGGTAGAAATTCAGCGCTGGCTTCAGCGACAAGCTTCTGTTCGGCCATAAATATCTAGACTCACGCGTAACAGATTTTAGTGTTGTGTGGTTCGTGGCCTTTGATGCTGAACTCCTGTTCGCTCAACATGGTGCCTCGCTTTCACGATAGGTTCGCCAGAAAACGAGATATAGCCTGCCTGCGCGTTCCACCCCACGGCATTACACGCATAGCGGGGTAACTCAGATAGAGAAGTCGCTTGGATCTGGTGACCGCCACGAACGCGTTTCGGATCTCCTCGGCCTCTTCTTTCGCGCTTGAGGCTCTCCAATCGGGAAAAGTTCCTTCGGCCATCCCTGCCAGAAACACCACGTCGAACTCCAGACCCTTGGAAGAATGGACAGTCAGAAGTGCCACACCTTCGCGAGCCGCTTTTTGAGTATTGCCCAGCGCCTTGCTGCTAAGAAAGGCAGTGAGCGAAGTCGACCCGCTGGCCGCCCTAAGATACTGATCCCACTCTTGTCGGAACACGGCGGTGTCTTCGTAGATCGCCAGCCGATCAGGCTCGTCCAAGTCGTCTGCGTGCTTTTCCAGACGCTTGAGCGCTGGCATCAGGTCCAAACGCGCCTGGGCCGCGCTCATCGTTTCTAGGGCCTCGCAGACTGTTAGGGCGTTTCGAGACTGCGTTGCCTGCGCGATGGCTCGAAGCGATAGCAGATAGCCGTCGGGGGTCAATGTCGGCTCCGCTGCCTTCCACTTTTTCGCCAATGCCGACATGTGAAGGCGATCCTTCGGGTTGGCAAGCACACGCAGCGCGAGTTGAAACTCCTCGACCAAGTCCGACTCGTTCTCGTGATTGGCCGATAGGCGCTTGTAGTAGGCGATGCTGCGCTCTTTGAGCTCGGCCTCGATCGCCAACAGTGCGAATCGAGTGCGGCCCAGGATGGCGCACTTAGACGGCTCGACGCCACCCTCGACATCGGGGTGTCCTTCGACGAAGAGCCTTTGTAACTCGTCGGCGACCTGTCGCGCTTCGTCCTGCTCGTCAAGACCTACTATGACTTGGGCCGCTCCCTCTATGGGAAGTTGCATTGCTACCATGTAGTTGGGATCAAGGCTCTGAGCCAGCCCGACAACCGCCTTGGACGATCGGTAGTTCGCCGTGAGCTCGACCCGCTTGGCACCAAACTCGACGCCGAAGCGCTCCATGTATTCCGGGCTCGACGTGTTGAATCCATAGATGGACTGACGCGGATCGCCAACCATCATCACGTTTTTGTAGCCATCGCTGCACAGCGCGCAAATCACTGCGTATTGGGCCTCGTTCATGTCTTGAGCCTCGTCAATGCAAACGAAGCGATAGAGACGGCGATATAAGTCCGCGAGCTTTGGGTTTCCGACCAAGAGGCGATAGGTTAGGAGCAGAAGATCGTCGAAGTCGTAGGCGTTGCACGCCCGCATGCCCGCCTCGTAAGCGTCGAGCACGCGCTTGATCAACTCATCTTCGATAAAAGCGCAAGTAATAGGGTGAGACTTAACATGGGATATACCCACCAGCCACTTGTCGATCTGTCGGTTCCGGGCTTTTGCATCTTCGATTTGTCCGATCTCGTCTGAAAGGAAAGGGTCTTCGTCGATCGCCTTGAGCAACACATCTTTGCGATCATTGAACTGTTCGAAGATGTTGGGGACGCCATCGACGCCGACAAGTCTGCCCCGTTCGGTGAGCAAGTCCAAGCAAAAGCTGTGCAATGTGCCGATGAAGGCGCGTTCGCGCTCGTCACCAAGATCATTCAGCCGGTCCCTCATCTCGTCGGCCGCCTTGTTGGTGAAGGTTAGAGCCAACACGCGGAAGTGTCCAGGAACATTCGTGACGAGATGGCGGATGCGTTCAGTCAAAACTCGGGTCTTGCCCGACCCAGGACCGGCCTCGACCAGCAGTGGGCCCTCTTCATGCTCGACAACCTCCCTTTGCTCTGCAGAGAGTCTGGCATTGAACGGTGCATTCATTTCTTGGCCTCCGCTTTCTTCAGTTCGTGCGCGTCTCCGACGATCTTGAACAACGCTTCGATGGTCTTTGGGAATCGGCGCAAGGGATCCTTGTGGGAGGTGATGACGTGCCCGAGATGCTTGGATACGCTGGTTTTCGCCGCAGACAATGCGTCGAACGCTGCGCGCTCGCGCCCACCAGCAGACTGGTAGTCGCGAATGACGCCCTTTTTGCCCTTCTGACCGTGCTTGTCCTTGATGTAATCGTCAAGATAGCCCTTCTGTCCGCTCATCGCGTCCAACGCCAGCTCGATCTCCGTCATGTAACCCTCGTCGATGAGTTGCGACTCGAAATTCTTGCCCTTTGGATGGACGATCACGTTAGGGTGGCTGGTCGAATCCTTCTCTCCCACTTTTTTCAAAGCGCTGTCGAGATCCTTAACAGGCTGCTCCTCCCCATCTGCGAATACATACCAAGGAATGCTAAGCGCCTTGGCGAGCCAGATAAAAGGAAAATAGTCGGTGCCATTGGTCCGAACGAAGCAGAAGCCTAGCTCGTGGATCGTGCTACCCCAATACGCCTGCGCCCAAATCGGCAGGGCTTGTTCCTCAGTCTGGCCCTCGAAGAGGACTACCCCTCGCGAGAATAGAATGTCCCCACGAGTGTCGATGACCGTTTCTTGCAGTTTGCGCACATCGTTTGGGTCGGTGAGCGGAGTCAAATCGATCCGCGTCACGATTGTGTCGCCGCCTTTCTTCATGAAGAGGCGTAGCTCTTCGAGTTGCGCCTGCCCCGCGAAGTAAGGCGAGTGCGTGCTGACGATACGTTGACCTGGAATCTGTTTGATGTGGGAAAAGAGCGAGCGCTGACCTTGCGGGTGCAGGTGCGATTCAGGTTCTTCGAGCCCCAAAATCGAGTGCACCTTGTCGCCGCCTTTGGTCGCCTGCTTGTTGCGCCAAGAGGCGAAGGCGCGAAACACGAGCAGAGACGCAAGGCTTCGAGTGCCCATGCCATGTCGCGCAAGCGGAAACGACTGTGCCCCAGTCGTGCTGAACGACACGTCCACGCCCTTCGATAAGTCTCGAAGCTTGCGAGCGACTGGCGCGATGTCCACGTCGCCGCTGTCGGCCGACACCACGTTCTGCAAGGCCGCCAAGTTTTCCTTTATATGCTTGAGTATCTCGCTCTTGTCGACGATCGACTGGTTGATCTCTGAAAGCGTCGTCTCCATCGCGGCGATGTCCGTCGTGCTCAGACCTAGGTCCTCCGTCAGCCGCCTCCAAAATGAACCGGGGCGGCGTAAGTCGTCGTCAAGGTCCCGCTTGGCGTCTATGTAATGCAGGGCGATGGGCTCCATCTGGGCTGCGCTGACCAGCCGGTCGTGGACGGCCGCTTTGGTCCAGTCCCCGAAGCCGCGCCACTCCTTCAAGAACTTGCGCTCCATCACGTATTCACCCTTCACCGCACTCCATTTGAGCGTTGTGCGGATGGGGGTGAACTCCATGAACTCCGCGTCCACTGTAATGCCCGGTGTTCCCCAAAGGCCTGTCCAGAAGCTGCCAGCGGGGTAGGCGTCGAGGAGCTGGCCATCGTCGCCCACCGGGCGTAGCTTCACATCGATCACGATTTCGCGAGTCTTCGGGGCTGTAGCCTCGACTGACTCCAATCTTACGTCGTCCACGGATAGAAACTTCCTTCCGGCACCGATCGCGGCGAACAGCGCGTCCAAGAAGCTCGTCTTGCCAGCGTTGTTGGCCCCGATGATGACCGTGAGGTCGCCCAGCTCGACTTCGACGTTCGCGAGGGATCGGAAGTTCAGCACCCGAACGGTGGTGACTGCGATACCGCTGTCTTTATTGAAAATGTCCATTTTGGAACGAAGGATAGGTTGTTTTTCCTATTTTCGTCCTAAACGGCACTGGCTGTCTTCCGGCGTTGTTTCATGCGAAATGAATCACCAAAAATCGATTAGCCGGGCACCGCTCGCAGGGGGGGATTGTTCCTTGACGAATGCCTAGATGTTGAAGCCAGGCGCAGCGAAACGCATTAGTTTTGCTAGAACTGCATGCGAGAGCGAAGCGGGGGTAGCGCCATCACCGATGGCATGAGGGAATACATGCAGTTGGTAACTCGTCGCCTGATTTCTCAAGTTAGACAGCCTTTCTTGGAGTTCAGACTTTATTGGACTTTTTCCCGAAAAAATATGACAACCTATTAGTAATGCCAACAGAGCATCTCTGATATAAATGTGGAAAACATCCTAACCTCTCCGAAGGCTTTCCAAATGCCAGTTCCAATCGACCTTGATTCATTCTTGACCCACAACCGAATTGAGAAAACCACATGGGAACGCGCCGCCATAGATTGGCAAATTCTTCAGGAAATTGCCAAGGACCATGAAAGTCAACTTGATCGGCTCAGAGATTCGGCCGATTTCTTCGCGGTTGTATTACAGCGTTTTCCAGGCGTTCACTCTGTTCGTTCTCGTGTTAAAGATACTGGCCATTTACTTGAAAAAATTGTTCGGAAACGCGCAGATGAAGTTGCTAAATATCTCAGTATTACGCCGGACAACTACCATGACCTAGTTACTGACTTGGTTGGATTAAGAGCCTTACATTTATTCAAAGAAGACTGCTTCACGATTGACAAGCATTTGAAGAGTGCTTGGACTCTTTGTGAGACTCCAAAGGCTTACGTACGTAAAGGGGATCCGGAATACCTCACCGCTCGTTTCCAAGAACAGGGATTTGATGTGGAAATGCACTCTAAAGGCTATCGCTCAGTTCACTACATTTTTTGTACCCAGCCACTGCAGAGAAAGGTTTTCACTGAGGTCCAAGTTCGAACAATCTTTGAAGAGGGATGGAGTGAGATTGACCATCGTGTCAGGTACCCCAATTTTTCAGATGATCGGCTAGTCTCTTATTTTTTGACGATCTTTAATCGTCTAGCAGGTAGTGCTGACGAGATGGGGGCATTTGTAAAAGATCTAACCAGATCGCTAGAGGGATTTGAGAGCCAACTCACTGATGCTAACGAAAAGCGAGAGCAAGCCTTATCAGAAATGGACAAAGTTCTAGGTGAATTACAAGAAATGAAGGCTCAAGACTCTAGTCTGAAGCAGAAGCTTTCCGCGATGCAAACGGAGCTTTCAAAACTTAGACAGCTTTCTGCTCCATCACCTTTTTTTAACGAAGCAAGTCATGCAAGACTGGGGGGGCTCGCTTCTCTCAGCTTAACGAATCAAAGTACAAATGGATCTTGGCCACCATCTTATGTGGACTCCCTGAAATTGGGTTTACCAACCAGCGAGACATTGAAATTTGGGGAGTCATTAAAAGCAGCTGAATCTTTTGGATTGGGGAAAAATTTAAAACTTAAATGAATAAAAAGCTGTGCTTTCCAAATTTCATAAATATTCATTAATTATTTTAATTAATTCTTAAAATCACTTAATTATTGACTAACCTACATTGGCGACGCTGTTGTACTGTTCCATCGAACTTAAAAATTTACTAGGAGGTAAGCATGTCAGAAAATTTCACGGACTACGATTTGGATATTTTTATTCGAAAAATTGCTACATACATTAGATCTATAGATCAAGAAACGATTAGCGAACGGTCTCCCAAAGAACTATTTGATGAAATTCAAAATCATTGTCCAAAGGCTGCAGATATTCTGCTTGAGAGAGTTTTTGAAAAAGATAAATTGAAAGAGTACTTGAAAAAATCAGGTATGTTGCCACGAGCGAATGAGGACATTATTGGCGACGGTGATAAGTTTATCGAGGAGCAGTGGAAGAGGCTCACCGAGCTTTACCCCATGCTGTTGGATGCAATTAAGCAATGTAATGAAGCTATGTAACATAGGGGCCTAATTTCTTGATGTTGTTACTACTCGATTGGTTGGGGCCGTGGTTTAGCTTCCGAAACCTGATTTGCACGAAATTGGTGCGTATTTAGTGATCGTACATACCATCTATTACCGCGCATGCACTTTTAATTGCTAAGTAGTCGAAATATAAAGTTCGTAAGTAGTCAGACATCCACCACCATACACAAGGGCTCGGATACTCTCCGAGCCCTTTTTCTTTGCTCCAAAGCCCTGTATTCATGGACTTCCGACGAGTGACCTTAAGGACGCAGCAACTTCACTTTTTCAAAAAGTGAGTTTTTTCTGCCGTTTTCTCTCTCTTTTCTCTGTTTTCTTAAGGACGCGTCCACAAGGAGAGCCTAGGTTTCATGCGGGTTTGCGGGAAGTCGTTTAACTCTAACTGTGGATGGGAATAG
>JACCEA011199840.1_pt1 | contig 14430 bp, 17 predicted proteins | sample 7449851 | NCBI WGS metagenome assembly JACCEA01 (sample SAMN15323453, study PRJNA562643) | freshwater metagenome | isolation source: river surface water | place: USA:Blue River Watershed | collected 2017-08-18 | reverse complement strand
GGTCGCCACGGCCTTGGGCTTGGTGGAGAAATGGGTGAGAACCTGGTCGATCCCCGGATAAAATGAGGTGCGATCCAGGCAATGTTCCAGATAATGTCCGCGAAAGACCCGGAGCGCTTCATCATACAAGTCCTTGTTGCCTTCGCCGACCGCCAGCCGCAAGAGCTTCTTCACGCCGTCGCCGACGAATCCGAAAATTTCCTCCTGCGGGCGCTCCGGCACACCCAGATCGCGCAACGTCAAATTGACGCTGTCGGCGATATCCCATTTCGACTCGATCAAGGTGCCGTCGAGGTCGAAAATCAGCAAATCGATCTCTGCCTTCTTCGTCATTCTCGTGCCTTTCGCAACTCGGCCTGCAAGGCCGCCAACGACTCATGGCGCACTCCGTCCTTCTCTTCCAGCATGGCCTGCCGGACCACATTCAGCATCCGCTTCTGGCCGACATGGGGCGGGAGAATCGGCTCCATGATTTTCCATCGTGCCCCCTGCACCTTCACGCGGACACGCACCTGCTCCGTGCCCGGTTCCGGTACGAAGCCGGCCGTATCCAAGTACATGACGCCCAGCACATGAAACTCCACCGGCACCAATACCTCCAACCTGTTCACAATCTCCCACTGGCGAAAATCATCCGGCACCGAAAAGCCGTTGATGACGATGACTTTGCCCCAGGCCGGCTCTTCCTTCCAATCCACGAGGCCCGCCACCGCCTCGAAGGAACCGGCATCGAGCCGCACCCCCTTGTTGTCGAGGGCAAAGTATTTCTCCACCACCTTCGCCGGAGAATGCGACACCGCATTGGTTTGAGCCAGGCCCGGAGTCACAGAGGCCGGCAACAGAAGAACCGCCGCTATGAACATGATGAGCACGCTGCGCCGTGGACTGTTCATGCGACTAAGCCACCTCATGCAATTTCATTAGATTCGTCCCGCCCGGTTGCCCGATTCTGGTGCCGGACAAAATGACGATGCGTTGTCCGCTCCGTGCCAAACCCTCGGCCTTCAAGCGCCGCTCAGCCTCGTTGACCCGCTCATCGGTCGTCGGAATCTGTGGCACGGTGTGGGGAAGCACCCCCCAATACAACGCCATCTGCCGGCGGACCGTCTCGAACGGCGTCAACCCGATAATCGGCGCAACCGGACGTTGCTTGGAGACCAGCCGGGCCGTCGTTCCCCGTTCACTGAAGGCGACGATCGCACTCGCACCGATCGTCGCGGCAGCCGAGTAGGCCGAGAGCGAGATGGCCTCCGGAATAGAATCCTGTCCCTGCTCGCCCTGCGAGCGACGGACAAAACAGGGCCCCGTTTCGACTTCGGCCGCCCGTATGATCCGATCCATCACCTGCACGACTTCCACCGGGTAATGGCCGACGGCCGTTTCCGCGGAGAGCATCACGGCATCGGTGCCATCGAATACGGCATTGGCCACATCCGACGCTTCCGCCCTGGTCGGCCGCAGATGTTGTGTCATGGACTCGAGCATCTGCGTCGCGGTGATCACCAGCCGTCGTTGGCGATTCGCCGTCGCAATGATTCGCTTCTGCAGCACCGGCACGGCTTCCGGGCCGAGCTCAACGCCCAAATCTCCGCGCGCCACCATAACCCCGTCGGCGTGAACGAGAATGGCCTCCAGGTCCGTGACGGCCTCCTGCCGCTCGATCTTGGCGATCACCGGCACGTCGCCGCCGCATTCGGCAATCAATTCCTTGGCGGCCATGATGTCCTGCGCTCCACGGACAAAGGATAACGCGATATAGTCCACGCCCTGCGCCACGCCGAAACGCAAATCTTCCCGGTCTTTCTCCGTCAGGGTCGGAGCGCTCACGACCGTGCCGGGCAGATTCATCCCCTTATGAGACGTCACACGTCCGCCTGCCACCACGGTACACTCTACCGCACCATCGACGATTCGATCCGCCGTCAATTCCACCAGTCCATCGTCGATCAGTATTTTGGCCCCGGGCCGAATGTCCCTGGTCAGCGCCTGATAGGTGACAGGGATATCCTGCACCGTACCCGCGTCGATCACCGTCCTGGCACCGATCTGCCCGCCGGATCGTAAGGACATCGTCCTCAGCCGAACTCGCCGACCGGCGATGAGCTCCAGCACGCCGTCGATTTCGCCGACGCGAATGCGCGGTCCCTGCAGATCCTGAATGATCGCAATCGCCACCCCGTGACGATCGGCCATGTCGCGAATCGTCTTGATCGCCCGCCCATGCGAGTCGTGCGTGCCGTGGGAAAAATTCAAACGGGCCGCATCCATGCCGCTTCGAATGAGCTGGTCGAGCACGACGGCGCCATCGCTCGCCGGACCGATGGTGCAGACGATTTTCGCTTTTCGCATGGCGCTGTTCTTCTGCCTTGACAAGATTGGCCCGGCACACCATCTTGTACGTGAACGGTGAGGCTCGATGCATCCGTGATTCGGTCGGCAACGGGTCATTCTAACAAACCCGTCACCATGCCGCAAAAGAACATCCATATACTTTTCGGTGATGAACCACGCTCAGTCTCATTAAAATTTACTTACGAACCAGCACACGAGGCTACGCATGAGCGCTTCGGACAGCCAGTCAACCGATCAGTTGGACTTTGTCACGATGCAAGGCTTGCTGGCCTACGGAGAGGCCCTCGCGCAACGCACATCGAGCGGCAGGTTCGTGCTGCCGCCCCCCCCGCCGCCTGCTGCCGACCGGCTACCGCGCGCCGAGGAGGCGACCGGCCGGATCAGGACCTTTATCCAGCAGGCGCAGGCCGGTCTGCCCAGCGCCGAGGCCTATCGCACGGCACGCCAGGCAGTCATAACCGACGCCTGCGGAAGCGATCCACTGGTCTTTTTTGCCGCATGGAACCTGCTTCTCGCGCGCGGGGAACTTGCCCCGTTGTATCGCGCGCCGATCGGCGCCACGCAGAAGCCTGCGCATCGTCGCCCGGTCGCCATCGTGCCGCGCACTCAGTTGACCCCACAGTTGGCCGAGGGCCGCATTGTGTTGGATCTGGGTGATGACCGGTTCTGGCTGCTTCCCCGCGACCTCGGCGACCGCACGCTGTTTCTCACGATGCGTCACGGGGTCTCGGAAGTCGAGAGCAAGACGCATCGAGTGGGCCGACGGCTGGCGAATGTGTTGGATGCCGAACGCGGGATACCCAGGGCGGAGGCCGTCGGGGCGGCGCTGGCTCGCATGGTGGGCGTGGTCGGCCAGCAACTGGGCTATCTGCAGTTGCGCAATTATCTGGACCCGCGCACGTTCCTTCACCTCATCAGCCATAGTCCGAACACGGAACAACTCTGCCGGCGCATCACCAAAGCGTTGATTCCCGACCGTGCGGATGCCGTCCATCCCCATGTCGAGGCCACGTTGGAGTCGCAGGATTTCGGCTGGGTCACCGGCATGGAAAAGCAGGCGGAGATCGACGCTGCCGCGCAGGCCTTCGGCGTCGATGCGAAGACCGCCAAGCGGCTCATCAAACATCCCTTCTATAGCTATCCGGGCGGGCATTCGTTCTTCGACCTCTATATCGATGTGATCGATGGCCTGCATCGGCTCGGCCGTGCCCATCCCGGAGAAGTGCTCTGCCTCTATACCCACAGTTCGACCCTGCGCGCACTGCGTATCTATCTGGACCCGCGTCCGTTCCGCGAAGCGTTTTCCGAATTCGGCGAATACAAGGAGGGACAGGACAATGTCGTCCTCCTCACGCTGGAGAACGGCAAACTCTCCGGCTACTCCACGGCCGTCGGCCTGATTGAAAGTGAACGGGTCGCCCGCGAAGCCTGGGTGACGGTCGAGCGGGAGCGGAGCCAGCGCGTCACACTCAAGCCTCAACGCATCAAGCGCCTGCTGGCACTCGTGTCGGGCGGGGATTTCGGCGGCGGCGGAGCGGCGTTGAAAGAATTGCGCGTGACCGGAAACCGCTTCGGCCTGGAGGTCTTTTTCGTCCGGCACGGTTTCCTCGGATTGGCGAACAACTGGATCGATCCCGTCACGGAAGAAGACACCCGCGGCATGGGCAGCCATGCCAGCAGCCCCATCGGCAGCAGCCGTTTCGAAGATTTCAAAGACGAGGAGGTCCAACGCGCCGCCATGCGGTCTCTTGCGCCTTATCTCGCAGACTCGGCGCTCGTGGTGCTGGGAGGCGACGGCAGCCTGCGGGGCGCCCGGGCGATTCACGAGACCTACGGGGTGCAGGTCGTCGGCATTCCCGGCACCATCGACAACAACATCGCCGGCACCACTTCCCTGGGGTTTCATTCGGCCATCGCGCTGGCCAATCAATCCATTGAATCCCTCAAGGCGACCAGCGCGGCCATGGGCAGCATCTTTTTCGTGGAGGTCATGGGAGCGGGGTCCGGCCATCTGGCATTAGCCTGCGCCTATCAGGCCCGGGCGGAAGGGATCCTCGTGAATGAACACCCCGACCCCGATGCCTACATTGAAGAAATTGTCCTGGGCACGTTGAAGCGTACCTTGGGTGTACCCAACAAAAGCCACATCTTTGTCGTGGCAGAGCGAACTCCCCACCGGCACCACCGGGAAGGCGGTGTCCATGGGTTGGTCGACTATGTGGCCAACACCATCGCAACCTGGCCGCAACGTCGGGAGAAGTCCGGCCACTATGCATTGGCCACGGCCACGAAGGCGACGATCCTGGGGCATACGCTCAGGGGCGCCCCCCCGACACCGGAAGATAAAATGATCGCGCAGCATCTCGCCTACGAAACCGTCCGCCGGCTTGTCGAACAACCGGACACGATCGTCGGCTGCATGGTCGCGTACCACGATTCCAACCGGCTCGAAACGATTCCTCTCCATGCCGTCGCGCCCAAACCGTTCGACTGGGAGTTATTTACCCGCATGCACGGGACGGAGTTGGCCCCCGACAGGGTCTAGCTCGGATGATTCATGAATGCCGTTGCGAGGCGTTCGAGACTGAAACCCGCCGGGGCTTCTCGCAGGGCGCACGGCGCGATGAATAAATCGCGCCACGTCTGTGCGCGCCGGCGAGTTGGTGAGCCGGCCGGTTCTTGATATCGCCATCCATAGCAGCCCATCGAGGAGGCCGAACGAGAAAAGCCCCGCCGGACGAGAGGATCGGACGGCGTAGCACGTTGACCCCTCTCATGTGACATGTTAGGGTCGTCCTGTTGATGCCACCGGTTGCGAATCATGATGTCCATTCGACGCATCACACGGCTTCTTCTTTGGCTCTGCGCCACAGTCGCTCTCTCCCTGGGCGTCTCCTTCGCGACAGAACCGGGCCAGACACTCCTCGATGCGCCGACCCCGATCCTCACACCGGCTCCTGATCAGACGCCGCAGACACAGAACGGTTCCGTGCGCGCCGGACCCCGGACCACCACGCGCAGCGACCAGGCATCCATACCGCTCACTGCGCGAGAGACGCTGAGCGCTATTGAAACGCGGCATGGCGATCCGCCGCCGGGCTATATCGGAGGACGCACCTTTCAGAATCGTGAACGCGTACTGCCGCGCGGGCGCTATCGCGAGTACGATGTGCACCCCAAGGTGCCGGGGAAGAATCGAGGCGCTGAACGGATCGTCATCGACCAACGCACCGGCAAGGCCTATTACACTGCCGACCACTACCGGACATTTGTTCCGATGAATTGAGGAGACATGTCGCTCATTGCCCTCCAATCGATCAAGAAACCCTGGGCGCATCTCCTGGTGCATGCCGAAGGAGAGGCGCTCGATAAAATTCTCTCCGTCCCCGCGCACTTCGTCACCAAAACCATCGCCGGCAAGAAATGTAAAACGAAAGCGGGCCTGCTGGATGAATTCAGCCGGGTCTTCTCGTTTCCGGACTACTTCGGCCACAACTGGGATGCCCTCGAAGAATGTTTGGCCGATCTGGACTGGCTTCCGGCCAAGGGCTATCTCGTGGTGGTGACGGATGCGGATCAAGTACTGACGAAACCCGACGAAGAAGACGACTTTGAAACCTTCGTTGAGATCTTGAGCGAAGCCGGTGAAGCCTGGAGCCTGAAAGAATCCGACGACGCGACGGGAGACGGCCTGCCGTTTCACGCCGTACTGGCCGTCTCCGATCGCCATAAACGGAGCCGCCACAATTGGTTCGCGCCGCCGTTGGCCATGGAACGCAAACCACTGAAGTCCGGACCGGCCAAGGGCACAAAAAAAAAGCCCCCTCGGTAGACAATCGACTCAATCCACTTACGCCAGGAGGTTACGATGGGACTTCTCGATCAACTCGGACAGGCAGCAGCCGGCATGATGGGCGGCGGCGATAAGAGCCCCCTGATGCAGGCCGTAGTGAACCTGCTAGGGCAGAACAGTTCCGTCGGGGGGCTGAGTGGACTCGTGCAGGCGTTTCAGAAGAACGGCCTGGGAGATATCGTGAATTCCTGGGTCAGCACAGGAAAAAACCTCCCGGTCTCGGCGGAGCAGATCCAGCAGGGCCTTGGCGGCGACCTCCTGAAGCAACTGGCATCTCAAGCGGGATTGAGCTCGGAAGCAGCCGGGAGCCAACTGGCCAATCTGCTTCCCGGGCTCATCGATAAGCTGACCCCGGACGGCAAGATGCCGGACACCACATTGATTGAACAGGGATTGAATCTCTTGCGAGGAAAACTCGGGTAGGACTCGATTCCCGGCACTCATTTCAGGGTGCCGGGTGGCCCTTCCGCGCTAGCAGAGAGAGAAGAACCGCCCCATCATCCGTTGGGCCCACCGCGTCAGTCCCCAGGAGAGGTCGTGCATGCGCGAGAGCATCCAGACTCTCGGTGTGACGATTTTCCCCACACTCGCGCTGAGCGAGGTGAAATGGTCACCACAGAGCCCATGCGTTTCACTGGGATCCTCCAACGGGAATTTCTCCCGCAGAAACGCCGGCTTCCCGTCTCGTACACACCAGGCACAGAGCACTTTCACCACGTCACTCCGTTCGTTGCGATGGGATCATTCACGTCGGGGGCGCAAGAGTCGCACCAGCGGGCATCGGCCAAGAAGTATTCAATGTTTTCAGCAGGATCGTTCGCGTGAACCAATCAGGCTTGTCCGTTGAGGCCGTCAATAGCGTGGCATTCCGGCAGTGATTGACGTTTTTTGTCGTTCTCGTTGGGGGAATCCAAGAGCGATGACGGTGGGACGGTCGCATCCAAGTACACGCTTGCTCATTCATAACAGGCCACGGCGGCCAGATCGCTTCGACGGATGACGACAGATTCATGGCGCGGCAGCGAGCCTTCATCATACCCGGGGATCAGCGGATCCCGGCCAACCGCCATTTGCTGGAGGTGGTCGGAGCAGATTCCGTGGGTCTCGCGCAGATCAGCCAACGGAGCCTTTTCTCGCACCAACCCCGGTCGGCCTTCGCTCTGGCACCAGGAACAGATTACTTTCATCGTGTTCTCCTACGCAGTGATACCCAAGACTCAGCAAGACTTGCGCCATATGGTCGGCGGTCTCTAACTCCTTGTTTCTCTGTGCTAACATTGCCTTATACCGCTACGAATCATCGTGGGTGTATCTATTCGGATAATCGGCTGTATCGAATCGTGGATGAGTAGAGGCACCGGTGCCGACTCACAGAAGACTGTCCACAATTGACCGTTTTTATTTTCCCGTGGTAGGTTGGCGCCCCAACTCACGGCTCGATGAAAGAGGCCCATGAAAACACAACGATCGGAACAACTCTTCGCTGACGCGCAACTCATCATTCCCGGCGGGGTGAACAGCCCGGTTCGGGCCTTTCGCTCCGTGGGCGGGCAGCCTCGTTTCATCGCACGCGCCAAAGGCTCACGGCTCTACGACGTCGACGGGAACAGCTACATCGACTACGTCCTGTCCTGGGGACCCATGATCCTCGGCCATGCGCCGACCACCGTCACCAAGGCCATTCAACAGGCCGCCGGAAACGGTACCAGCTATGGCGCGCCGACCGAGTTGGAAATTCAACTGGCCACGATGATTCGCGAGGCCCTGCCGTACATGGAGATGGTGCGGCTGGTCAGTTCGGGAACCGAAGCGGTCATGAGTGCCATCCGCGTCGCCCGCGCCTACACGAAACGCGACGGCATCCTGAAATTCGAAGGTTGTTATCACGGCCACAGCGACTACCTGCTGGCCAAGGCAGGGTCAGGTCTCACCACACTTGGCATTCCCGACTGCCCCGGTGTGCCGGAAGACTTCACCAAACACACATTAACCGCGCCCTATAACGACCTGGCCACCACGGAAAAACTGATCAAGAAGCACTACCGTCAGCTTGCCTGCGTCATTGTCGAACCGATCGCCGGAAACATGGGTGTGATTCCGCCCTCTCCAGAGTTCTTGTACGCCTTGCGCAAGCTGACCGATGCCCATGGCATGTTGCTGATTTTTGACGAAGTCATTTCGGGATTCCGCGTGCAATACGGCGGGGCACAGACGCTGTACGACATCAAGCCGGATCTGACGATCCTGGGGAAAATTATCGGCGGGGGACTACCGGTGGGCGCCTACGGCGGCGCGAAGGACATCATGAAGATGATTGCCCCGTCGGGACCGGTCTATCAGGCCGGCACGTTGTCAGGGAATCCGCTGGCCGTCACGGCCGGCATCGAAACGCTGAAGCGCCTCAAGAAACCAGGCACCTACGAACAGCTCGAACAACGTTCGGTGGCCCTCTCGGAGGGATTGGGGAATGCCGCGCGAAAGGCCGGGGTTCCGCTCACGCAAACCCGCGTCAGTTCGATGATGTGTGCGTTCTTCACTCAGGGGCCGGTCACGGATTGGGCATCAGCCAAGAAAGCCGACACGAAGGCCTACGCGAAGTTCTTTCACCAGATGCTGGACGCCGGAATTTACCTGGCCCCGTCACAGTTCGAGGCCGCGTTCATGTCGGTGGCCCATACGCCCAAAGACATCGACCGCACGATCAGCGCCGCTCAAGCTGCGTTCAAGAACCTCTGACCCGGCAGAAAGCGCCGGGCGTTGCTCGGCGCTCGTGAAGCGTCGTTCGCGAATCCTGCATTTCGTATCGAAACCGATACGAAATGCATCCATTCAGATACAGATCGCGATTCAGTCCCATCGAATTCACCGCACGACTTCAGGATGCTCAAAACGGTTTCCCAGCAAGGCCGCAGCGAACGAGGCCCCAAGGCATACGCTTGCGGTACGTTGAGGGGCCGAGCGATGCGAGAACGATGCTGGGGACCGTTTTCAGCATCCTGAGCTATTCGTCGTCGTCCTCGTCGTCCATCTCCAACGCTTCCTGCCGCTTCTGTTCTTCCATCGCGTTGTGCAGGAGCATGCGGACAAACATCGAATAGAGCGAGCCTTTTTCCAGCGTCCCGCCGGGAGGAATCGCAATCTTGCCTTCCTTGATCATGCGATCCATCCAGGCCTTTTGATCCGGGGCGATCAAGATCGGCACCTCGACCAGCCCCACTTTTCCAAACATATCCATGAGCGGCTCTCCTGTAGTAGTTCGTGCGGCCTTAACGATTAAGAGCACATAGCGTATGGCTTATGGTGCGAGCTGAGGAAAACCCATAGTCCCAACTATTCGCTATTGGCCATTAGCCATACGCTCTTCAACGGAAGGCATTTGAGCACGCGGTTTTTCGGCTTGTCAACCGCAGCCATCAATGATCGTCGCATGGCACAGAGCGTGCTTTGTCCGACCCCGAACATTCGGAGGACATCTTTCCATGCTGCACAGAAACGAACGTGTTTCCCGCCTGCTCAGCCGGTTCACGCTGCTATTCCTAGTCGCCTCACCCGCCCCGCCAGGCGTCGCTGCCGTGGAAGAAAGCCGGTCCACCCTGCATACCTATACACCGGCCGCCACAAACGATCCTGGGCCGTTTCACTGCAACGATTGTTGGGGGTTGAAACCGGAGGACCGTCAGCCGCTACCCCAACATCAGGCGCCACGGTATCGACGTGGACAGCACGAGCGGGGCCCGCGGCCGCACAAGAATCCCTTTGCAAAAAAATCGCGTTTTCATAGTCGAGGCCTTCGCTCCCTTCCGCGTCACGCGCTGTCGATGGGAGGATTCGAGAGGACCGTGGAACCCTGGCAAGTCCGCACCGTCGACGGCGATACGATTCGCTACGGCACGGACCGCATCCGCATTCGCGGCTACAACGCGCCGGAGTTGTCGGAACCGGGCGGACGAGATGCGGCATTCCGGCTGGAGCAATTGATGCAGGAAGGAACCATCGATATCATCCCCCACGGCCGCGACGTCTATGGCCGAACCCTAGCCGATGTGTTCGTGAACGGCCAGAACGTGGCGGAAGTGATGACGGGAGAGGGATTTGGACGGAGGGGGTGAGAGAAAAGAGGGCTCGGCTGACGAACGGCACACGACCTCAGTGGGGCCATCATGCGCTAAGCCGTCAGGAGCAGTTGAATCACTCCTTTGTCCCGGTGCTCCTCTGAAGATGCGCCGGAGCGGCGCAATGCCGTCGCACCTCGACCTCTTCTGACCCGTGAAGCGTCATCGCACGCCATGGCGCCCACTTCGTCGTGCATCCGTTCAGCCGAGCCCCAAGAAGCGATGGTGGTGTCATGAATGAAAAACTCACAGTGACTACGCGTAGTTCGAGAAACCAAATGGATGCACCGAGAAATGACTCCTTGCTGATGAAACGCATGGGAACATAGCAGAAAAATCCCTTGGCCTTCGGTTTCATTCCTGGCAGGATGGCGCACGGATCTTATCCAAGGTCACAAGGCAATTGGCAGCTTATACGGAACCAGACAATACATAGTCGGGCCGCATAAGGCGAGGCATTGGTTCTCATGTCAAAAACCGAGTTTGATGTCTTCTGCCCAGGTTGCAACATGCTCATCGCTGCTAAGGTCATAGCGAAGGGGAATGGTGGCTTCCGAAGCGAAGCAATCAGCCCTCTCGACGAAACTGACACTGAGTATCACGGAGAGCACTACTACGTGTGCCTGTGCGGTCGGTGTAGTCAGTCATTCCTAATCCGCCAATCGCTGTTCGGAATTCCCGCCGAGTTCGAGACCGTTACAGAAGAAACAATCCTCTACCCGAGCGAGAAGAAACTGCCGCTCGATGGTGTCCCCGCCACAATAAAATCAGCCTACGATCAGGCTGGACGCTCCTTCTCCGCGTCACTATTCGAGCCATGCGTACTTATGTGTCGAAAATGTCTCGAGGCAACTTGCAGGAATTTTGGCGCTAAGGGGCGCGACCTCAACTCAAAGCTCCAGAGCCTGTCTGACGCTGGTCAAATTGATTCTCGGCTTCTTAATTGGGCGCATGAAATTCGGCTAATCGGAAACGAAACTGCACATGACCCTGATATTAAAGTCACGAAGCGCGATGCACGCGATGTCCTTGACTTTACTGAGGCCATCCTGATTTACGTCTTCTCACTCACGTCGCGGTTCGAGGCGTTTCGCGCTCGACGCGCCGGTTCTCAGACGAAGGCGTGAAATTCAGCCCAACCTGTCGCTCAAGCCGATGCCCGGAGTCGTCGCGGCATTTGCCTAGCGCCTGTGGCGGGTGCGGCTTAGCGTAATCTTTAGACAGCATCTGGCAGACTCCCTATTCCGATGTAAGGGGAATGAAATGGAAACCAAGGTATCGGACGCAGAGGCTATTGCCGAGAAACGCATCAACCGCGCGGGTAGGCCCGCTGCCTCGGCAGCGGAACGTTGCATCACGTATCTCGAAGCGGCCAAGGCAACAATTGGGCCACTCAAAGGGATCAGACCCCTTAAATTCTCCCGTATACAGAACCATAGCAGACTCCGCGTGGATATCGCGCGCAGACAATCCACCTAGAAATCACTTGGACTTAGGTCGCAATCCAGGCGGACTATCGCGTAGGCCTTATCCGGTATCGTAGGACCTTCTAACATCCCATGCTGAACCAGATAATACATAGTTAGACCTCGTGAGCGCGGCCAGCCGTCCAGGGCGAACAGGCCGTGGCGCGGTATCTATAGAAAGAGTCGCAGCGTGAGCACGGGTGCTCTCACCGGCACCGCCAGCGGAGGAACTCATATGGAATGGCCTCAACTCAGTATCGGCACGGACGAAGTGCACGAAATGATCCGAGGCTATGACTGTGCAGATCCGGGACTGGATCCCATAGAGTGCCTTCAGCAGGCAGAAGGTCCAGGCTGGAAACTCGACGCATGCCGTTTCCTTCTGTCACAAGCGCTAACCGGGAGCTTAGACACGCGCGAGCGATCGTATCTCGCTGAATGTGCGGCGATGAATTTGGCCTCAACCTTCGACGTTCTCTTGCACGAGATGGTGCACTACTACGGCCTGAGCATGCCGCCGAAAGAAGTGCGCTGGGACAAGCCTTTTCGAGTCCGTCTTGCGAAGGTGGACACTGAGTTGGTTGAGCTCCTAGACAACGTGCGGCGGGCTACATGGTTCCGGAGAGCAATGGGCCTCCGCCACTACGTGACGCACCATGGAGGACTTTTGCAACACGTTGCCGTTCACCTTCCAGCTGGAGAGCACACCTACTCATTGATAGGCGACGAATACTTCGATCAGGACGCGGGCATTGAGCCGCCAGAGAGTTTCAGGGATGGACGTCTCGATCGTGAAGCCCTGCTTCGTGAAGTCCTGGATTACATGGTGGAAATGTGCCGCGTTATTGATCGGGTGAGACTGCACTGTTTTAAGGCGGCACCGGTGTTCGAAGCGGGTCGGAGACGCCAGCGACTGGCTACGAATCATGAAGCCTAGAAACGGTGATTCCGAATAGACAAGCGACCCGTGATTACTTGAGAGGTGATGTGTAAATGAAACCGCGCAGACAATCATATGAAGAACGAATTTCTGAAGACTATGAGAAAGGCCGCTTGAAGTCCATGGCTCCATCGATGGCTGAACTGAAACACTTCAAAGAAGCGGCCCGGGCTACATTCATCAAGAACCGGAGGGTCAATGTGCGATTGTCCTCCCCCGACCTGATGGATATTCAAACCCGTGCGGCCGAGGAAGGCGTGCCTTACCAAACACTTATGGCCAGTGTGTTACACAAGTTCGTGACAGGTCGGTTCACAGAAAAATCATCACGTCTAACAACTCGTTCAAGCGAGCGCGCAAAGCGGCAGCGCACCGCGTAGCTCTGCGTTACGCGGCGAGGAGAATAAAAGGGACCTGACCCATTATTTCTGACTGGCCCAACCGTTAGGTCCAAAAGGAGAGCGCCATGGAGTTCGTCAAGATCTACAGCACGGCGGTCCCAAATGCTGCGCGAACGCTAGACAAACGAGTTGCCCTCGCCCCTCTCCTAGCAAGAATCAAATCCGACAGCGTCAAAGCCTCCCTCGCACTCATTCAAAACCACGGAGAGGTCAACTTCTGGGATTTCGGTGTTCGCGCCACGCCGCAGCTCTCGCCCGATGACTCAGTAAAAATCATCTGCGGCACAACCTGCTATTCTGGCCGCGTCATTCGCATAATCAATGATCCCTCCGGAGAGCTCGGCGACCAGCTTGGCTGGGCCAGACAGTTCAAAGCGCCCTGGAAAAATGTCTGCGCCTTATCCATCAACTCCTCCACTCCCATCAGCACGGCAGGGATCAAGACAATTACCGATAACGCTCAGCAAACCGCAGATAGCTTTTACGCACCACTGCAACCAATCCGAAAACCAGAAGCATTAATTGAAGGCAGCATCATCGAGCTGACCCTATCAACCTATGAGAGGGACCCTGCTGCCCGCAAGGCGTGCCTCAATCATTACGGCACGTGGTGCCGAGCATGTGAATTAGACTTTGGCAAGACATATGGCGATCTCGGACAGGGCTTTATCCATGTGCATCACATCACACCACTGTCCAAACTTCGCGAAGCGCATGTTGTTGATCCAATTCAAGACCTTATTCCTGTTTGTCCAAACTGCCACGCAATGTTGCACATCAATCAAGGTGAGCCCTTGTCTGTAGAGCAGCTTCGCGACATATTGGTCCGCAATAGGACCTAATAATTCACTCATGCCGACGCCACTTCGCTGCGCAGCATAATTCAGGCGTTCTGCAATCAAGAAACGCGATTAGTGCGCCAGCGACAGAGTCATGCCGGGCGATCACACATATCTTTGAAGTGGTGTCTCTTAACGCTCGTTCGCTTCGCCTAGCCTACACTCATATGGCCTAACTTAAACGTGAACGCCGCCATGCTCTCCTCCAATAAACTTACCACTCCCCGCCTTCTACTCCGTCAGTGGCGACCATCAGACCTGGAACCATTCGCGGCGATGAATTCCGACGCCGATGTCATGCGTTATTATCCGACCCCCTGGACCAGAGAGCAGAGCGACGCGTTTGCCCAACGGGTGATGCGACTGATCGACGAACGTGGATGGGGTTTCTGGGCAGTTGAGGAACGGGCGTCAGGGCGATTCATCGGCTTTGTCGGACTACATGTTCCCTCCGACGAGCTCCCGTT
>JACCEA011991740.1_pt1 | contig 14434 bp, 9 predicted proteins | sample 7449851 | NCBI WGS metagenome assembly JACCEA01 (sample SAMN15323453, study PRJNA562643) | freshwater metagenome | isolation source: river surface water | place: USA:Blue River Watershed | collected 2017-08-18 | reverse complement strand
ACTATTAACATAACCATAGTTAAAGTATCAAATAAAAAACTCCAATTACAATTGAATAAACCACTATTAATCCAAGTAGCTAAATAAATTAAATATTCATATTCCAAAAAAAAAAAAAAAAAAAAAAAAAAACATGAAAATGAGCTCATATAGAAAAAAATGACTTTGGAAGAGGTGCTATTGGATAAATTTTCATTTGGACAGTTGGTTGTTCCCATCGCAAATAAGCTGATCCGCCTCCATCTACCCTGTCATATACATGACACATATAAAATAGTCTTTTTCAATTGATACAAACTACATCAACTACATAAAACCAATATCATCAGTTCGCTACTAAAAAAATACTTGAAGCAATATTGTCAGCTTGTCAGCCATGACGGATTTTGGAATATTGGCAGTAATTTTAATTTTATTTATTTATCAACCGTTACTGAGTTACTTGCATCGTTGTGAAATCTGTTGAACTATGTGATTCTATACACATAATTGGAGTCTGCTCGCTCCGTCCTTTATTGAGCAGTGCCTTGACTTGGTGGACATCGCCGTCCCTTGAGTGCACAAAAGCTGTTGTATTATATTCTGTGCCAATTGAATACTATGATATATATAATAATATGCCACCTATTACTGGATGGATTGTGTTGCGTTTATTGGCTCGGCTCGTTCAAGGACCCAGCAGTTGATGGTACTTGTCACAATACTTTACTTATATATCATGCAAGTTCATCTCCATAGAAGGTGCATCACAACTGTAGCAACAATAACTATATAAACTTGTTGTCGTCTAGTACATAACTAAACGGGGACTGACCAAGCAAAAGGGTCGACCGATCAGGCCTCTAGCTGGTACAAACATAAAATGCAGTAAATATTATTTTACATTTTGGAATGAATTAATTTGGAATTTGGAATTACTATGGTGTACGCCTAATAAGGCCTAATCGAATTAATTAAGGAAATGTATAATTGTTGAACAAACGTAGTATAGAATCTTGATTGATGATGAACAAGAACAAGAAGATTAAATAAATTAATGTTTATTCACTAATTTTAGGAAATAAGATAATAATAAACAACCGCTATATTCAATTTGTCGTTCGATTAGCCAATCTTGGCTCATATTTGTTGCCGCTCGTTTCAAATGAGGCCGTTTTTGAGATTTTTCTGTCTGCCTGAGTATATTGTAATTCAGTTGTTTATCACTTTTTGCAAAGCAAAATCCACTACAATTACAGTAACAGTTAATGAAGTCGGTCATGTTTACTACTTTATCAATGTGGGATGAACAGTACAGCTCGGTGAGTGAGGAATGTTCAGTAGGTGTGTGCAGACAAAAGAAAACGAATTAATGAATGTTTACACGGTTGTCGCAACAATTACTTACAACATGTTGTACAAATAAAAGATTTTAGCCAATTACGCATTCAAACTTTCGTGTATCTATTGATCGTATATGAGCTAGGAAAACATTTTATGCGCAAAATTAATAGAACTTTGATTTAAAACAACTGAAGATGCCATCCCGGTTTTAAACCTATTCGCATTAAGTACCAGCTTTCCTTGATCAAGCATAGCTCTCTTTCGTAAAGCTTCCTGCTTATTCTTTTCAATTCTTGCCATGATCTCGGGTGTTAGTAGAGGAAGAGCTTTCGAAGAAGAAACATTTTTATTTATTTCAGCATTGCTGCTGAATACATTCGAATTTATGTCTATTAAAGAAGTGCATGAGTCCTTCTGGTGTCTGGTTACTTCGTCAGTCGTGTGTGAGTTAGAGTTTTCAGACATGAAAATAGGTGGTGCATGGACACAGGATGTTATTACCGGCGGAATATCGTGTTGAAATGATGGTGCATTCTCTGTTGAAAAAATTTCTAAGTCGCGCTGAATGGAATTGATGGTGAGCGTTTCACTGTGAGACGTAGGAGTGTATTGATAATGATTCTCATACAATTCTCGGTCAATATGTGATACACTGTTTTGTACACTTCCCCCCTCCTGCCGCTGAAAATTCGATGCATAATATGGCTGAATTCCAGACTCACTCCGGCATACGACTTCTGTTATAACATCATTTTCCTGGCGATTTGCATGGAATGCATCGTTTCTGAACTGAATGACATCTGAACATTTCCGAGTTGAGTGACTATCATACACTAGATCCGATTGTTGATATCGTGGATCATAAACATTTCTACATTGTTCGCTCTTCTGATCAGTTTTGGATTCAGTAATGCTTGGTGCATGATGTCGAAAAATGCCCATACAATAATCATTATCAGGACGAACTGTTGCACTGATAGACGTCGATTGAATTTTGTTGGTCTGCTGATCATCATTTCTCTTGATACTAGATGTGATCATTGGGGCTACTATTTTTTTATCTGCAGAACGTGTGGGTTGTCCAAACCGGAAATTAAAACCAGTAGCAATCACGATTAACAATGCAACGTACCTGTATTCGACGAAGTATTTATAGTGATCGAACTCTTTTCGTAGGGACGAAGATCCGTATGGATGGGTGTAATGTAGTCATCAATTCGTCGCTGTAATGCAACACCACCAGTATTTTCACTAACCACTCGCTCGTGTCCGCTTTTGGTTGAAGTGACTGTTGCATGTGAAAAATGGTGAATTCCATCCGCATTTCCTGATGTCCAACTTTAAAAATACACGCATCACAATATCATCAAATTGCATCTTACCGATTGTAGCGCCCAATACTGAATACTTTTTTTGAATTTGCTCCCAAACAACATCGTCGGCTGTGTTTCGAGCAAGGATGTAAATTAATTTTACTTCTTTAGACAGTTGACCAATTCTATCAAATTGAAAATTGTTAGATGATATCTTTTGAGTAAACCTTAGCTGATACCTATGGATTCTATCTTCCGCTTGCAGCACTACTCCGGGACTCCAGTATAATTCTGCAAAAATAGCAATGTTGGCAACAGTTAAGTTTAAGCCAGTTCCACAAGCTGTTATACTGAGGACAGCAACATCAACCTAATATTTGAAGTTATGTCGTTCAATCACAAATCAAAATTAACAGCGATTCTCACCGAGGGACAAGTTTGAAACTTTTGAATCAAAGCTGCCTTTTTGGACTTTGATGTGGATCCATCGATCCGTATGTACCCAACCTGCGCTTCACGAAGACTTTCTTCAATTCCGTTCAAAACTTCATGATGATGCCCGAACACTAAAATCTTCTTCCCGACACTTTTTCCAAGAACCAGATTGTCAAGCTCTGTCAAACTTTCACAATCAACTTCGTCTCCTATGCTCTTGATTTGCTTTCTCTTTCTACCAATCGGCTTGCCTTTCGATGGACTCGAAATTGGGCTGTTGCATAAATCTATGACTTCGTCATCACTATAAAACAATTGATCTTCTTCGTTTTGATAGAGGGCAAATGCTTCTTCAAAATCGAGACGTCCCTCTCTGGCTCGTTTCTTCTTTCTATGCAGTTTAACTTTATGAGGCCAACAATCTTCTTCATCAGTGTCAATCAATATATCATCAAAATTTGTCTTACATGTAGTCAATTCAGAGATATGTTGATCCGTTGTCACTAAATCAGGTTCCAGTTCCATTAAAATGACATCCTTATTGTAATCTGAATCTGCGACGGACAGATTAAAATCAGATTCATGTTGTTTAGATAATGCCTCAATTCCATACGACTCTTCGCTTAATGATTTTTCCAATTTTCGCTCTAATCTGGATTCATTAATTCTTTGATACAATTCATTTTTGATAGCTTTCACCTTGCTGAGACCTGTCACCTGATAAAATCTCAGCAATAGTTGCTTTTGTTCAAAGCTGATTTTGGATCGTTCGGAGTCATCCAAAGTGAAATCTTTTAATTTTGAATCGAGCAAAGTCTGCCGTTTTTTAATCCGATTAATCTCTGCAGCGAATGTTATATCGGCATCAACATATCTAATTTCACGACGCTTTTCCGGAAGGCTGGCTACAACGTCTGCCTTCAATCTACGAATCATGACCATGCCTTCAAGAAGTGCTTTCAATTCTATTTCGTTGGATGATCCTTTTACATCCAATATATTGGCATTAAAACGCTGAGGTTTGGCATCACAATACCTTTCAACAAATTGATCGTAGCTGAAAAAAACTGAGGGAAGAAGACCATTGAGCTGAGTATAAAGCTCAACAGGACGATTGACAGCAGGAGTACCTGTCAAACAAATTGAAACTTGAGCTCTTTTGAGAAATGGAACAACACAAGTGGTTCGCTTTGCATCACCACTTTTGATATTGTGGGATTCATCGGCAATAACAATACCAAATTGATCCGGACATATTCTGTTTGTCTCAACCAATTTCTCGATCATACTATACGGGACTATAGTTATATGACCAAACACTCTATCAGATCCTTTTCTTATTATACATATATCTGAATCCTTCAGAATTGCTGAGGAATATTGTAGTAATTCCCCTTTCCACTGATCCACTAATGCGACAGGCATCAAAATCAATGCCGGCCAGTAATGCCGATAATGCTGCAGGAGAGCTATTGCTTGAACAGTTTTACCGCAACCTGTTGAAAAAGTATTAATAGTGAAAGCGTCTCAAACATAATGAGCTTACCCATTTCGTCTCCAATCAGAGCTCGACCGCCCCTTGATATAACAAACTTAATGCCTTCAACTTGGAAAGGCAGGAGAGTCTCCATTAGATCTGGCGTAATTTTCAAATCTTCTTCTTGCATAGCTGGAATTTTGTTTATGTATGACAAGAAATTGGAGAGTCCGACTTGCAGGAATTTTGGTAATTCTTTGAGCTGAAACGATTCGATTGACAAAGAAAAAATTCCCGACACAATCTGTTCATAGTATGTGAAATCAAACACCCACATCTTCAACTGATTGTCATAGCAGCACTTATCCCTAGGATTACGATGTAGAAAATCTAACAATCGCTGACAAAATGGGAAAAATAGTTTCAACCAAACCCTAACCGGGCGATGAGTGAAATCAAATGATTTCACTTCAATTGTTGCTGTGATGGAATATCGTTGATGTACTTGTCTATTTTGCACGGAATTAGATTGTAAAAAGGACCGATTACCTAACGAAGGTGGTCCACCTTGAAGAGCCCACTGAAAATATTTACAGTTCCCTGCAGGGCAGACAAAGAATTCCTTCCCTTGATTTGGACCAGGTTTTTGAACGGTTCTCAGTACAGCCAACTGAGGTGGCCTGCAATCACAATTCATTCTGTACTGATTACTTTAGTCACATACCCCACTTCTTCTTCCTTCTTTTCTTTTATGCAGCAGTTGCTTTTGAATTACAAATATGGAACAATGACTGCTTTTTATTGTTCGCCTCGCACATCTCTGATTTTTTAAACGTGGGTGGTCATTTTAAGAAGTAATAAAGGACTAATTTTTTTTCTCTAATAATTTAAATCATACACTACGCCTAGTAGCCTATGCCATATGCACAAACAATAATTTTATTGCATGTGAGAGAGAACATCATCCTCTCTCTGCCATCTTCTCTTCCCTGTGGTACAAAAATATGTGGCCGCAGCATGCATTATAATACTGGATTAATCAAAATCTCTGGTTTGGAGTCGCCATTTTAGCGGAGTTTTCTTGTTCCAACCTGTTGCGCTGCGCAAAAGAAGGGGCGAAACTGCCACTGTGTTGCACACTACTGTTATCGCCAAATTTCCGGCTTGATCCGCCCGCGCGAGGGTGGGTGACGGCGGCGCTGAAAAATCTGGTTGGTTCATCACTTCTTGGATTCCACCTTCCATTTCCACAGAATCTAAAGAAACGTATTCAAGTAAAGAATCCTCAGTACAATCCCAACTTGACCACCAACCAATTGTGTTTTCAAGTGACAGATTATTCTTGCAATACACATTGTTTACGGTAATAGATTATTGTTTTCTACTTTTAGTGAAGGAGAAGGTTGGTTTTGTGAAATGAGTGTTCATCCTTTTTTTCCATCTGTTGATGACTTTGTGGAGTGGTCTGGTGGTGATCATGCCATAGAAAAGATCCTGATTGCCAACAACGGAATTGGCGCCACCAAAGCCATCCGATCGATTCGCAAATGGGCTTTCGAGAACTTCGGTAATGAGCGTGCAGTAAGTTATGAATTAAGGAACATTATTCTTTCTATTCTTCGGTTAATTAAAATTTTCTGTGTAGATCAAATTTGTTGCCATGGCAACGCCGGAAGACATGAGAGCCAATGCAGAATACATTCGCTTGGCTGATCAAGTTGTCGATGTCCCAGGAGGATCCAACAACAATAATTATGCCAATGTAAATCTCATTTGCGAGATCGCAGAGCGTTTGAAGGTGGATGCGGTCATGCCTATGTGGGGTCATGCCTCAGAAAATCCTGCTCTACCTAACTCTTTGAAGCTTTTGAAGCATAGGGTGACTTTTATTGGACCAGCGGCGGAGCCGATGCAAGCCCTGGGCGATAAGATTGGTTCTACAATCATTGCTCAATCTGCTGGTGTTCCAACAATTGCTTGGAATGGTGATGATCTCAAAGTAGATTATCAGAGAACTGGAATTCCACAGTCAACTTATGATGCCGCCAATGTGAAGACAGCTGAGGAGGCACTCTCTTGTGCCGAAAGAATTGGTTTCCCAGTGATGATTAAGGCAAGTGAAGGCGGGGGAGGAAAGGGTATCCGAAAAGTTACCAAATCAGAGGATGTTCCAAACTTATTTCGTCAAGTCCAAAGTGAAATTCCTGGATCTCCAATTTTTGTTATGAAAATGGCATCTAAGGCCCGACATCTCGAGGTTCAGTTGCTTGCAGATAAACATGGAGATGCTATTGCATTGAGCGGAAGAGATTGCAGTGTCCAACGGAGACATCAAAAGATAGTGGAAGAGGGTCCTCCAACTGCTGCTCCTGTTAACGTTTTCAAGCAAATGGAGAGAGCTGCTGTTGCGCTTGCAAAAACAGTTGGATATTGCAATGCTGGTACGGTAGAGTACTTGTTTCTTGAGGACAATACCTTCGCATTCTTGGAGTTGAATCCGCGGTTGCAAGTTGAGCATCCTGTTACAGAAAACATTTTAGGTATCAACTTGCCTGCTTGCCAATTACAAGTTGCGATGGGTATTCCACTGCATAGAATTGCTGATATTCGAAGATTGTATGGTAGACACCCTCGTGGTAATGATACCATCGACTTTGAATATGCTGAACGGGCTGCGCCACCTAGACACTGTATTGCGGTGAGAATCACGGCGGAAAATCCTGAAGCTGGCTTTCAGCCTACTTCTGGCAAGATTCGAGAACTGCAATTCAGGTCTTCAGTTGATGTCTGGGGATATTTTTCTGTTGACAACAGTGGCCAGATTCATGAATTTGCGGATTCGCAGTTCGGTCATATTTTTGCCGGTGGCCGTGATCGCGAATCTGCTCGACGTGCCATGATAGTTGCATTAAAAGAACTTCAAATTCGAGGAGATATTCGTACCACCGTCGAGTACATCATTAAGATGTTACAAGCGGTGGACTTCGTTGAAAATAGGATAAACACTGACTGGCTTGATGGGCGTTTGGCTCGTCACAAGGAACTTTCTGTTGTTGAAAATAGAAAATATTGTCCTCCTCCCACTTTAGTTGCTGTTTGTGGTGCGACGTTGCAAGGATACCGCCAATTTAACCAGCGTGATATTTCATTTGTTAACATGTTGAAGATGGGACAGGTTCCTACTAAGGATTCTTTGACCCCGTCTGTCAAAGTTGATCTCATATTCAACAATGTTAAATATCGCACAACATGTGTCCAAAGTGGCCCAGAACGTATTGTTATTTCTTGCAACAATGTCAGTCAACAAGTCAATATTCGTCCGTTGGCAGATGCTGGTTATTTAATGAATATAGAGGGGATCAATCATTTGGTTTATGCACAAGATGAAAGTGATGGCTCATTACGAATGGTGCTAGACGGTCACACTTGTATTTTTACTCCCGAATACGATCCAACAAAATTTGTTTCATCCGTTGCTGGTAAGATTGCACGCCTATTGGTTGATGATGGCTCTCATGTCAATGCGGGCGATGCTTTCGTTGAAATCGAAGTAATGAAAATGTACATGCCTTTAAAGGCTTTGGAATCTGGGTTTGTTCATTTTCAAAAGAGTGAAGGTGCAACTCTGTCTCCTGGTGATATTATTGCTAAAATTACCTTGGACAATCCTGATAAAGTGGTTCGTGCCGAAGAGTTCAATGGAATTCTTTTAGATCGTGCCCAAACATTCTCCACAGTTGATGATCTAGAGGATAAATTTGGTATGGATTTACCCCACATCAAATTCCGCGAAGCCAGTCATATTTTGGAAAAAGTTCTGGACGGTTTTCCACTGTCCGATGGTGATATCTATTCAGCGTTTGACAGATTCGTTGAATGTCTCAAAAATCCGTATCTTCCAGCGTTCAAAGTTGAGGAAAATCTGTCAATCTTACGTGGCAGAATCGATGGTGATCTCGCGATAACAATTTTGAATTTGAACAATGCCTATAAGGAATCTTTGTCTACCAATACTTCCACAAAATATCCAGCAGGAAAGATTTTAAGTGCTATTCAAACTCATTTATTATCTTTGCCATCAGACAAGCGCCCCGCATTCTTAAATCAAACTGCTGATTTGTGGGCCACCGTTGAACCTTTTCTCTTCTCCACAGATGAAATTATTTTATCCGCAATGATTGGTTACATCGAGTTGTTCTATAATGTTGAGAAATTATTTGACAACATGTCCTTTACTGACGTGGTTAACCAATTGCGTAAAGAATATTCAACTGATTTAAATAAAGTCTTACAGTTGTGCCGTTCCCATGCAAATGTGAAAGCAAAGAATGTCTTGGTTCTTCGCATTATTGATTTCATCAAAGCCAACTCTCATCATTCAACTGCTCCTATCAAGCGTCCTGAGGTACCTCCTGGAGTCGCTATTCGCAATGAGTTGAACACAAGAAAGCTGAAGGCCAAAGTAACTGAATTGTCGAAGCTTCGCCAATCTGCATATGGCCACATATCTTTTTCTGCGAACTTGTTGCTCGTAGACCAATTTAATTTGTCAACAGAGGTAAGACGTCAGAAGCTCAATGATACAATAGTTGCTGCTTTGACAACTGGAGACCCTGTTGGCTTTGGAGATCGAGTTGAAGAAATGAAAAAGTTTATCGACAATAATTTGGTTATTCGTGATTTGATTTTGGATTCTTTGCGTCAAGATTCAGATTATCAATTGGCTGTTTTAGAACTATACATTCGCAGAATCTATCAGAAATCGCACGAGCTGCTAAGTTTCGCATATGGAAATTCGTTGTCACCCGACGAATCAGATCGCAACGCGTGGATTGGATTTGAGTTTGTTACTCGTTCAGTTGAGGCATTTTCTGATGACCACAGTTCGTTGGTTAATCAGAAGAGCATCAGCTTTTCCGATTTGGCTCATATTGCGGCAAGTACTCCGAAACGAGGGAAAGGTGGAAGCTTTTTTGGTTTAGCATCAAGCCAATCTGGAATGTTGCAGACCATGGCTCCTGTGTCATCGACGCCAGAGTTTCGCTATGGAGTGCTCGCCATGATCGAATCTTTTTCTGATCTACCGAGATATTTCCCTTTTGTTGTTGAGAAGATAGAAGGAGAAGTTAAACCGATTGAACCCACTAATGCCATCCATATTATGTTACTATCTGGCCCACCTCATGCGAAGAATGATGAAGAGATTTCTTCTGTTCTTTGCAATTTTCTGGCGACTCAAAGCAAATCGTTGATTGCAAAGTATGTTCGTCGTGTTACTTTTTTTGTTGGTAAGAGTACAGAATTCCTTGGGTATGGTAGTGCCAAGGCCCCGATGCCAAGTATCTTTACCTTTCGTCAACGCGTTGGCTTTGCAGAGGATAAATTGTTCAGACATGTTGAAGCCCCTCATGCTTTCCATTTGGATCTTCCACGTTTGTCTAATTTTGTTATCAATTTGGAAGAGCATGTCCAAACTACTTCCGGAAATGTGCATTTATTCAGAGCGATTCCCAAGGTCGGCAAGGGTCCTCGTAGATTCTTTGCTCGTATTGTGAGCTTTTCATCAGAAGCACAAAATTCTGATCTCGAGGCTCTCTTTGTTGAGGCTTTAGATCACCTTGGTATTGCTCTTGGTCACGAGGAAGCATCTGCGGAAAATGCTCCGAAGGGTGGAGGAAAAAGTCAATTGTACGCTGCCAACCACTTCTTTATCAATGTTGTTTCTCCAGATTCTGTTTTAAAGCCAGATCAGTACGAGTCTCTAGTAAAGAAAATCACAACCAAATACGCTTACAAGATGGCTCGTCTGGCGGTTACAACGGTTGAATTGAAGCTGACTGCAAGACTGGCTATGAATGCGGACCCATTGTTCATTCGTTTGGTCGCTTCAAATCCAACTGGGTTTGTACTGAAAATTGATAAGTACGTCGAAATGAATAACCAAGGTCGAACTGTATTTAAGTGCCTCACAAAAAGCAACAACAAAGGTGCGTGGGATGGCCTTGACACTCAAACCCCGTATGAAACTTCCCAAAAATTTGAAATTCAACGTGCTGAAGCCATGGCATCTTCAGATACTTTATATGTTTATGATTGGCCAGAGTTGTTTGAAAGTGCAACTGAAAAGCTTTGGGCTGATTCGGGCTTGAACTGCCATTTAGAGGAAATCTTTGAGTGTAAAGAATTAGTTTTTTACGATTCACAGACGAAAATCCCGCTGATACGGGGATGGTCTGCAAAAGACGCAGAAGAACGAGGGATTTTGACGCCAATTACCCGTGAAGCGGGCAAAAACGACTGCGGCATGGTTGCTTGGCATATGAAGATTCACACTCCTGAATATCCTGATGGGCGAGAGCTTGTTGTTATATGCAATGATATCACTTTCCAGGCTGGTAGCTTTGGTACAAAGGAAGATATATATTTTTTTAAAGTTAGTTTTTGGTTAATAGTATTCATGATTTTCGTAATATCATTGGTTCTTTGTAGGCTTCTGAATACGCTAGAAGTCGAGGTTTACCAAGAGTATTCCTCGCCGCCAACTCTGGTGCTAGAATTGGAATGGCTCAATCGTTAAAGAATAAGTTCCAAATATGCTTTATGGATGAACGCGATCCATCCAAAGGATTCAAATATATCTACCTGAGTCAAGGTAATCGAATGGTAATCTGTGAATGATATTTTAGTTCTTACTCGATATTTCTGTTTAATTGTCGTAGATGATTACGATAAGTTATTGGATAAATACAATGGAAAGGTATCTGATCTGCCAGTTATTTGTTCACCATTGGAGGTCAGTGGTCAAATCCGCTATGTAATTACTGATATCATCGGAGAGGAGGCTGATTTGGGTGTGGAGAACTTGATGGGATCAGGCTTAATTGCTGGTGAGACAGCTAGGGCCTACAACGATATTTTCACCTTGACTTTGGTCGTTGGTCGATCGGTTGGAATTGGTGCTTACCTTGTTCGCCTGGGGCAGCGCACTATTCAAAAGACCCGTCAATCACCAATCATTCTTACTGGCTATCAGGCGTTGAACAAGTTGATGGGTCGTGACATTTATACTACAAATGATCAGCTTGGTGGTCCCATGATTATGTTCCCTAATGGTGTTTCACATTTGCTTGCGGAGACGCATTTTGATGCAGTTGTCAAAGGACTTGAATGGTTGTCTTATGTCCCATCCATCCGTGGAGCGTCCTTACCTATGCGTCAACTGAACAACTCCATTGATTGCATTGACCGCATGGTGCAATTTGCTCCTCAAAAGGGTGTGACTTACGATCCACGACTATTACTCACTGGCTATAAGGCTGCTCGTGATGAAAGCTCGTGGAGGGGTGGCTTTTTTGACAAGAATTCTTTTGTTGAAACTTTGAGTGGTTGGGCGAAGACTGTTATTGTTGGGCGTGGTCGTCTCGGTGGAATTCCCATGGGTGTTATTGTCACGGAAAATCGAACTGCTGAAACCACTAAGCTTGCTGATCCAGCAGATCCAACATCCCAAGAGCGCTTAGTTCAGCAAGCTGGTGGGGTCTGGTTTCCAGATTCTGCTTACAAGACTGCACAAGCTTTGCGTGATTTTAATCGTGAAGGTTTACCATGTATTATATTTGCAAATTGGAGAGGTTTCTCTGGTGGACAAAGGGATATGTTCGATGAGGTTTTAAAGTTTGGTAGCATGATCGTCGATGCATTGGTGGCATATCAGCAACCTCTCTTTGTTTATATTCCACCATTTGCAGAACTTCGTGGAGGTGCATGGGTGGTAGTGGATTCCACCATAAATGCAGAAGTCATGGAGTTCTATGCGGCGGAGGATGCAAGAGGTGGGGTTTTGGAAGCTGCTGGCGCTGCCAGCATCAAGTTCCGTGATCGTGAAATTGTAGAAACCGCTCACCGTATTGACCCAGTGTTGATTCAACTTGACCAACTTATCAAAGAGGCGGAAAAAGCGGGAGATAATAGCCAGCTTGAAGATTTAAAAATTCGCATCCGCCAGCGTGAGAGATCCCTTTTTGGCGTTTACCAGCAGGTTGCGGTTCACTTCGCAGATTTACATGATACTCCCGGCCGTATGAAAGCAAAAGGTGTCATTCGTAAATTGGTCCAATGGGCTGAGTCCAGAAAATACTTCTATTGGAGATTACGACGCCGCTTGAGGGAATTTGAGTTATTTAATGCCCTTGAACTCAAACCAAGTGGAGTCAGTGCAAACAATACTGCTGAAAATTCAACAGCTCAAGCCCGTAAAATATTCACTGCCGATTTGTACCAGTGGGCCTTATCTAAGGGAGTCACAGAAGAAATATGGGATGATGACCACAAAGTACTGCTTTGGTTGGATAACCACGTGGATGAGTTGAATTCTTTTGTTCAAAGTAAGAAGAATCAAGTGCATGCAAAGACAATAACGGAAAAGGTTCGGAAATTAATTCAAGAGAGCTCTGGCGAGGTTAGCGTTTTGAAAATTGCACTTGCATCTCTATCTACTGAAGAAAAGGTAATGCTTCAACAAGCATTAAATTAACAAGGCATCCTTGCTATTATGCGGGAAGTCTTTCACAGGTGCTGGCTCTGTTTTATTATTGTGTTTTTTGTGATTGCTGGTTTAGAAGTTGATAATATCTTTGTCAATTTGTCGATTAATAGAAGGAACAATAATGTATTTCGTGACTCCACTCGAAGATTAAGATCTATTGTGTCTTCTTGATCTCGAAAGTGACCAAAGTACAGGGCTAATATTAATATGACTGGAAAAAAATGGTATTGTGCTTATCTTGAAAGTTTGTAAATGCTGCATGTATTCACTCCTAACAAATATCGAACAGAATCTCTTGTCTACCATGTCTATGATCTATACCAAATGAAAATTTGAAAGGGATTTTTCCGACATCATAGATTTTACCCTATTCGTAGAGTTCTTTGAATTTCAAATTCTTTCGCTTCATCGTCTCCGTCAACCACTCAACTTTATCTGTCAAAATAGCAGTGGCACCAGCATTTATTGCTATCACTAATTCCTCTTCTGTTTGGACATTCAAGAACCAAATGGGGATACCGCGGCGTCTTAAGTGTGTAAACAATTTCGGACACATCAACACATATGGTGGATGACCTTGCAAGATAATGGCAAGAATACGCTTGATAAAATCAGGAACATCTGCAATGGAGCGTTCATTGCGAAGCTTTTCCAAAGACAACTAAAACATCAGAGTTTCATGATTCCACCGTTTCAAGAACTCCAAGCATACCAATATCTTACCTTCTCCATAGTAATCCCATAGACTTGCTCTGGAATGTCAGTAAAGGGCATAAGACCGAGATAGTATATGGCCATATTTATCAAGAAGCCTTCCACGGACACTATATTTGGAATAGAAGAATCAAATTTGCGAAGCTTTTTGTTAATCTTTTCTTCCAAACTAAACCAAAATACTTGGTGCTTTTTGCCTTTCATTGTTACAATATCAACTACCCGCTGAAAAAGCTCGATTGAATCTTGTTTTATCTCAATATTCATAGATTTACTACATGGTAATAAATCCAAAACTTCCTCCAACCGAGGTATTCGACTGACCTCTTCCACAGTGTACAATGATATTTGTTCACATTGACCAGGAATATCGTTACGTAAAGTAGGAAGATCTGAGTAAAACAACTCACTGATACAATGACCATCTAATCCAGTCATACGACCCATGGTCTTATCATGAAACACAACAACCTCAGAATCTTTTGTGATCCAAACATCCAACTCTAATACATCCATATCGTGTCTCAAGGCGTGTTTGAATGACGCAATTGAATTCTCAGGAACACCATCAAGACGACATCCGCGATGACCAATCTTTTTTGCAGTGCGAAGGATATGATCTTTGTT
>JACCEA011041140.1_pt1 | contig 14435 bp, 18 predicted proteins | sample 7449851 | NCBI WGS metagenome assembly JACCEA01 (sample SAMN15323453, study PRJNA562643) | freshwater metagenome | isolation source: river surface water | place: USA:Blue River Watershed | collected 2017-08-18 | reverse complement strand
GCATAACCGCAACAAAAATCGACCTTGCCCCGTACAACCTACCTCGGCAACCTGAACAGGTGCATCCGAGCCCGAGCGTCCTTCCCGAAACCGAGCGGCAAACCATCTGCGCCGCGCTGGCGGCACTACTTCTCGACGGGATTGACCTTCAGTGCATGGCCAAGGTTGCCCACTGGAACGCGCGCGGGCCGTTGTTTTTAGAGCTGCACCGGCTCTTTGGCAAAATCTCGGCGGCGCTGGTCGAGCACAACGACAACGTCGCCGAGCGCATCGTGACGATCGGGGGAGAAGCGGTCGGTACTTGCCGCATGGTCGGCCTGGGCACCCGCCTGGAAGACTACATCGGTGGCACCGAGCCACTGCTCGACCGCATGCATATGTTCTTGAAGCTCGCGCACGCCACCCGCGACGACATGAAGGACCTCGACACGCAGGACCTGCTCACCCAGATGATCCGCGAGATTGAAAAATACGCGTGGCAGCTTCTGGCGACGGTGCAGCGGTGAACGTGAATCGGTATCTGGTTCCCGAGGACTGCGGGCGGGCGCACTGCCTTGCGAGCATCGCGCCGGGCGAGCTGCCGACCGAGCGGCTTATCTTCCCGGCCGGCGACTTCGTCACGACCAAGGGCACGTTCCTGTTCGACAACGAGGCCGCCGCTGCGGTCATGGCCGACTGGAACGAGTGGACGGGGGGCCTTCCGCAAAAGGGCAGCTCGGACTACGAGCACGACCAGAGCAAGGACAATATCCCCGGCCACCTGAAGCTCGACAGCTCCAGCTATGACCTGGAGCTGCGCAACGGCGCACTGTGGACGGTCAACATCCGCTGGACTGACCTCGCCGCCGGCATGATCGAGCGCCGCGAGAAGCGCTTTACCTCGCCGTGGTGGCTATACGAAAAGGCCACCAAGCGGATCGTCCGCTACATCAACTTCGGCCTCGTGAGCATGCCGGCCACGATTGCCCAGCCCGAGCTTATCGCCGGCGCCGCCGCCAGCCGCAGCCAAGTGCAGGTGCCGGACATCTTCGCTGGGTATGCGAGCGGAGTTGCGTCGGCAGCAAGCGCCGGTGCCGCCGCCACGGCCAGCGCCGGTGCCGCGACCGAGGCCGCCACCACCGCAACCGCTTCCACCACTACGACCCCACAGGGGGAGACCGCCGCCATGACCATGATGAAGCCGGATTACAAGGACCCAGGATTCAAGCCCACGCAGCACGGCTGGGACCTCCGCGACATGACCTCGAGCGCGCTGCACAACATGCAGTGCTCGGTGCGCCTGCATAATGAGGTGCCGATGATGGCCGCCGCGATGGGCCTGCCCAAGCACGTCGAGCACCTCGCCGAGCACGTCGCGCACTGCGCCGCCGCCATGGTCCACCACATGGTGATGGGCGACGAGATGCCCATGGACACCGACATGGACACCGACGCAAGCAAGCTGCCTGCCGAGGTCGCGACCAAGGTGCAGGCCGCCCTCGCCGCGTGCAAGGCTGTCAAGGTCGGGCCCGCTAAGGCCGCGCGCGAGCTCGCCGCCGCCAGCGCCTCGAGTCTGGCCAGCGTTCAGGCTGAGACCGCCGCCGCCAAGGCCGCGCTGGTTGCTGCCAAGGCCGAGACCGCCGCCGCGCTCGCAGCCAAGGCAGTCGCCGAAAAGGCCGCCGATGACGTCAAGTACAACGACCTCATCGAGAAGAACCGGCACAAGATCACCAAGGGCACCCATGAGGATTGGGTGCGGGCCCATGTGCATGGATCGGTCGCGCTCGCCGAGTACATTCCGACCCTCAAGCCGGTCGCGGTGGCGCAGCAGCACCAGCAGGGCTCGGCCAGCATCTCGACCGCGCACCAGAGCGCCGAGGAGCGCAAGAAGATCATCGAGGACGTCGAGCTGCCGGCGGCGACGCTGGCTGCCTGGGTCGAGACCGGCGGCGGGCCCGAGCGTCTTTTCAACCTGCAAGAGCAAGAGGCCAAGCGCCTCGGATTGGTGTCGTAACCATGGCCGCACGAAATTTCATGTCCGAGGGGCAGACGGTCACCGACCCGGTTTCCGCCGACGCCCAGACCTTCGCCATCGGCGAGATCGCGATGATCAACGCCAGCGGCTACGCGACCCCCGGCGCGACCGCTACCGGCCAGCTGCCGGGCGGCATCGTCGACACCGCCCTCGATGCGAGCGCAGCCAATGCCGGCGACCTCAAGGTCAACCTCGTTTCCCAGGGCGATTGGGTCGAGGTCGACAACAGCAGCGGCGCCGACGCGGTGCTCATCACCGACTACAACGCCCCGGTGTACACGCTCGATCGCAACTCGGTGAGCCGCGTGAGCTCGGGCAAGTCCAAGCTCGGCATCTTCAAAGGTTTCTCGGCCAACGGGCGCGTGCGCGTCCAGATCCGCCCGAATTAAAGGACACGCACCATGGCAACCAAACTCGGTTCTGCAATTTACACCCAGCACCACTTGGAGCTCGCCGGCCGCGGCGGCGACCGGCAGGGCGCGCTCAAGACCATCCAGGCCCTGGCCGCCAAGGGCAACGCCGCCGCCGCCCAGGCGCTGCAGATGTGCGCCTCGGGCATCATCACCCCCGGCGCGGTCTCCGGCACCACCGACCCGCAGGCGATGTTTGAAAGCTGGAAGACGGATTACATGGCCGCCTACAGCGGCAGCCAGCCGGTGTCGCTGCTCTCCGGCCTGGCCAAGCGCTACGACGGCGCCAGCAAGAAGTCGCACCTGCCGATCCCGCCCTCGGGCATGGGGGGTCTGGAGACGATGGTGGACGGCGAGCCCCAGGGCGGCCAGAAGCCCCAGGGCTATGACGTCCCCTTCGAGCATGAGACCAAGAGCCCGCGTGGCCTCATCGTCAACCGCTCGGACATGGCCAGCGATCGGGTCGGCATGGTGGCGGCCAACGTCATCGCGCACGGCAACGACGCGGCCATGATCCCCGACTTCCGCACCGCCGACGCGCTGGCGCTGGCGGAGACCTCGCAGCTGAGCTTTGACCGGGTACTCGCCTTCTCGACGCAGCACATCCAGAACCCCGCCAATCCGTCGGTGGGTCCGAAGTACAGCAACAAGTTCAACGAGAAGCTGGACGTGCCGGGCCTGGTCAAGATCGTCAACGCGATGGCCAGCTACCGCAACGAGTCGGGCCTGACCATCATGGGCCGCAAGCGCCAGTACGGCATCATCGTGCCGGCGGACCTGGAGGGCGATCTCAGCTACCTGCTCGACCGCGACCGCGACGCGCTCGGGGCGACCAACTGGGCGCACATCTTCGACTTCGTCGGGATTGTGCTGCCGACCCTCACCGACCCCAAGAAGTTCTACGTCTGCGTCCTCAACGGGCCGGTGGCACCGATCTACTTCAGCGTCCACATCCCCTGGGCACCGATCTTCAAGGGCCCCGGCAGCGACTACTACGACTTCCGCCGCCAGTTCTTCTTCGGCGGCACCGAGGACAACATCGCGCTCGTCGCCGACTGGCGCATGATCGCGATGAGCAAGATTCCGTAGCTGCTGCTAGGCGGCGAGTAGCTGAGCAAAACCCAGGTAGCGAAAGGTCATCATGTCGGGTCGGATCATCCCGCTGTCGGCGGTCACGGTGAGCGCAGCGCTGGCGGCAAACGATGCCGGCTCGGCGCTCACCCTGTCCGCGAACCCACTCGCCGCGCAGCCCATCTCGGTCATCTTCGCGGCGGGCTGGGACGGCGGCGATATCACCATCACCGGCACGGCGATCGCAAACCCGCTCGACCCGCTCACCCTCTCGGCGTACAGCGAGGTGGTGAGCTCGGCCCCTGGCACCACGGTCGAGACCAAGCGCCCCTTCGCCACGGTGACTGCAGCGAGCAAGAGTGCCGTGGGCGCGACCACCAACACGGTTCAGCTGAAGACACTGTACCCGACCAAGGCACCGCTGCGCCTCGGCGGCAACGTGGCCGGCGGCGATCAGATCCACGCGAACCTGCTGGTGCTGAAGTCGGCGGTGTCGACAGGCACGGTGTCGCTCTACCCGATCGTCTGGGAAAACGGCCGGTGGTGGCCGCAGCCCGGCTCGCCGCTCGTCAACGCGGACACGGATCTCAACAAAAGCAACGTCGGTCGCTTCGTCACCATAGGCGACCCCACGCACGACTACCATGTCTGGCTCGCTGGCACGGGGACGCTCGCCGAGCTCTACGTATCCGGCAAAGCTGGGCCCATCACCGGCCTCTGAGGACATCATGAGCACTCTGACGGTACAGCGTACGACTTACCCCACTGCCACGCCGGGCGCGCTTGGCACCAGCGTCTGCAAGCTTGTTTCCAGCCCGCTTTTTGAGGTCCTGGTGACCCTGGCGAGCACGATCTCGGGCATCATCGATCTTGTCGTGCTGCGCTGGGATGGCGTCGGCGCGTGGTTCCCGGTGGCCCCGCAGCCGCAACCGGCGATCAGCCTGCTTGACCCCGGCCCAGGTTCCATCTTGGAGCCGACCCGCCGCGCCGCGCCGCCGCTCGGCGGCCGCAGCCGGTTCGTCTTCCGCGCCGAGTCGCCGGGCTACTATCTGGTCTTTGCCCCGAGCGCCGCCGCCGCGGACATCACCGAGGTACAGGTCAACGAGCTGTACCCGAACTCGGGTGCCTTCAGCGCGGGCAGCGCCGTGCGCGGCATGTACTACGCCGCGCCGGTGGCCGCCGACAACACGTCGGTCCATGCCGCGCTCGCGAGCAACGCCGCCAACGCCTTCCCCGGCCCGATCGGCACCATCGAGACTTGGGGCCGCAACGTCCGCTGCGTGTTCGCGGCCAGTTACGACGGCGGCAACGTGACCATCACTGGCACCGACCAGTTCGGCCAGGCGCAGACCGAGACCATCGTGGCCAGCGCCGGCAGCACGGTCTCGGGCGTGAAGATCTTCCGGACCGTCACCGCGATCCAGAAGGCGACGGTCGGCGCCACCTCCAACACCGTCAGCGTGGGCCTGGGCCTCAAGATCGGCGTTCCGTTCCAGTTCACCGCCGGCCAGGAGTTCCTGAACGGCGTCGGCGAGCTGGCGACGCTCGACACGACGTACTTCGCCTTTACGCCGGGGACTGCGGCCAACGCGGCGCGGAACTACAACTTCCTCGGCTGGTAACCCGTTGCGGCTTGGCGGCATCGCCGCCGTTGCCGGCCGCTGCTCACGCTCAAGTCCAACCACCTCACGGGGCGGGCCTGTCACCGCCCGCAGGAACGCCCCATGATCACGCTCATTTACGGCAAGACTTACCCCACTACCGACCCGGCCACGCTCGGAACCACGTACGCGCAGCTCGCCACCGCGGGCCTGCTCGAAGTCATGATCACGCTCGGTAACACCGTCGATGGCGAGGTCAACATTTGGGTACTCGGGTACGACGCCGAGTGCGGCTGGCAGCCGCTGGCGCAGCTCGTGTGCAACAAGCGCGACGCGCCGCGGCTCGCCGGGCGCAACGGCTTTCGGGACATCGAGATACCGACCCAGCGCTACGTCTGCCTGTACGCGCCGGAGATCGCCGCGGTGGATGTGGTCGACGCGTGTATCACTTCCTACCTGCCCGTCGCGACGGTGTCTGGCGGCAGCGGCGATGGCATTGCGGGCCTGTACATCCCCGACGTGCCTCCGTCCTCTCCCTCTGCCGATGACGACGAGTTCAACGGCGCCACGCTCGATCCGCGCTGGAACCTCCACACGGTGGGCTTTAGCGCAAACCCCGTGGTCTGGACCGCCGACACGATCGATGAGGGCACCATCGAGACGGGGCACGTCGTGCGCTACCAACTCGGCGCACCCGGCAACCCATCGGCGTTTGTCGTGCAGCCGGGTGCCGATGTCACCGACTCGGCCGGCATGTCGCGCAAGCTCGCATCGGGCGTCACCCCGACCAACTGGATCATGCGAGCGGGCTTTTCCTGCGGAACGCAGCGGGAAAACGGCGTCGCCCCGGACATCACGATGTACATGTTCATGGCCAACGACGACCCCGGAAACGGACACGGCGATTGGGACTGGCTCAACTTCGCCTGCCTCTATGTCCAGTCGACATCGCTCGGGATGATCGTGGGCGGCGCGAGCATCATGGGCGTCGGGACCTTCGCCACGTTTGCGAACGGGGCCGCGATGACGCTGCCTATTGGGGTACAGCCGTGTCAGTTCATCCTCAAGAAAACCGGGAATCTCTATCGCGCCTCGGTCCGCATGTCCAACGGGCAAAAGATCGTCCTCATGAATGACACCCTGGCGCTATCGCCGGTGCGCTTCGGGCTGACGTTCCAGGCCGCTTCCCAGCCGAACGCGATCATCCCGGTCAACTACATCCGGCACGAGTTTTCAGCGAGAGGTTTCTAGCATGCGACTTTTACCCGTCCTCCTTGGTGCCCTTGTTCTGTTTTCTGCATGCGGCGGTGGTTTGCCGAACTGCCCCGTGGGCGATGATTTGAACACCTGGCGCATTGTCGGCTCCGTCGAGGTTGACTCCGTCTGCTCAAGTCGCGGCACCATCCACATGGCCGATGACAACGAGTTTGTCTACCTGGTGAAAAACGTCCCTGGCCCGGTAACCGCCGAAGCGATCTTCAACTTGGCATGCGACCCAGCAGACGGAAATCTGGATCTGGGGATATTTGAGGCTGGCTCACGAGTGGCGCTCAGCAAGGGGCAGCTCGCAAGCCAGACCCTACGCGCCAGCTGGGCCAAGTCGGGAATGTTCGGAATTATCGTCGGAGGTCAGGCGATACGGGCTTGTGATGCGGGATTCAGCGTCGTAATCAGGTAGGCTCGACGCCTGCTATGCGCTCGAGTATTCGGCTGTGTACCCCGCGGTGGCACTGGCCATCTTATTCTCAGCATCCCTCGCCGCCAGCTTCGCCGCACCGAGCTCCAGTTCCAACTGAGTCAGTCGCTTGAGTAGCGCACTGAGAGGGTCCGCTGTCCCGATAAGAAGGCCGGCGGAATCTTCCAGGGTCCGCACGGTGATTTCCACCTGGCCTACGCCTTTCGTTGCAGGACGAACCCCATCCGGCAGGGAGCGCCCGAGCTGCACGTCCATGGCGGCAGCGGGACCGCGGTAGGTGATAAGGCGGGTGACTTCGCGGATCATGGTTTCGCCTCGGACGCCGGCCCCAGATAAATCACCTCGACACGCGGCATATCGATGATCGCCTGCGCGACCTGCCCAGCCAGTTCTTTCGGCAACCCGCCAGTCTTGGCCAAAAAATCGAGCATCGCTACCCGTCCTCCAGGGACTGTGTCTGCGCGCCGCAGCAGCTCCTCGTCAATGCGCCCCCGCCGGATGGCCTGGCGGCCCAGCTCCGCGCCGGCCGTCTGGACAAGGCCATGCACTTCTGGGAATCGGGTCGCGACGACCTCGGTTCCGCCGGTCGTTTTTAGCGGCTCATTCACGCACACGCACGACTTCTCGACCACTACAGGGCGTTGCCCAGAAAACGGACAAACCTCGCTGGCGCAGTCGTGGCGCTGCGAGAGAGACACCATCCAGAAGGCGATGGCGATCAGCCCAAGGATCGCCGCCAGCCAACCCTTGTTTTGCATGCTCACGAGGCCGAAAAAATCCCCGTCGCTTTCGTAGCTCATGCTCCGCTCCTTTCCTCGGCCCCGTCGACATGCGCCGGCCCGTTGTTATACCCATACGCCCAGCACGTCTCCTGCCCGTCGTCCAGGTAAGTCACATCGCGGAGGTCGGTGACGGGCGAGCAGTACACCGCCCGCGTCAGCCACATGTAGAAGCGGCTTCCCGGCACCATGAACGGCTGCACCGAGATGGGCGACCCAGACCGGAGATCGGTGTTGACCCAGGTGAACGCTTTGGCGAAGGACAGCCGGCGCAGGATGAAGGTCTCAAAGCGCGCCGGCATGGAGGCCGCCGCAGCGACTCGGGCAAAGAGGCGCATCTCGTGCGGGTTGTCTACGTGAAACACGATCTCATCCGGCGAGCAGCGAACGATACGACTGAGAAAGCCGGGCAGAAGCGCGGCGATGGACTCGATCACCGCCTGGATGGTGCGGGCCTGCACCCGCTGCTGCCACTTGGGGTTCAGCCGACCGAGCGCCGACTGCCGGAAAGACTTCGAGCGTGCGATGGCCGCCGGGATACCGAGCTCGGCACATAGATCTTCCCAGGTCGGCAGCTCGGGGTGGTGCAGGCGGACCGCCGAGTAGTTCGCCGAGACAAGGTCAATGCGGCCAAGTAGCTTGCCGGCCGCGCTGGCGATGGTGTCCGATTGTCGGAAGCACGGCGGTGGTACCAGGGCCGGCAGGCTGGAGCGCGCGCCGAGTTCGGTCACCACCCTTTCTCGATGCTGATGCACGAGATCGCTGAGCCGATTGCCACGATTCTCGGCCTCCAGCGCGGCGAAGTCATGCAGCGCCTGCGGCAGCCAACTGTAGGCGAGCGGCAGAGTCGAGAACTGGAGCGCGCCGAGCAGCCGGCTCAGGTAATAGTCGGCATGCTGCGGGCAGGGGAACTTCACCGGGTAGAGTTTGACGAAGGTGGCGGTGTCGCGGATCATCGCAGCACTCTGGCGATCTTGTCTGGGGTGACAAGCTGCAGCAGCAGGTTGATCTTCTCGGTCTTGATCATGCCTCCGGAAAACTCGCGGTGTGCGTCAGGGAAGTAATCGAGGCACAGCGCCATAAACTCGGAGTCGGGCATGTATTCGAGGCGCTTGCGGATGGTGGCGCGGCTCATCGGCGCTGTCTTCTCGGCGATCAAGCGGAGAGCCCTGGCAATATCGGCCCAATCCGCATCGCTGCTTGCAGGTTTTCCGCCATCGGGAAGAGATCGCTTGTTGGCAAAATGCGGCGGGAATCCGGACACGGCGCGGACCAGAACTGGAACGAGCCTGGCATCGCTACGGGCTGCTTCTTCGCTCTGCCGGTAAATAAGTTCATCGGCAATCATCGCTGAACTCACGAGCACGATCACCACCTTGGCCTGCGAAACCTCTTCGACGAGACGATAGACTCCTTGCCGAATTTGCGGCGTAAGGTGGATGCGCAGCGTATCGAAGTGGCGGTGGTCGCTCGGTGCGTACAGCACACACAGCGGAATGCCGTGATCTGCGTCCTCAGCCGGTGCCGGAGCCAAGTTGCTACGCCCCGCCGGCTGCGCGAACGCTTCAGCGGCGGGATCAGTAAAAAGCCGATCAGCGGCAACGGCCTTCTCGGTCGCACTCGCCTGCAGAAAACTTGCCTCCAGGCGACGCCACTGCACCGGCACCTCGGACTCGGCAAGCTCTTTGGCCGCCCGCGCTGGGTCGGTCGCGGCGTAGGCTGGGAGCAGACTCCGCGGGCCGTGCGCCAGCCACAGGATGCGGCCGTTGCCGCGCTCCACCCAGATCGGCGACCAGTCGGCGCCGGTCACCGCATCGACTAGCTTGCCGTCGTAGTCATCGAGCACGTTCCCCGTGATCTGGCACCGCGGCAGCTTGTTCGCCGCGCTGGGGATGGCGCTCGGCTGCACGACCAAGAGCCCCTTCCAACTCGCGCGCGGTGCCGGTCGCTCCTTGAGGTCCTTGACGAGCGCTCGAGTCTCGGCGAGGTCCGGCTTGCCGTTGCGCAGCGCCACCCACGGAAGGCCCCGCACCATGCGGCTTACCGCGCTGCGCGCCTCGACATCGCCGCCGAGCGCTCGCTCGACCTCATCGGTCGCCGGGGCGCCGCGCTTGCACTGCGCGATGATGCTGGCGGCGCGGCCGATGGGCACGCCGAGCGACTCAGCCAGGTCCTTGGCGCTCACATGCGCAACGCCTTCCGGGGTCCAGCCCTGCTTATCCCACGCCTCTTTTTCTTTGTCGTTTAGGTCCATGGTGGTCTCCTTTTAGTCCTTCAGCCTTGCAAGAAATTCGCCCACGCTCGCCCAGGTCCGCAGCCCAGCGTCTGTCTGCCTGATTAGGCATTCCCGCTTGGCGATCTGCCAGCGGGCCATCGCAAGGTCAAACGCCAGGGCGCTGTGCTCGGCCAGCGCAAGGGTCAGGTACTCGTCCCAGGCCGTGGCCTCATCGCACTCCGGATCGTCGCAGCAGCTCGGACGAGCGAGGGAGGGCCGGCGAAGCGCTGCTTGTGTGATGGGGCGCGGGGTAAGCGCGGCACGGGTCTGCAGGGCGAGCTCGGGGTAGTCGTGGGTGGCAGTAGCCATTCCTGAGACGCTAGCAACTAACCTAAACACAGTCAAGCATCATGTTATAAAAAACGCATGTCCCGCTGCAACCCCCTGCTCTGCACGCCTGCGCAGTTCTACAACCTCATCGGCAACAGGTTCAGGCTCAAGCCCAACGAGTTCGATCCAGGGCTTGTCAGCGACGTAGTGCATACGGGCACCGGCTGCGCGATGCGGGTCACTGACCTGCCGTACGACGCATACGCGGTCGAGGTCGCCGTCACGCGCTCCGGCGATGTGCTTCCGAGCATCGGCGCGCACGACCCGCGGATTGAGCTCACCGGGACCCCGACCGCCACCTTCTCGGCGCAGCTGCAGATCACCTCGGCCGGCTACTTCCGCTACAGCTTTGACCTCGGCGCGAGCTGGTTCGGGCCATTCCCGGCGACAGTCGCGACAATCAATGGCGTGAAAATCGAGTTCTTGGGGACGTTCACTGTCGGGGAGGTGTTGACCGTCTCTGCGGTGGGACCGGCTCGGGCGGTCGCCACCGTCTACAACATCGCCAACCCCATCGGCCAGCAGGGCACCGGCGCAATCATCCCCTCGGGCCAGACCGCGCGGGCCTACCGGATCGCGATCATCATGTCGAGCAACGCCGGCGAGTTTTACTACTCGGTGAACGGCGGCGCGGCGGTAGGGCCTGCCACCGGCACGACCACGATCCCTGGCACCGGAATCACGCTCAGCTTCGATCCCGGTGCGGGACCGACGTTCTACGCCCCAGGCGACTATTGGATCATCTCGACCCGCGGCAGCTGGTCTTTTGATGTCGCTCCGATCGTGCTGCTCTCGCGCCCCGAGCAGACGGGCTTGCGGCTGGCGTTCGATGGGCCGAGCTTGGTAGCTGGCGATTCGTACACCTTCTCGACGACTGCCCCACCGGACCTTTTGGAAATGCTCGTGTCTGCGAGCGCCGAAATGATGGCGTTTCTACGCGCTCGCTACCGCGACCAGTTCCTTCTCTCGTGGGATAGCAGCGTGACCATCAATACCGGTCGGATCATGGCCGAGACGCTGTACGACCGAAAGGGTATGAACTGGAAAGAGGACCGATCCACCTACACTAAGATGGCGGCGATAGCTCGGGATTGGGGCGAGAAGGTCGGCAAGAAGCGTATGCACCCCGAGATCAACGCCCAGCCGCTGCCGGGCGTTCTGGCACCGCGCGTGGTGCTGCAGGAGGACCCGGCGCGCATCAACGACGGGCCTTTCGGGGATAGAACCGAGCTGACGATCGGGTGGGTGCGGTTTTAGGCGCGCTCGTCGCAGCCGCCCGAGCACGACCGAACGAAAACCGGCGGGCCGTCATCTAGGGCGATCGCGCAGTAGCTGCAGCGTGGGACATCGAGGAAAGACATATCCCGACTCGCCGAGTCAACGAAGTCCTTGGCAAGCACCGCCATCGAGAAAATCCCGACAGGGAAGAGAAAAACGAGCACCAAGGCCAGTGCGATGTCGGTGGAGTCGCGATCGGTGCTGGTCATGGCTTGATCTCATCCAGCGCCAGCGCCACCTGCTCAAGCTCGTGCAGAGCCAGGCTCACGAGGTCCCGAGCGACCTGGCTTTGCACGTCGGGATAGGTCTCGTTCACGGCTCGGATGCGAGCGGCGAACGCCAGCACCTTCTCGATGTCGGTCTGGGATTGGGCGGGAGCCGACGCGGTGGCCGGGGTCTGGTCAGGCGCGGGAGTTGGCGCGGACTCTACCTGGGCCCGCTCCGCTTCCAGCGCTTCACGCTCGGCCGCCAGCCGCTGGCGCTCCGCCTGCAGCGCTGCTTCCTGGCGGGCCAGGCGCGCAGCTTCAAGTTCGGCGCGCTCGCGGGCGAGTTCTTCTCGCTCCGCGGCTTCATCGGCCAGGCGCTGGCGCTCCGCTTCCAGCGCGGCCCGTTCTGCGGCAAGCGCCTCGCGCTGGCGGGCCTCTTCGGCGGCACGCGCCGCTGCAGCAGCAGCTTCCTTGGCGCGGGCCTTCTCATCATCGACGCCAGCCTTTAGCGCCTTGAGAGGACCTTCGATCGCTTCGAGCTGCTCGGTCAGCGCCTTGGCCACGCGATCGACCTCGCGGCCGTACTTGAGTGCATCGGCTTTGAGCTCGACGCGGCGCTTCTCGACCGACACCCGCAGCTGGCGCAGCTCGGCGATGCCGAGGCGAACCGCCTCGTACTCTTCCTTGGTGGCTGCGCTCGTCAGGGCCGCGTACTTGGTCGCGAGATCGGGCAGGCTTGGGAGGTCGTAGACGACGGGGATGGGGGTTAGGGTGGTGGTCATATTGGACTCGCTGTTTTTTGGGGTGTTGTTCACGGTCTGGGGGTTCCGTAATGAGATCCGCGGTCGCCGAATTCAAACCCGAGAAGGAAGAATCCCCAGCGACGAGGCAATAGCCGACCCTCGTACCACTTGATTACGCCGGGGAGATTCCTAAAGAATCCTGCCCTTGGGCCATGCTTAAAGAGATGAACCCACAGGTGCCAGGATGCGAAATAAACAGGCCAGTGTATCGACCCGTCATAATTTCGAGACACGAGGCCGATGCGCAAAAACGCGCCGATGACGGGTCGAGTAATCAAAGAGGCGTTTTTCTTCTCCATGTTCATCTCCCTCTAATCCATCCACTCGCTGTTTCGTTTGAAAATGCGGTCCGCGTTGTAGTCGTGGTTTCGCTGGGCAAAGGTGCAGATATCCAGGCGGCGCTTGCCCACGGTGACGGTCTTGGGCCCAATGTTCTCGACTTTGGCCGTGTAGACCATATTGAAACTGTCGTACACCGCCACATCGCCCAGCTTGAAGGTAAGATCGAAGGGCCCGTTATAGTCGGTGCCGAAGATCCGCACCGATACGCCTGGAATCACTTCGGCCTTGAATCCCGGCTCGACCCGGCCGGGGTAGCTGCGGCCAAACTGCACGCGGTCGCGGGTCTTAAGCTCCTCGTAGCGGATGAGGTTTGCCGGCGTGGCGGCGGTCGGGGCTACATCGTTTGCGGCCTCCAGCTTGCCACCTGGCACGATGCGCAGCTTGGGCGCGTCCAGGTGTGCGAAGAGGTTGGCGATCTCGGCGGCGCTGTCTTGGTCGGTGTGCATGGGTAAGATGCTAGCAACTAACCCAAACGCTGTCAAAATATATTTTATGCTCCCCCCATGGGGAACCCTTTTCGAGAGATGTTGGCGACGGTCCGGCGCCTTGAACAGCTGCCCGATCGTTTCACCCGAGACGCCGGCCCGCTGGCGGAACTGCTCGCCGAGGAAGGGTTTAAGTCGCAGACCGACCCCTATGGGCAGTGGTGGGCACCGACCGTCACAGGGAAGTCTTTCGACCAGCGCCAGGGGCTCGAAAAGGCGCTGCGCGTCTCAAAAACCACGCTGCGCTGGCTGGCGGTGCTCGACCTCAACCACGTCGCGTTCAAGTATCACCAGCGGGGGTCGGTGTATGCGTGGGGGACGATCCCGGCGCGCATGATGGTGCCGATCGTCTCGCGCGGGCTCGGCCGCTGGTCGAAAGAGTTTCACCATCTGGCCGGCGTCGTATGGCGAGAGCTGATCCGAGGATGATGCGGCGCAGCGCTTGCAGACCCTCCGCTTCGAGCTGCCGCGCGCGCTCGCGAGAGATACCGAGCTTGGCCCCGATGGTCTCCAGCGTCTTGCCCTGGGCCCGCGCCCACAGCACGCGCCCGAGGCGCGGCTTGAGTCGCTTGAGCGCCCGCCTTATGGTGTGCGCGTCCTCGGCTCTTATCATCTCGTCGAGAGGGTGCGCCTGATCTGCCGAGATCGCCCGCACCTTACGCCCCGGCTTGGGGTCCGACAGGGATAGCTCGGCCCGCGGGCGCGCGTTCATCCACTCTCGGCGCGGCCGACGGACTGTCATGCTCTCGTCCTTGGTCACCGCCATGAGGTGCCACCGCATGCGCTGGTACACGAACGGAAACAGCGACGCGCGATCTCGATCTGGGTCGAACTCATCGAAGGCGGCAACCGCTCGCACGCGTGCATCGTTGGCAAGACCAGCTGCGTCCAGGCCCGATAGGAATTCAAAGCGGCGCGCCAGCTGCCATACCGCGGACTCCATCGCGGCAAGCAGCGCCGGGATGCTGGCAGGTCGAGCTCGCCAAAGAGTGAGGTATTCCTCGTCGGTCATGACAAAAAAGCAGCAGCCACGACAGCGGCGATAAGAATCGCGAGCACGGCAAGAGCCGCACGGGTTTCGCGGTCCATCATGGCTTGCTTCCCAGCTCTCGCCCGAGCTCGCGCATCACCTGGGCGTGGTCATG
>JACCEA011997511.1_pt1 | contig 14439 bp, 9 predicted proteins | sample 7449851 | NCBI WGS metagenome assembly JACCEA01 (sample SAMN15323453, study PRJNA562643) | freshwater metagenome | isolation source: river surface water | place: USA:Blue River Watershed | collected 2017-08-18 | reverse complement strand
CGGCAACGCATCAAGCCTCGGACAAACGGTCAATCTCTCTCCCTACGTAGTAGGGAGGAAAGAATGTCATAGGAGGGGGGGGGCGGCGCTCAGAGGGAAACCGGAGACCGGGATATATGCAGCGGTCATAGGTAGGGATGCGTCGGCGACGCGTCCGCCCTGAGCCCCATGGTGGCGACCCCGTCGCGCCCCAGCCTTTCGAGATACATTCAGCTACACCCTTTGCCCAGCAGGCCAATCACGAGGCAGGTGAGCAGCAGCACACCGAATCCCTTGGCTAGGCCGATTAGGCACGAGCCATAACCGCCGTTGTTCTGCGCGGTCTGGTGGATGCCTAGGGCGATGCCACGGATGAGGACCCCGAAGCCGATCAGCATGATCACGGCTGTGATGAGGTGCAGTGACTTAGGCAAAGCCTCAAAAAGCACCCCTCCCACGATCATGAGGCCGATGAATCCCCAGAAATGATCGGATCTCACAGGCATGCCTTATTCGCGCTCCTCTGCTCTGATCTCCGCAGGGCAGAAGACTACTTCGATGCCGGGGTGAGCTTCTAGCATCGGTCGCATCACCTTGTCGTCCTTGCGGCAGACAGCGACGGAGAAGACGCTCTTAGCGCCTTTCGAGAGTATCAATTGGCGGGAGAAGAGCGCTTGTCCCATCAGGTACATCCCGAGTCGCTTATTCTTGGATTGGATTACGACGACATCCATGCCGGTGATGTCGCGCCTGATGTCGTCTGAGATTTCGAAGGGACCGTCCATGATGACAAGGCCATCCATGAAACGGGGCGCGTTAGAATCATCGTCAGCCCGATCGACGGCTACGTATTCCTCGATAAGTGTGCCCTTCTTCAGGACCTCGCGCCAATACCAGCGCGTCATCGGAGTCTCATTTAGGCTCATTGTCCTGATCTAGTCTCTCTTTCAGCCCGGTCGCACGATCGGCCGACAGGTTTAGGGCCGAGCAGACGATGTCCGCGGTTGAGAAGATCGCGATGGTCTTCTGTGCGCGCGTCACGCCGGTGAACACCAGCTGCTTCGTGATGAAGGGTTCGGTGTGGGCATCAGTCTTGTCCTGTTCCTGGGGCGGAAGCACCAGCAGCACTTTGCCGTATTCCGAGCCTTGCGATTTGTGGATGGTCGTCGCGAACGCGGGGGTGTTCGGCGGGAGCTGCGTGAACGGGATGGGCACGGCCTTTTCCGGAAACCATACCAGATCGCCGCCGCCGACGAGGCCGACGTCGCCGTTGGAGAGGTCGGTTACCTTGTGGTCGTTACGGGTCACCATGACAAGGGAGCCAGCGGAAGATTCATCGCTCAGTCCAAGCCGCTTACGGATGATTTCATTGAGTTTCCGTACCCCGAGTTTGCCGCCATGGTAAGCGCAGAGTATGCGCACCGACTTGATTGCTTTGGCGATGGCCTCGGACTGGGACGTGTCGAGCGGCGAACTCATGGTGGCATAGCACGGCTGCTGGGCCAGTTCGACGACCTTGCCGAATTCAGGCAGGCATTCCGACAGGATGCTTTCGAGGTCGGGTTGATGGATGCCGACGGCAGGCGGCGGGGTCAGTTGTTGGTTCCGATAACCGACGACAAAATCGAACCAAGTCTTCGCATCCCCTTCGGCGCGGAAGGGTTCCTTCAGCGTCGCGATATGGTCGGCTTCGATCTGGCGGCTACGGCATAGGTCGGCGAACACGGAGCCTGTGTCTACCGAGGGTAGCTGCTGTGGGTCGCCGATCAGCACCAAACGCGCATCATCGGGGATTATCTTCAGCAGGTTCAGGAAGAGGCTCAGGTCGATCATCGAGCATTCGTCGACGATCACGAGCTTGGCGCCGGTCATCATCTCGGCGTTGTGAACGAACTTATGGATGGTATACGACTTCGGCAGGCGGCGCTGGAGTTCCCCCACGTCAGCGCAGCCAAGACGGGGGAGTTGCTGGGCCAAGGCTTTGTCGGGTGAGCCTAGGCCGCCATGGAGCTGGCTGGCTGCCCGGCCGGTCGGGGCGCAAAGGCGGATGTCTTCGAGCCGAAGGCCGTGCGCTTCGAGTGTGGCGCCGATGATGCAGGCCGCGGTCGTCGTCTTGCCTGTGCCTGGGCCGCCGGTCAGTACGAGCAGTTCGGTCTGCACGGCCAGTTGGACGGCCCTCTGCTGGTCAGCGCAGGTGAACGGAGAGCCTGGCTTGGGTTGCGGTAGCCAATGGGCTCCGGGCTGCAGTTTCCGGTTTGGTTCCCGTAGGCGACTCTGGATGGCATCAGCCAGCGACTGTTCCAGATGGTCGAGTTTGGAGAGGTAGAGCTTGTTGCCGCGGCGGATAAGCGGGACGGTCGCCCTTTGCGACGGATCCATCGTCACGAAGCTAGGGGGTATGCCGGATAGGGCTTTATCATCGGTATCGATGCAGGTGGAGCCTCTGAGATAGGCATCGAAAGCCTTGCGGGTCGCCTGGTAGGCCGCGGAGTCGGGTATCGGCGGCAGACGATAGGCCTCCAGCAGGGCCCGGGTCAGGACGGCCGAAGGTTCGGGAGGAGAGTATGATTCGGAGGGCATGTTCGTGGTCGTTTTCAGGCGTCTTTCTGGCCGAGGGCTTTGAGCAGGCGCCGGATGGTGACGAAGCTGGGACGGTGAAAGAAATCGCCCGTGCCTTGGTCGTCGTGGCCGAAGGCGCGCATGAAGAGGTAGTGGCAGCCGCCGAAGTCGCGTTCGTAATCCCACCCCGGATTCAATGCCAGCATGTGACGATGGAAGATCGCGGCATAGAGCGTATATTGGAGGTGGTACTTATGGGCCAGGATCTCTGCCTCCATGACATTCCGTGCGTAGTGCGCGGGCTTGGGGCCAAGGACGTTGCTCTTCCAGTCGACGATGTAGAACCTGCCTGCATGGCGGAAGGCGAGGTCGATCGAGCCGGTGAGCAGGCCGCGGACAGCTTCTTCGCTCGGGGCGATTCGGTTTTCAGCCAGCAGGCTGCCAGGGGCCGCATCCTCGGCGAGCAGGGCGCTGATCTCTTCCGCCATCTTCGGATTGAGATCGCAAGCGAGACTGAAACGTATTTCGGCGCTTCGGTCTGCGCGGCCTACCTCGGCCAGACGGATGTCGCCCTCGCCGGAGAGGCGCCGCGACATCCAGCATGGGAGCATCTTCAGATAGAGTTCGGTTGTCGCTTTGACGGCCTTCTCGGTGTCGGCCTTGTCGTCTTTGAGGCAAATGCCGCTGCTTAGGAGGATATTTTCGATGGTATTCCTGGTTTGCTCGTCGGGCGTATTGAGCGAGGCCCGTTTGAAGTCCACCTGCTCCATGATGCTGTGCATCACCACGCCTGGTCCTTTGCCGCCTTTGAATGCCAGGAATGGCAGCGTCTGCAGGTCGGCGACGGTGGGCTTGGCGCCGGATTTCAGAGGATTAGCGCCATGGGTGGCGACGTCATCAGCGTCGGCTCCCTTGGGCCCCTTCGAAAGCTCTGTGAAGCTGGTGCTGCCTCGGGCGAAGGCGAACTTCGGCGGTGCGATTATCTGGGCCTTGATGAATTCGGGCTTACGGAGGATCTTGCTGGCCAGCAGTTGCTTGACTGCGTCGCCCTGCGCTGGCGGGGACACCTCCAGCTCAAGGGTTTCGGCAAAGGACTGGGCGCTGTTACCGAAGCCGGCCCGTTCAAGGACGACCGGGAAGCCGCTGACGAAGCCGCCGTCGGAGTTTTTCTTCGGTTTCTTCCAGTGGATGCTGATCTTGCGCTGGGCGCGGGTCAGGGCGACGTAGAGCAGGTTCGCCTCGTCCTTGTGGGTCTGCTCGGCGTAGCTGGCGACTTCATGATCCTCGGATGAGTCGCTGACCAAGGCGATGCGCTGCCCGTCGCGGAGCAGGCCGCCACGCTGGTGGCTCACGGAGATGGCTTTGCCGAAGTCAGGCAGGATCACGCCTTGGAATTCGAGTCCTTTGGCGCTGTGGATGGTGCGGACGATCACCTGCGGATGGGCAGTCTCCGGTCGGATCTGCTCCAGTTCGTCCGCTTCGTCGTCGCGCCCGCTGGCGCTGGTGATGCGTTCGGCGAGATGATCGATCAGGGCGTCCGGCGTGAACTTGTGTTCGCGTGCGCGGATGCTGAGCACTTCCCCCATGTGCGAAAGGTCGGCGACCTGACGGAGTCCCATGGGACCCTTGGCGAGCTCGCACCGGATGGCTTCATTATTCGTATCTGCGAACCGCGGGTGTGTGCTGAGCATCTTCTCCCAGGCACGGCCGAAACCATCCTCCAGCCACCTCTCGCGTATGTCCCGCAGCCAGGCTGACAAGGCCGAGTCATTCGCTTCGATGAAGGCCTGGATATCGCCTGACTGCGCGAACAGCCTGGGCTGCATGATGAAGAGGGCCCGGCGCAGGCTGGTGTCTTCCGGCGTCAGGACGCATTGCAGAAGATGGTGTATCCGCGGCGCCAGCGGTGAGGTGAAGACGGAGGAATCCGTGGCAAGGGCCGCCGGAATGCCTTTGTTCACCAAGGCGAGGTGCAAGGTGCGGGCGAGCGCGCCGGTACGTGTCAGTACGCCGACATTGGCTTCGGCCAGCATTTCTGCGCGGTAGGCTGCCCCGTTCTTGGAGAGCGGCTCCTGAATGGTGCCCGGCGTCTGCAGTTCGCTAAGCATGCGGGCGACCTCGTTCACGACGTCATCCGTGGAGTTGCGGTCTAGGATGCGTAGCGGTCCTTCCGGGTGATTCCTGAGCTCGGCTTTGACGCCAGGCCGCGGGTCGTCATTGGGGCGGCGAGGCACCATGATCGTGTCGAAGGGTTCTTCTCCGAAGAAAGCGTGGCCGTCGTCCTGTTTGGAGAACAATCGGTTGAAGAGGGCGATGAGGTCCTTCGAGGAGCGGTTGTTTTCGTTGAGTCCGAGTCGCTCGTCAGCTTTCTCGACCACCTGCTTGTAGTTGTCGACGTTGGCCCCGCGGAAGCCGTATATGGACTGCTTACGGTCGCCGACCATGATGAGCAGCTTCTGGTCCTGGTCCTCCGGACGATTGGCGAAGATCTTTTCGAAGACTTCCCACTGTTTGGCGTCGGTGTCTTGGGACTCGTCGATCAGGCAGGCGACGAAGTCGTTTCGGATCTGTTGGCGCAAGATGGCGCCACGCGACCTGTCTCGCAGGGCGTCGAGGAGGTTCTGGATGACCGTATCGAAGGTGAGCAGGCCGCCGGCGGCCCGGAGGGCGTCCACTCGCATCCGTACGAATTCCCGGAGGCCCGAGGCGTCGAGTCGCTTCGAAAGACGGATGCCGGCGGTCGCTGCGGCCGGCGCATCGCTTTCGGCCAGGAGGAGTTCGGCGGCCTTGACGACTTCGGACGGTTCGACCTCGGGGGCCGAGCCTTCGCGGGTCTTCTTGCGCCAGAAATCGAGCCCGATCTCCTGGGCGAGAGCCTGGCTGTCTTCGGGTGCGCCTTCGATGGCCGGGAAGCCGGCGGCCGTGCCGTATTCGGCGTAAGCACGGTGGCAGAAGGAGTGAATCGTGGTGATCTGCATCGCCGCGAGCTCCTGCAGGGCCTTCGGGGAGCCTTCTTTTTCCAGGAGTTCGCGCATGCGCTGACGCATCTCGAGGGCGGCTGCGTTGGTGAAGGTCACGAGCAGGACCTTCGAGATGTCCGTCCCTTCCAAGGACATCTTCTTTACGATGCGGACGAGGTTGAAGGTCTTGCCTGAGCCGGCGCCGGCTTCGACGACGACGAGCCTGGGCTGAAGCTTGAAAATATCGAGGTTGAGAGGGGGTGTGGTCATTTTGGTGTTATTTCGGCTGCTTGGGCTTTTTCGGCTGCTTGGGTGCAGGCGGCTCCTTGAATAGTTTCTTGAAATCGTTGTCGGTCAGACGGGTGTTGCCGCCGAGGGCTTTCGTCATGGCTTGGACGAACAGCTCCGGGACATAGCGTGAGGGCGCGAGAAGGCGTCCGAAGCGATCATGATTATCTCCCCCCCGGTAGGGCGGGCTGCCGAAGAATTCCTCCTCGAATGTCTCCTGTTCTTTGGGCTTGAGGTCGTCCGACTTGAGGTCGTCCGACTTGAGGTCGTCCGACATGATGAGTTTCGCGCACTCGGCGGTTGCTTTCTTGCCTAGGTAGAACTGGTCGGTGCTGGCCTGCTTGGCCAGTTCGGTGAGCCTGGAGAAAAGCGTGTCCGGGTCGCCCACCTGCACCGCGAGCGCCCCACGGTCGGTGTAAGTCTCATCCCCGCGTGTACGTTTCTTGGCTCCGAAGATCGCTACGTTACGCAGTTGAGGCAGTTTCTTGCTGATGCACCCCAGCATCGCCAGACTGGGGAATAGGTGCTTATCATTGACGAGGATTCCGTCAGGCAGAGTCAATACTAGCCAATCCTTGAAAACATAAGGTTCGGGGAAGGTCTGGGAGTGATAGGAGGGCAAGAGCTCCTGTATGGGCTGGGGCGGAGCCGAGAAGTAATTTTCTTCCATGAAGCTCGGCCAATCTTCGGCAATCTTCTCTTCGAGTTCCTTGAGCATGATCGCGAGTTCTCCGTCCTCATGTGCCGAGAAATGTCCGGAGAGGATGGCTTCGTCGCGGGTCGGCGGAGTCGGCGTGCCGTCGGCCTGCTTCGGGCTGCGCTCGAGGTAGTCTCGCACCCAGTCGAGGGCGGCATACTTGGCGTCATACTCAGCGTCGCTGAGCTTGCCTTCGACGCGCGGGGCCACGAGGGCTTCGTCCGTCTGCAACGAATCTTTCACCCAGACGGTCCTCAGGTCGAGGTAGTTGAAAAGACCTTTGGCCGGATCCTCCCAGAAGCCGACCCACTCGTCGGCCGACCAGGTGTCGAACGGACGGCTCGGGGTGATCTGGAGCGGAGAGGGTTCCGGTATGGATGAGTTAAGGGTCTTGGCGGCCGCTACGGCATGGGTGTCGAACGTATGCTCTTGGCCGAATTCCGAAGAGGTTCCTTCGGCGGCTTCATGGGCGTGGATGCCGTGACGGCGAAGTCGGAACCGCTCCTTGGCCTCTTTCTGCAGGATGCGATCGCAGGCCTGTTTGATGAGTTCGACCGGGAGGGCGGCGGAGGCTTCCTTGCCGCTGGCGCCGGCGTAGCCCAGGAAGGTCGCGATGAGGCGATGCCGGGCCGCACCGATGGCGAGAAGCACGGCATGCATGCCCCGTTGCTCGCTCTGTTTCTTCTGACGTTCGGATTCCTGGGCGAGCGTGCTCTTCAGTTCCGGTCCTGGGCTCTGGCCGCGGACGGGGTAGCTGCCGTCCTTCATGCCAAGCAGCGCGATGATCTTTGCCGGATGGATGCTCGAGCTGCGCAGCGGGGCCAGCACGGCGCCACCGGACATGAACTGGCCTTTGCCATGGTCCAGGTCGAGCATGGGTTGGGCGAAGGCGGCGAAGAGGCTGAGCGACGCTGGCTCGGAGGAGCCTTGCTTGCCCTGTTCGCAGAGCGAGCCGAGCGCCCGTTCCATTTTGGCGGTTTCCTCCGCGTAGGCATGGGTTTGCGGCAGGAGGGCGGAAACGAGCAGGGAGAAACGGGCGCACCACGATTCGAGCGGGCGCGGATGATGGGCGTCGTTGATCCAGTCGCGCAGGAGGTCGGTGAATTCGATGAGCTCGGCCGCCAGGCGCGCGCCTTGCTTTCCTTCGACGGCATCTAAAGGCAAACTGGCCGGTTCACCGGCGAGCATGACGTCAGGGGCGAGCGCGGTGCCCAGCACTAGGCGACGGCGGAAGTCCGCCAGGCTCCACTCGTCATAGGCGACTTGCGTCAGTCTCTCGCGATGGGCGGCGTCGGCGCCCCAGAAGAACGGCGCGGCGCGGAACCATTCCTTGATGGTGGCGGTGTCGCCGGCATCCCACCCGAAACGATCCCGCACCACCTTGAGTTCGCAGAGCGCCATGACTTCCTCTGACGTGCAACGTCCGGCTGGAAGCGCCAGCAGGGCTTCGGCCAGGGTGGCTAGTTCGGATTTTGACGTACCTTCCAGCGCCACGTGCGTGACGTAGATGTCGCTTCCTTGCCGGTCGCGGAAGATGCCTTGCACGAGTGAGGCGTAGGTTTCGGGGTCGGGGGAGAGGATCAGGACGTCGCGTGGGCGGATGGTCGGATCCTGGGCCATGGCGGCCAGCAATTCGTCGCGCAGGACCTCGACTTCCCGGACGACGCTATGGCAGCGATGGATCGTGACGGAGGATCGGTCTGGGTCGGCCGAGAGATCGAACCGGGCTTCTTCTTGGTCGAATTGCGCGATGCTCTGTTGCAGTGAGCCCAGCAGCGTCGCGGGGAAATGGCTGCGATCTTCGGCGGGTTCGCCGAAGTTCCAGGCGGGGCTGTCGACGAGCTTGGAGAATTGGTTCTGGAAGTGTTCGGCCGTCTGGCGGATGAAGTCGGCGCCTGGCGTATTCAGGCCTTCCGGCAGTTTCTGCCATTTGCGCAGGTCTTGATGGAAGCCAAGTGTCGGTTGGAGGAAGATGCCATGCACCGCGAGCGTGTCTGCGCGCCCGAGCGCGGCGAGGGAGCGCAGGAGGGTGCGAGGGATGTCGCCGCTGGCGAGCAGGGTGAGGTAACCTGGCAGCCGGCAGCGGAGGAGTTCGCAGGCCGCTTCGTCCGTCTCGAGCAGGTGCATGACGTCTGTCGGCGAAACCAGCTGTCGGCCGGAGCTCTTGACGATGCGGGTGCGTAGTTCTTTCCAAAGCAGCCCCAGCCGGTCATCGCCGGGATTGGTCTGGGCACGGAGCGTCCAATTCGGGTCATCGAGCGTCAGTTCGCGAAGGCGATTTGCCAGTCGCTCAGAGACTTCCCATCGCACCATGCCGCCATCGACCTCTGGCTTGCCGACGCAGTCAGCGAACAGCCTTCCTACCGCATGGTCTTTCGTGGCAAGGATGTCGTGGATGCGGAGAGCCAGGGATTCGAGCGGGTCGCCGAGGTTCGCCCCGGGTTCATGGCCGCTCAGGAGCGCCGCGGCCCAAGGCGCGAAGCGGTGGGTGTTGAGCAGGTCCGAGTGAGCATGCACCCCGAGACCCTTGCGACCGTTGCCCAAATCAACTTCGCGCACGAGGTAATGGCTCAGCCAGTTGCTGAGCGCCTTGCCGTCGACGAGGATCAGTTCCTTGCAGAAGAGCTTATCCGCCGGGCGACGGACCTCGGCCGTGATTCGGGCGAGGATGTCCCCCATCTCGGTCATTCGGGTGACGTGGTAACTGGTTAGAGGCATGAGAAACTAAAGCGGGGTAAGGCTCTGGTCTACCCTGGGATGGCGCTGGCGCAACCTTGGCGAGAGGGGGAGGGTGGATTTTATCATCCTGGCAGGGCCGGGCCGAACGGGTCTGGCTTGACAGCCTAGGCCAAGGGCAAACCAGCTGTGGCGGACGGCTCATTCTATACGAACGCACTACATTTGGCTTTTGTCGTGAATGTCGGCTGATTAAAGGTCGAATCATGCCCCGCGTCGCCAATCCCCTGACCAAGGTCCGTAAACGTCTTGAATCCTGCTGCTTCGCTGAGATCAACTTCAAGAATCTCGCCAAGGGTAAGGATAAGGCGAGCGATCCGGACAAGCATAGGAACCATTACCGAATGAAGGTTCCCATCCAGAGGGAAATCGTGCCGACGGCCGATGAAGCGCTGGATATCGCATGTGAGCGGCTGGGCATCGACCGTGACATCGTGCATGGATTCGTCGAAAACGACCCCAAGATGGGTGCGTCCTGTTATGGTGTCCGTGGAAACGCCGTCGTTTCGATGACCTCCGGTGCCATCGAGAGGTTCACCATCCCCGAGATGACCTATGTCTTCGGCCATGAGCTCGGTCACTACATCATGCCAGACGGTGGCCTGTGTAATCTTTTGCCCGACGGTCAGCCTGCCAGCATGGAAGATGCCATCATCTTCCGTAAGCTTGAGATTTCCATGGACCGGTTCGGTATGGTCGCCTGTCAGGATTACAAGGTGGCGGCGGTAGCATTCCTGAAGCTCCATTCGGGATTAGGGGCCCAGCATATCACCGATGACGTCGTCAGCTATGCGAAAGAGGCAATCAAAGGCTACGTGCAGGACCACACCGAGTATTATCACGAAGCGTTCAGCACCCACCCGTCGCTATATGCCCGTATCCGGGCCCTTAGTCATTTCTCAGAATCGGAGGAATTCCTGAAGCTCATCGGCAAGAAAGGCGGGAAGTCCCAGGCCGAGGTCGACGCCGAGGTCGAGAAAGACCTTCATGCCACCCTGGATTACTATGCAGGTAAGATGATGGAAGACGTCCTCATCGACGTGAACCACTTCCTGGCTGCCGCCCAGGTGCATTTCGAGGGCAAGTGCGAGATGGAGCGCTATTCCGTCCATCCTCAGATCAAGCCCGAAGAGCAGGTGGTAAGGGCTATTGTCGGCGAGATCCAGAAAAGCCCTGCCGACAAGCGGGATGAAGAGGTCTACCATCGTCTCAGCAGTATCATCAGGCATGCAGTGTTGCGTTGCCCATATCGCATGCAGAAGCATCTGGAGGCGCTGCTCCCGAGGCTTGCTGATACCAAGTTCAACGAGACCGCGCAGAAGTTCGCGCGAGGATTCCAGGAAAGCCTGATCAAGCACAGGTCCGGCGAGCAGATCTGAGTTTCGCAGTGACCGCGGCCGCGGCTTATTGGAGGGCGGCACAGATCCATAATCTGAAGTTCGTGATCTCCGAAGGGCGCATCGGCCTGCCAAGCAACGAGCCTTTACGTCTACTGAATCAGAAGGGTATCGAGCTATGGCAGACAAATCCGGCTGAGGCCAAGCCAGCCATCGCCCGCACTTTGAAGCCCAACATGGAAGGTTTCTGGGTAGGTTGGCTGGTCGGGGTGGAGCCCGCTAAATAGTTAGGACTGAGCAGTTTTCCTTCAGTTATTGCAGGCATCTCGACGGGGGTAGTGAGCGTATGTTCAGTGTTGAGTTTGTCGGGAGGCTTGGCAAATCTCGGAATCCCCCATGAGTTTCAAGTTCATCGATCTTTTTGCCGGTATTGGTGGCATGCGCCTCGGTTTCGAGAGAGCGGGTGGGACCTGTGTGCTTACCTGTGAAATCGATTCGCACGCCAGGGAGACCTATGAGCTCAACCACTCCGCTCCAGCCAAGGAGCATGTCTATGCCAAGGACATATTTGATCTAAAGTCCACCGATGTGCCCAACCATGATGTGCTTGTGGCTGGTTTTCCTTGTCAGCCTTTCAGTATCGCCGGTCTGCGCAAAGGGTTGAAGGACAAGCGTGGCAAGGTGTTCGAGGAGATTATCCGTATCCTGAAGGATAAAAAGCCGGCGGCTTTTCTGCTGGAGAACGTCAAAGGTATGCTCAGTCATAATGACAAGAAGACCTACACGGAAGTAATGAAGCCGATGCTCGAGGGTGCCGGCTACAGTGTTAAGGAGGCCGTCTTGAACTCCATGACTCACGCAAACGTGCCTCAGAACCGCGAACGACTATTCATCGTCGGTTTTCGGGACGAGTCCAAGGCCCAAAAATTTGAGTTTCCAGGCAAGTTGAAGCTGACGACGACCATCGAAGAACTTCTCCGACATGATGAGGCGAAGGAGCGTCACTTTTATACCGAACGCTTTGGTTGCTATGCGCAGATCAAGCGTGAGCTTAAGAGCGAAGAAACCCTCTATCAGTGGCGTCGCCAGTATGTCCGTGAAAACAAGAGTAACGTATGTCCGACCCTTACGGCAAACATGGGTGCGGGTGGCCATAATGTTCCGTTGCTCAAGCATGGCACCAAGATCCGTAAGCTTACACCCCGTGAGTGCGGTCTTTTCCAGGGGTTCGGCGATGACTTCAAGTTGCCGCAGGGCATGGCCGAAAGTCGCCTTTACCACCAGTTCGGAAACAGCGTGACTGTTCCGCTGATCGCCAAGATCGCCAAGCAGATTGCCAAGGTCCTGTGAGCCTGAGTTGTGACTTCGATAAGTACGTCCGGCTGCTGAAGCCGGTTGCATCGTTGTCGCACCTTTTCACGGATAACTCTATACCTTACGTCGACTCGAAGTTCGTTGAGCGCCTTTATCTTATGGCCTCAGGTGCCCGGGATACGGCAGGCGACAATTCCTCATTTGATGCGATAGCCCCGGGGCTTGTCGGTGTTGGGGTGAAGACGTTCTGCGTCTCCAGAAGTGGTAAGAGTAAGTTCGAGAAGGTGGCAGAATTTACGGCTTCCGCCAATGCAGGCGCCTTCGATGGGCTTGATGCTGATCAATCGCTCAGGAAGGCCATTCAGCTTCGCAACGCCCGTCTGAGCAGTGACGCGATCGCTTACGGTATCGATGTCTCGAGGGCTATCTATCATTGCTTGCTCCGCATGGAGGGGGCCGCGATGATCCACGAAGAGCCGATGTCCCTGGTCGATGAGGGGGCGCTTTATCCGATCGATTCTTCCGGGGCTGTTTTAACGCGCACTGGTGGCAGGTGTTTTGGGTATTCTGACGGGCGAAATATTTACAAGTATAGTAAGTCAAAGCGTGTCCTGCTTAAGGCTTTCCCAGTCGTGATGCCGGCCCCAACGGAGTTCGGTGGCTTGATCGATCTGCCTATCAACCGCGACATCCTGCAACAGATCATGGATGGAAGGATGTCTGAGCTTTTCACAGACTCTATCAATTCTGGGTGCGGGCCTGTTATGGCTCCGTCGCAGGAGGATGAATTTGTCTTTCAATATAGCTCAGACGAGGACGATCCGCACGTAGACGACGTTCCGGGTGACTATGAAGTCACAGATGGTGAAATCGATTTGCAGACTCCTATGATCATCAAACGACCGACGGATTTCGTCATCTTACCTCTGTACTCGACGCGTACCCGCGAGGTTCAGGAAAGGTCTGGCATCAATCAATGGAACGCCGGTGGCAGAGTGCGTTCATTTGGCGAGGCATATGTCCCTATTCCCTCCTGGATACATCGGGCCTTTCCCGGTTTCCTGCCTGAACCTGACCAATCTTTCTCCTTGAGGCTGCAGGACGGCACGGTGGTCAGCGCCAAGGTGTGTCAGCAGGGTGCCAAAGCTCTGATGAGTGATCCGAACGATGAGTTGTGCCGTTGGCTTTACACGGCGATCGAGCCCGGGCTTAGTTACGATCGCATCAAGAACCGCCTGCCTGAGAAGCGTCCTTATACCTATAAGGATCTGGCGAGGGTGGGTAAGGACTGCGTGAAGGTGACCAAGGTTTCGGGTAAGCCTCATCAGTTTGAAATGACTTTCTGCAGGCTTGGAGATTACGAGCGATTCCTGAATGCCGCGACGGGGCTCTGAGGTTAAAGCTTTTGTTCATATTACTTTTTAATAATATGAATATATGCAGAAGGAAGAATTCATTTACCTCCCTTTATACTCAGAGAGTAATGCTGGTGTTTTGTATGTTCCTGAAAAGTCTGGATTGAATAACGGAAGGGCGGCCGGACGTCCCCGTCAGATCAATGAAACCTCTATTCGTATACCGCCTTGGGTACCAAGGGTTTTTAAAGGATTCTTTCCTTCACCCAGCGTCCGATTCACGATTTTGACCAGCGAGGTTGGCGTCAGGATTAGTGCAAAAAGATGTCAAGATGGCCATAAATCACTGATGTCACGACCTAATACAGATCTTCTGGATCAGGTTATCCGATCCTTAGGTGATAAGGGCAGGCCCTATGTGATGGAGGATCTGTATGTTGCGGGATTCGACTCTGTGAAGCTCACTAAGTTGTCAGATGTCCCATTAACTTACCGCATGGAGCTTGCGCCAGTGGATAGTTTTGAGGAATTTCAAAGAATACATGACAAAGGTAGAAAATTGAAGGGGAGATCTAAGTCTTCAGGAAGAATTTACAGCCAACGCGAGGTCATGCGTCTTACGGCCATGGGTGTTTTTTTCCAAAACAACGGTCGTGATTTAGGTTCCAAGTATCCCGCCTCTCGTTTGGTGCTTCGTAAGGAGTTTGAGCGCTCTGCTGTTGTCGTAGAAGCGGCGCTAGCACGGGCAGGTGGCATTTGCGAACTCTGTGAAATGAGCGGACCTTTTAAGTGTTTAGACGGGAGGCCGTTTTTAGAGGTACATCATGTGGTTCCCTTGAGTGAAGGCGGCGAAGACACTTTGAATAACGTTGCCGCCATTTGTCCTAATTGTCACCGCGCTTGCCATTTTTCTCCTGAAAAAATTTATACGGAAAAGTTACTCATGAAAAGGCTGATAAGAACTCATTGTTAGGCATCTAATGTTTTTTAGCCTGCATAATGTGATCCGGATTGAGTTTTAAGAGGGATAGTTCCATATTTTTAATATGAAAACTGGAAGATGCCTGCAGGTTGGAAAAGTTTACAGATCTGCAAGGCCTTACGACGCTTCGTGCAGCGTTGTTGACGGTTTGGATAACTACTTTTACTATACACACACTCCTGGGGAGAATTTTCCTCTAATGGAGTCGGGCATAAACCCTATAGCATCAGTG
>JACCEA010770099.1_pt1 | contig 14443 bp, 10 predicted proteins | sample 7449851 | NCBI WGS metagenome assembly JACCEA01 (sample SAMN15323453, study PRJNA562643) | freshwater metagenome | isolation source: river surface water | place: USA:Blue River Watershed | collected 2017-08-18 | reverse complement strand
GTAAAGAACAATTCGAACGAGATGGAAGAATGTTAGAAGCAAAGAGAATTGATGAGCGAGTGAATTATGATTTAGAGATGATTCGTGAATTGGGATATTGTTCGGGTATTGAAAATTATTCAAGATTTTTTGATGGAAGAAGAGCAGGTGATAGACCCTTCTGTTTATTAGATTATTTTCCGAAAGATTATTTGATGGTGGTAGATGAAAGTCACGTAACCATGCCACAAATACGTGCGATGTATGGTGGTGATAGATCTAGAAAAACATCATTGGTAGAATATGGCTTTAGGCTACCATCCGCATTAGATAATAGACCTTTAAATTTTAATGAGTTTGAGCAATTAACCGGACAAATGATTTACGTGAGTGCGACGCCGGGTGATTATGAATTGCAACAAACAGATGGGGTGATAGTAGAACAGATTATACGTCCGACCGGATTATTAGATCCGATTATAGAAGTACGCCCTGTAGGAAATCAAGTAGATGATTTACTAGATGAAATTGATTTAACTATTAAGCGTGGCTTCAGAGTGTTGGTGACAACGCTTACTAAGCGAATGGCAGAAGAGTTAAGTAAATACATGACGAAGTTGAATATCAAATGTAGATACATACACTCAGAAGTGAAAACGATGGAGCGTGTAGAGATATTGAGAGATTTACGTTTAGGCACCTTTGATGTATTGATTGGTATTAACTTATTGAGAGAGGGATTAGATTTACCCGAGGTAGCTTTGGTAGCGATATTAGATGCTGATAAAGAAGGCTTCTTACGTTCAGAGCGATCGTTGATACAAACGATTGGTAGAGCGGCGAGAAATTCAGAGGGTAAAGTAATTATGTATGCCGATAAGGTGACAGATTCTATGCGCGTGACGATTGATAAAACGAATAAGCGTAGAGAGAAACAAATAGAGTATAATACAGCGCATGGCATTACCCCTACTACGGTTACGAAGTCGAGGGAAGCAATTATAGAGCAAACATCCGTAATGGACTTTAAAGATGGAGTGCAGCAGCCGTACATTGAGCGAGATGAATTTACGATAGCTGCAGACCCAGTGGTTCATTATATGAGTCAGAAAGAATTGCAGAAAGCGATTGATACTGCGAAAAAAGATATGATGAAAGCATCAAAAGAGCTAGATTTCTTAACTGCAGCGCGTTTAAGAGATGAGATGTATGCTTTAGAGAAGTTATACAACGAAAAGTTTACAAAGAAAGAATAAACTATTACGCGCAGAGCTTGTTTATTTTTATATTTGCACAAATTAATATCATGTTTAAATTCTTATTAACCTTAGTATTAATCTTCTTAGTTCTCAGAATGCTAGCTAGATTACTGATGCCATTTATGGTGACAGAAGTAATGAAAAAGGCGCAGAGAAATATGGAGAATCAGTTTAAGAGACAGCAACAATATCAACAAAGATATCAGCAAGTTCAGAATGAAGGCGAAATAAATGTTGATTATACTCCTCCTAAAACCAAGAAAAAATTCAGCTTCAAAAAAGATGAGGGTGAGTTTGTAGACTTCGAAGAAATCAAAAAATAATTCATGAAGAAATCTTTGGTAATTGCTTCAAACAATGCTCATAAAGTAGAAGAGATAAAAGCAGTGTTGGGAGATCGCTATGATCTGTTGACATTGAACGATATTTCTTTTTACGATGAGATACCAGAAACAGCTGATACTTTTATTGGTAATGCATTAATAAAGGCAAGAACCATTTACGAAAAATTTCAATTGAATTGTTTTGCGGATGATTCGGGTTTAGAGATTTCTGCATTGAATAATGAACCTGGAGTTTACTCAGCAAGGTATGCAGGTGAACCTGTTGATCATTCAAAAAATATTGATAAAGTATTAAAAAACTTAGAAGGTATTGAAGATCGTTCAGCGAGATTCGTTACAGTCATCGCTCTTATTTTAGAGGGAGAAGAATATATTTTTGAAGGGGAAGTAAAAGGAAGGATCACAACTGAAAGAATTGGTGACAATGGTTTCGGCTATGATCCTATATTTATACCAGAGAGTGAGTCAAGAACATTTGCTCAGATGACAGCAGAGGAAAAAATTTCTATGTCGCATCGCTCTAGAGCAATTCAAAAAATGATTTCTAAAATTTGAAATCAATTACTTTATTTCAAATACCAATTTTACTTCGTACTCAATTTGTATGCCTTTTGAAGTTAAGCCATCGGCACCAGCCTTCGGACTTACTATCATATTATTAGACATATCGTTCGCTTGAGAATAAGGATTGCTGATGTTTTTACGTAATTCAGTAACATGTAATACTCGACCACATTCTTCGCCTAAGCTTTTCAATAAAAAGTCAGCTTTTTCTTTACCTGATTTAATAGCTCTTTGCTTAAGTTCGAATAAATGCCCAGACATATCATCATGTTCTGCAGAAACAATATTAAAAGATTCTAATGCTAAAGAGTTCATGCGATCTTTGAACAACGCTACTTCTCTAACATCTCTAAATTTTAAAGCATACATTCTACGTTCTTCATATCTTCCGCCAGTTTCACCCATAGAAAAGCCTGTGTAACCATAAATGTTTACAATACTTAAGTTAGATGCAGGCACATCAATTTCTTTTAATATTCTTAATACTGTAGCCTCTGAAGCGTCGATGCTTACAGTTTCAGCATTGTTAGTGTACTCTTTAACTACAAAGTTAACATTGATAACATTGGGAGGTAAACTAGTACTAGCTGCGCCAATAACTTCTATCGTACGAAGTTCTGTTGCTGCGGGTTTAATTTGTTGGGCAATCATTACCGCAGGCATCATAAGAGCTACGATAGTTAGTTTTAAAAATTTCATAGTAATTTAAATTAATTGTTGCTGTTAATTTAATTGATTACTATTCAGTTCAAATTTACTTATTGTTTTTATCATTCTCTAGTATTTCAAATACTAGTTTTACTTGGTATTCAACTTTAATGTTTTGTAAGTCATTTGTTGGCATCTCAAAATATTTAGTACCTTCAGCCATACTTACTATATGATGAACATTCCCTTTTTTGCCATGTGTCAAAGGGTAGGTAATGTATCTATGTACTTCTTGAATATCTAGAATTTTACCTCTTTTTTCGCCATATAAAGCAAGTAATGCATCTGCTTTATCTCTACCTCTTTCAAAAGCAGAGACCTGTAATTTTCTTACTTCGCCGTTTATATCATCATGATCGTAGCTTTCAACGCTAAAATTATTCAAATACTTCATTTCAGTATTTGCAAGAAATTTATCTACACAATTAATGCCTTTTAATTTTAAAATATAAAGTCTAGATTTCTCGTATGAATTTTCTTCACCTTGCATAGTGAAGGTAGAATAACCCATCAAGTTCATCACTTGTAAGTTCTTTTCATCATAACCTATATTCTTAACTGCCTCTCTTAATTTTTTATCTTGCTCTTCTAATGTATATGTCTTACCTAATTTTGAGAATTCTTTTGTGCTAAAGCTAACATAAACTACGTTAGGTTCTAAATTTACAGTTGAATAACCAATCACTTCCATCTTACGAATAGTAGATGTATGTGTTGTAGTTTGTTGGGTAGTTTGAAGATTAGATTGTGATTGCGCATTACCAGTACTAATTGCAACTATTGCGATTAGTAATAATATTTTTAGAGCTTTCATTTTAGTAATTTATTTGGTGTTTAGTTTAGTTTGGTATAGCAAAGATACTATAGCAAGTAAGCTCAAAATATGATAATTGTCATGATTTGAACTAAATCCCAAAAAAGTATTATGAATGCCTTAAAAAGCTAGTTATGCGCTGATTTCTTTTTCGATGGTATCGATTTTTTCATCAAGAAATCTATTTTGGAAGAGTATAATTGTTATAACACCTACACTGATAGCAGCATCCGCAAGGTTAAAAACAGGTCTAAAGAATACAAATTCATCTCCACCCCAGAAAGGTAACCATTCAGGGAATACCCCTCGTAGTATAGGGAAATAGAACATATCTACTACTCTACCATGCAACCAATCTGCATATCCGAAAACTTGTCCGTAGAATACTGAATCAATAATATTACCCAATGCACCTGCGAATATTAAACTCACACAAGTGACAAGGCCGAAATGGTATTTATTTTTTATGATATAATGTAGGATGTAAGCGATACCAAAAACAGCAAACACTCTGAACAAACTCAATGCTAATTTGCCATAATCACCACCCAACTCAAGTCCGAACGCCATACCATTATTCTCAGTAAAATGTATGATAAACCAATCACCAATAATATGATATTCTTCACCGATATACATATTAGTCTTGATCCATATTTTTAAAATTTGGTCAGCCAATAGTACAGCAAAAATGATGGCGATAGGTTTAAGATAATTTTTCATTGCATAAAAAAAGTATGCGCAAATATGCGCATACTTTCATGATATTTTTAAAATTAGTTTTGTTTTAATTTAGCTTCCATACTTAATGTTGTATGAGGTACTGCTCTTAATCTTTCTTTCGGAATTAATTTACCAGTCTCTCTACATACTCCGTATGTTTTATTTTCAATTCTAACTAATGCAGCTTCTAACTGATCAATAAATTTACGTTGACGTGCAGCTAATTGATTTACATGTTCTTTTTCTAATGTTGCAGAACCATCTTCTAATACTTTAAATGTACCAGCTGTATCGTCGGTACCATTGCTATTAGGGTTACTCAAAGTCTCAGTCAATAATTGTAATTCTTCTTTTGCAGAAGTTAATTTTCTAATGATGATTTCTTTGAATTCTTGTAATTCAGAATCTGCGTATCTTGTTTTCTCTGGAGTTTTATTTTCAACTTTCACTTCTACTTTCTTCTCTACAGGTTTAACAACTGGTTTTGCTACTTCTTTTTTAGCAACAGGTTTTGAAACTACTTTCTCTACAACTTTAGCAACTGGCTTCGCTACAGGTTTAGCAACTACTTTCGCAACTGCTTTCTTTGGAGCTGCTTTCGCTACCACTTTCTTCGCAACAGCTTTTTTAGGTGCAGCTTTTGCTACCACTTTTTTTGCTACTGCTTTTTTAGGTGCTGCTTTCGCAACAACTTTTTTAGCTACTGCTTTTTTAGGTGCTGCCTTTGCAACAACTTTTTTAGCTACTGCTTTTTTAGCAACTGCCTTCTTAGGTGCTGCTTTCGCTACTACCTTCTTAGCCACTGCTTTTTTAGCTACAGCCTTTTTAGGTGCTGCCTTTGCTACTACTTTCTTAGCTACTATTTTCTTAGCTACAGCCTTCTTAGGTGCTGCCTTTGCTACCGCTTTCTTAGCCACAGCCTTCTTAGCCACTGCTTTCTTAGGTGCTGCTTTCGCTACTGCCTTCTTAGCCACTGCTTTTTTAGGTGCTGCTTTTGCAACTGCCTTCTTAGCTGTTGGCTTTTTCGATGCCGATGTAGATTTCTTTTTCATTTATTTCAACCCTTTCCTTGTTAGTAAGTTCATTGCTGAACTCTAGTTTGTTTGCTAAAATTTCGGCGCAAATATAATTTAAATTATTATTAATTGCCTCTTTAATAAATTCATTTTCAGCGACCAATACATTTATGCGGTCGGTCACTTCAAATTCTTTCTCTTTACGCAAATTCTGCACTCTATTGATGAATTCTCGCGCAATTCCCTCTTGTTTTAACTCTTCTGACAAGGTAACATCTAATGCCACTGTTAGTTTGCCCATCACATTTACCAGCCAACCTGGTATATCATCTGCAAGTATCTCTACTTCAGATAATAATATTTCGTAATTACCTGTATTAAGAGTTATTTTACCTTCTTTTTCAAAAGCTGAAATTCGATCTGAACCCATTGCAACTATCTCTGCTGCAACCTCTTTCATATCTTTACCTACCTTCGCTCCCAACAATTTGAAATTTGGTTTAACCTTCTTCTTTATGAAGCCTTCAGTGTCTTTTATATACTCAATCTCTTTGATATTGGTCTCTGATAGTATCAAAGATTTTACGCGCTCGACCTTTTCAGTAAAGCCTGCATCGAGTACTGGTATTAGTACTTTTTGTAATGGTTGACGTACATTAATGCTCACCTTCTTTCTCAATGATAAGATCATCGAAGAAATGTCTTGCGCTAATTGCATGCTTTCATTCAATGACTCTTCCACTGCTGATTTGTTGACTGCTGGCCAATTGCTCAAATGTACCGATTGCTCTTTCGTCAAATTCTTGAACATCCAGTCGGCAAAAAACGGTGCCACTGGCGACATTAATTTCGACAAGGTGACTAAGCATTCATATAATGTTTCATATGCTGCTTTCTTATCTGCAGTCATCTCGCCTCTCCAGAAACGACGACGTGCTAAACGCACATACCAATTCGATAAATTCTCATCAACAAAACTTTGAATAGATCTTGCTGCTCTATGTGGTTCGTAATTTTCATACGACTCTTCTACCTCTGCAATCAATGTATTTAAACTCGAAATGATCCAACGATCTAATTCAGTTCTCTCTGATAATGCTGTTAAATTATTTTGATCTATCTCAAATCCGTCGATGTTTGCATACAATGCAAAGAATGCATAAGTATTGTACAGCGTACCGAAAAACTTTCGTTGCACCTCTGTTAATCCTTCGATATCAAATTTCAAATTATCCCAAGGTGCTGCATTGCTTATCATGTACCAGCGTGTTGCATCTGCACCGAACTGTTCTATAGTTGAAAACGGATCGACAGCATTACCTAAACGCTTCGACATCTTGTTTCCGTTTTTATCTAATACCAATCCGTTCGACACCACATTTTTATACGCCACCGAATCAAATAACAATACCGCAATTGCATGTAAAGTAAAGAACCATCCGCGTGTTTGATCAACTCCTTCTGCAATGAAATCAGCCGGATAAGCACCATCCCAACCATTAGCAAAGGGTTGTGCATCTTTGTTATTTAACTTCGACTGATCTAAGCCCCACTGTGCATATGGCATTGCACCTGAATCAAACCACACATCTATTAAGTCTGGTTCGCGATATAATTTTTTACCATTCTTTGTCAACACGATATAGTCTACATATGGCCTGTGTAAGTCAAATGTATTTTGCTCGTATTGCTCAACAATGTTTTTTAATTTTTCATTTTCTTCGGATGTTAGCAAGCCTGAACTTAATGCTGTCTTCATCTCTTTCTTCAACTCATCAACAGAACCAATACAAATTTCTTCTGCTGCATCTTCTGATCTCCAAATTGGCAATGGTGTTCCCCAATAACGTGAACGTGATAAATTCCAATCAACCAAGTTCTCTAACCAATTTCCAAATCTACCTGTACCTGTTGACTCTGGTTTCCAATTGATCTCTTTGTTCAATTCAACCATGCGATCTTTCAATGCAGTAGTTTTGATGAACCAAGAGTCTAATGGATAATACAAAATAGGTTTATCTGTTCTCCAACAATGAGGATAAGTGTGTTCGTATTTCTCAACTTTAAAGGCTTTGTTTTCTGTCTTTAACTTGATAGAAATTCTCTCATCAACAGATAAGTATTTATCTCTGCCTTGCTTTAATCGCTCAGCTTCTTTTTCATCTGCATTTAAGTAATCTTCTTTCACAAATTCATTTGCAAAATCAGTAACAGCTTCTACAAATTTACCTTGACGATTTACTAATGTTAATGAACCAATTCCATTTTGCTTTGCTACTCTAAAGTCATCGGCACCAAAGCTTGGAGCGATGTGTACAATACCAGTACCATCTTCAGTAGTTACGAAATCACCAATGATTACTTTGAATGCATCTCCTTCTTCTGGTTGTGCATAAGGTAATAGTTGTTCGTATCTGATGCCTGCTAATTCTTTCCCTTTAAATGTTTTTAAAATTTTAAAAGGAATATTTTTATCACCTGCTTTAAAATCTTCTAAGTTTAATTCAGCATTCTTTTCAGAAAAATATTTAGCGAATAAATCTTTTGCTAATATTACTTGTATTGCTTCTGAAGTATATTGATTAAAAGTTTTTACTAATACATATTCTATTTCTTTACCTACTGCCAATGCAGTGTTTGAAGGCAATGTCCAAGGTGTGGTCGTCCATGCAATGAAATGTATATCACCTGTAACATCCGCAAATAATTGATCAGTATCTGCAGATTTGATCATCTTAAACTGAGCGATAACTGTTGTATCTTTCACCATCTTATAAGTACCTGGCTGATTTAATTCATGCGAACTTAATCCGGTGCCAGCCGCTGGTGAAAATGGTTGTATCGTATAACCTTTGTATAACAAGCCTTTCGAATACATTTCTTTTAATAACCACCAAAGTGTTTCAATGTATTCATTATGGTAAGTAACATATGGATGATCTAAGTCTACCCAATATCCCATCTTCTCTGTTAAATCATTCCACACATCCGTATACTTCATTACCTCTTTCTTACAAGCAGCATTGTAATCATCAACTGATATTTTTTTACCGATATCTTCTTTCGTAATGCCTAATGATTTTTCTACTGCTAACTCAATTGGTAAACCATGAGTATCCCAACCTCCCTTACGCTTTACTTGATAACCTTGCAAAGTTTTATAACGACAGAAAATATCTTTGATACTTCTGGCCATTACGTGGTGAATGCCGGGCATACCATTTGCTGAAGGGGGACCTTCATAAAAGGTATAAGGCTTTGATGCGGGTCTTGAAGAAATACTCGCTTCAAATATCTTTTCATCCTTCCAAAATTTCAGGATGTCTTTGCTTATTTGCGATAGATTTAAATTCTTATATTCTGGATACTTACTCATACTCTATATTAATCTTTCTTCTCTTTTTTGTCTAAACTTAATAATAATGCGGGTAATAAAATCAAGTTGCATAACATCGCAACCATTAATGTGATTGATAGTAAAATACCCAATGCCACTGTACCTCCGAAGGTCGATGCTGAAAATATACCGAAGCCGAAGAATAAAATAATTGCTGTATAAATCATACTCATACCTGTTTCTTTTAGAGTCATGGTGATGATTCTTGAAGTGGTTAAATGATCTGACTTACGCTCATATCTAAACTTTGTTAAGAAATACAATGTTTGATCTGATGCAATACCTAAAGCGATACTGTAAATTAAAATTGTACTTGGTTTCAAGCTTAATCCTAAATAACCCATGATACTTGCTGTTATTATCAGAGGAATTATGTTCGGTATTAAAGCAATTAATACTATTCTTAAATTTTTGAATAATACATACATCAATAGTGCAACTAAAAAGAAAGCAATTGCTAAACTTTCAACTAAGTTGTAAAGTAAATAGTTTGCTCCTTTAACGAATAGTACACTGCTGCCAGTGAGTAATACTTCGTACTTCTCTGGATTAAATATTGAATCTATACGAGGTTTTAGTTCTGCAAGTAATTCGTTCATTCTGTTTGAACCGACATCTCTAGTTTGAAAACTGATTCTTGTAATTTGATTTGTCTTATCAATATATGATTTCATCATAGAGCCTGATGCTCCGGACTTCTTTGCATAGCTTAAAATAAATGCAGCTTCTGCTTCAGATGGTAATGCGTAAAAATTCGGATCGCTATTGTAAAATGCTTGCTTTGAAAATTTCAATACTTCGTTTAATGAAATTGATCTTGAAAATTCTGGATAAGCAGAAATCATTTTATCTAACTTCTCAATTTTCTTTATGCTCGGTATATTTATTAATCCGTTTTTTCTCTTACTATCAATTTGCACTTCTAATGGTAATACCCCATCAAAATTATTTTCAAAAAAACGCAAGTCAGTAAGTATCGGAGAGTTCTTAGGTAAATCATCAACCATGTAACCATTCACATTTACTTTATACATACCGAAGAGAGCAACTATAATAATTGCAGTGGTACTTATGTATATAGCATTTCTCTTATAATGCACCCAATGATCAACTTTATCAATAAACATTGATAAATATTTATTTTCGAGATGTTTGGTTTGCCATGCTTTCGGATTTGGCAAATAACTAAAGATGATCGGAATTAATATTAATGAAAACAACCAAGTGATCATTACATTTATTGAAGCAATGATACCAAACTCGGTTAAAACTTCTGAATTCGTTAATCCGAATACTCCAAAGCCAATGGCAGTGGTTACGTTTGCAAAGAAAATGGTAGCACCTACTCTACGTATTGAAATAGTTAATGCTTTGAATTTATCTTGCAATAACATGTATTCTGTATGATACTTGTTCAGAATTAAAATACTATTGGGTATACCTATCACTACGATTAGTGGTGGTATAAGTCCGGTTAAGATTGTAATCTTATACCCAAACAATACAATGGTACCAACTGCTACTACTACACCAAACAAGACGACTATAACCGGGAATAGCACTGCGTAAAATGATCTGAAGAAAAGCAATAAAATAATTGCAGTAATTGCTAAAGCAAGAATTAAAAATAATTTAAACTCACCTGATACTAAGTTTGCAATAACAGAGCGAATATATGGTAAACCAGATTTTGCAAGAGTTACATTTTGCTCTTTTTCAAATCTATCGACGTGTGTTAAAATTTCTTTTAATACACCTGCACGTTTCTTACTGTTTAATGTTAAGCTATCGAAACTGATAGCCATCAATGTGCTTGAAGAATCTTTGTTGTAGATTAAGCCATCATAAAATGGCAAACTCAAGAAAACATTTTTTATGCTATCGCATTGCTCTTGTGAATTGACAGTTGAGCGATGAATAGGTTTTAAAACAAATGATCTTTTTACAGTATCTTTTTTTAATTCAAAAGCATGTGCAACAGAAAGCACATTTACTATACCGTCTATTTTACGAATGCTATCTCCTAAATTGGACCAGCTGTTATATAAATCTTTTTGAAAAATATTTTCTGTTTGCAATCCGAGTACCATCATGGTACCATCCTCACCAAACTTTTTCTTGAATTTATTATAAGCAACATACTCAGGATCTGATAGAGGAAGTATCTTAGAACCTGCAAAAGATAACTCCACTTCTTTTGCATTATAACCCATTATAGCAGTGATGATTAATATCAACGCTAAATAGAATAAACGATACTTTAATATAGACTCAGAGAATTTGCCCCACATAACTTAAAATAAGCTGCAAAAATGCAATTTTTTAAGCAAAAATTCAGGCTTTATTACAAGCTTCACGTAATATTTAGTCGCTTTTTTTGTTATTTAGATGTTTATTATCGAATACATGAGAAGAATCTTCATTGTTTTATTGCTAATCACTTGTTTTGTTGGCACTTATGCACAAAATACTAAAATCGGTGCCTGGACGAGCCATATGCCTTATCAGCAGGCGGTACAGGTATTAAATACAGGTCAAGAGATTTATTGTATAACAGTAGGAGGTGTTTTTGTATTAAACCTACAAGATAGCAGCATGTCGGTGATTACTAAACAAGACGGGTTATCGGGCACGAATTTTAAGACGGGAGCGTATGATGCAAATACAAAAACAGTAATCGTAGCATATGAAAACACAAATATTGATTTAATTAAAGGTAGAGAGATCATCAATATTGACGATATTTTTAAAACAGAGATTACTGGTATCAAATCTATTAATAGTATTAATTGTATTGATGGCATTGCCTATATCAACTGCGGCTTTGGAGTAGTTTTGTTAGACTTAAATAAAATAGAAATTAAAGACACTTATTATTTAGGTGATAATGGTTCAAACTTAGGAGTGAATTCGGTATCTATTTTTAACGATAAAATTTTTGCTGCAACAGATAGTGGTATTTACGAAGCAGATTATAACAATCCGAATTTAGCGAACTATCAAAATTGGCGTAAGCACAAAGTATTATACAACTATCCACAAAATCCTTATCCGGTAACATCATGTGCAACATTTAATAACAGATTATATGCATTTATAAAAGATGGTATCTATGAATTTAATGGTACAGAATGGTTGCGATCGAATAATGTTTTTCAAGGAGGCTTAGGTAAATTTATTATTAGTCAGAACAAACTGATTAGTTTATTTAATAACGGGATGGTAGCATATGATGTAAATATGCAATGGGTTAATTTCATTAGTGCCGGCACAGGTAATACATTTATCAATGCGACATATGATAATGCAGGCAAGGTCTGGATAGCCAATTTAATTAGGGGTTTACAGAGATATGATAACAATAATTTAACTGGTACATATGTTCCCAACGGTCCGTTCGCATCAATCGCTCGTAGACTTGCTATCAATAATGGTAAGTTAATTGTTGCATCAGGAACAGTCGGTGAAGGTTACTCTAATCGATTTACATTGAATGGTATTTATCGTTATCAAAATAAAGAGTGGAAAAATTTTAATTACCTAAACTACCCAGTTGTTGATTCATTTTATGATATCATTTCAGTAGCCATCAACAAAAAAAATAATCGTGAATACTACGGAACATTTTGGAAAGGCATAGTTGAGTTTGATGAAAACGGATATGTAAAAGATTACAGTGGATATAATTCAAGTTTAGGTGAGGCCTTCGGAAACGACGGACAGTACAGGGTTACAGGCATGGCCTTCGATTCTAAATCTCAATTATGGGTGAGTAATTATTGGGCAGATAAACCGATATCTGTTTTAAAAACGAACGGACAATGGCAGGCCTTTGAGTTCCCGGGGATTTTTGCAGAGTATAAATATGTAAGTGATATCACCATTGATCAATATGATCAGAAATGGGTAACTATACCACGAAGCAATGCAATATTAGTATTCAAAGAAAATACAAATGGCACTGTGAGATATATCAGATTAGCATCGGGTGCGAACAACGGTAATTTACCAAAAGATGCATCTGAAGTTTTATGCTTGACAGAAGATTTAGATGGCAGAATGTGGGCGGGTACGAACAAGGGGCTTGCCGTATTTTATAATACTTCAGAGATATTAGACCCCAATGCCGATACCGATGCACAACCAGTGAAAGTTATAGACGGTGAATTTGTGCAATCACTTTTAGAGAACGAATCAATCACTTGTATTAAGGTAGATGCTGCGAATAGAAAATGGATAGGTACTAGAAATGGAGCATGGTTATTTACTTCGGATGGTACCGAACAGATACATTATTTCAACACAGAAAACTCACCACTCTTAACAAATATCATCAATGACATTGCAATAGATCAACAAACTGGTGAGGTATATTTTGCAACTGATTTAGGAATTGTTTCATATAGATCTGATGCAACAGAAGGGTTAGAAACTAACAAAGAAAAAATAAAAGTTTTCCCTAATCCAGTGAAAGAAACATACAGAGGTGCGATAGCAATCGAAGGATTGGTGAATGCAGCAAATGTGAAGATTACTGACATTGAAGGCAAGGTAGTATTCACAACAAAAGCTAATGGTTCACAAGCAATTTGGTATGGCAATAATTTCAGTGGCGAGAGAGTACAATCAGGCGTGTACCTAGTGTTTTCAGCTAATGAAGAAGGACTCGAAACAATGGTGAGCAAAATTGTGTTCATTCATTAGTATTATGTTACACAAAACAAGAGGTATAATTTTAAAGTCTACACCCTACTCTGAAAGTAGTTTAGTAATTCATATTTACACAGAATTATTCGGCACACAATCATATTTATTACAAGGTGTAAGAAAAAATAAATCTAAAATAAGATTGTCGATGTTGCAGAATTTGCAACTGGTTGACATGGTAGTTTACCATAAAGAAAATGGAGGCCTACAAAGAATTTCAGAGCTCAAAGCATCACCAGTTTTTCAAAGCATACCACTTAACATTGTAAAGACATCTTTGGCATTATTTATGTGTGAGCTTTTGCATAATACTTTGAGAGAGCAACATCAAGATGAAAATTTATTCGACTTTTTGTTTCGATCAATAGAACTTTTAGATTTAACTGATGGCAATGTTGCGAATTTTCATCTTTGGTTTTTGTTGAGATATAGTCAACATTTAGGCTTTTACCCACAAAACAATATGACTGAGCAATCGAAATATTTTGACATGAGAGAAGCATCATATGTAAGTAGCATACCAACTCATCCAGCATTTTTAGATGAGACATCAACGATCATACTTTCTCATTTACAAAATAATACTTGGGAAGACATACGTGTATTGAAGCTAACGAAAGAACAGCGAAAGCAAATGTTATTATAATTGTTAAATTATTACGCTGCTCATATTGAAAATTTCAAAGCATTGAATTCACACCATATTTTAGAAGAAATAATGTGATTATTATGACACTAATCATAAGTATGTGGTATGAGTATTGCTATATTTGAATTATAAATGAGAAAAGTAATTGCCATATTGACTATACTAATAATTACTGCATCAGGATTGCACAAGACCTTGGTATTCTCATATTATGAATTCGATAAAGCTTATATCATTGAAAATTTATGTATTAACAAAGATGACCCAGAGATTGGTTGTGAAG
>JACCEA010446759.1_pt1 | contig 14444 bp, 8 predicted proteins | sample 7449851 | NCBI WGS metagenome assembly JACCEA01 (sample SAMN15323453, study PRJNA562643) | freshwater metagenome | isolation source: river surface water | place: USA:Blue River Watershed | collected 2017-08-18 | reverse complement strand
TTTAAGCGAATATCTTCAATTATATGCTGAATACGATCTGTCATTGGTTGCGACTTTGTACAAAATTAGTATAGTCTTGAACATTCACAACAATTTTAGTTGATTCTTCGCATATTTTTTTTCAAACGCTTACTTTTGATAAATGATAAAGCATATAATCTTAGTAGTTCTCCTCTGTTTTTTTGGTCAAACCGTCTATAGTCAAACCAAGTATACCTATCGTTCTCCCTTGAATATTCCACTTGCAATTTCTGCTAATTTCGGTGAGTTACGTCCGAATCACTTTCACATGGGAGTCGATTTTAAAACAAATGGAGTTGAAGGATTATCATTGTTTGCCGTTGAGGATGGTTTTATCTCACGTGTAAAAGTTTCACCATTTGGTTATGGCAAAGTAATTTACATTGATCATCCAAATGGTGTTACATCCGTTTACGCACATTGTTCTGCGTTCAAAGGAAAACTGGATTCAATAGTAAAACTAACACAGGAAAAGGAACAAAATTTTGAAGTTGAAATTTATTTCACTGAAAAGGATATTCCTGTAAAAAAAGGAGATTTAATCGCATTATCTGGAAATACTGGAAGTTCAACAGCTCCACATTTACACTTTGAGTTGCGCGACACAAAAACAGAAGACGCACTGAATCCTCTTCTTTATGGATTTGAAATTGCGGATCACAAAGCTCCTGAAATTCGTGGAATAAAAGTCTATTCGCTCACAAATGAAGGTTACCAAATTCCAGGAAAAGCTAAATATTTCAAAGTCACAAAAGGTCAATTTGGTTATTATGTGGGTGGCGATTTAATTTCCATTCCATCTGACTTTAGCACCTTGCTCGGAGGAATCGGTTTTGCAGTTGAGGTAGTTGATTTTGTGGATGGTTCTACAAATACTTGCGGACTTTTTGGAAGTGCACTAAAAACGGAAAAAGACACCTTGTTTTGTCAGGAGATTAAGCGAGTTTCATTTGATGAAACACGTTACATTAACAGCCACAAAGATTATGTAGAATATACGGTAAACAAACGTAAATTTCATAAATCGTTCAAAACGGATGAAAATCCATTGGACATGTATTCGTGTTCGCAAAACAATGGCGTAATTCCAGTAAAACCTGGTGACACATTGGCTATTCATTACGCTGCTTTTGACTTAAAAGGAAACAAATCTGAATTGAAATTTAAAACTGCTGTTCTAGCGGGAAGTCCAAATACAACCGCTACTATTTTCCCTTCTTGGAAGTACTTATTTCCAGATTCGAGTTATCATTTTCACAGTGATCAAGCCGAGTTTTATGTCAAAGAAATGACCTTTTATGAACCGACATTGAAGAATTTATCATTGAAAGGAACGTTTTCATTGGGAGATGCTAAAACACCCATCCAACAAGCGATTACAGTTAAATTAAAATCTTCCAATAAACCAACTTCAAAAAATTATCTTGCTGTTACAACGGCTGGTGGACGAATAAAACCATTGGCTACTTCTATCGAGGGAGATTGGTTGACAGCTGAATCCATGTACTTGGGAAGTTTTTCAATCAAAACAGATACGCTCGCACCGTCTGTCACTCCTTTAAATTTTAAAGAAACGGATATCGTTACATCAAAAAAGCGATTGACATGGAAAGTTATGGAGTACCAAACGCTTTTAAGCGATTATGACTTATTCATTGACGGAAAATGGGTTTTATTGGAATATGAGGAAAAAAGCAATTATGTTTTTTATGATCGACCTTCAACTATTACTGGTGAGCATGAATTGCTCTTAATCGCCAAAGACCGTTGTGGGAATGTTAAGGAATGGCGCAAGAAAATTAAATTTCAATAAAAAACGCGAAGATTTCTCCCCGCGTTTCAGTTATTTCAATGACAATTTTTCAATCATCGTCACCTTCTTCTTGTTCACCAGCCGGAACTTTTTGTCCTGATCGAATCTCCGTATGACGAATTTCTCCACCTGTTGTACCTGTTTGTTTTCCTAAGAACAATACGACCAATGAAAGTCCTAAAATCGCAAAAGACAACAGTTTTGCAAAACCTTTTCCTTTCCAGCTTGCCCACAATCCAACAAGTGACAATGCACCAAGAACATAATTAAGAAGTGTAAAAAGCTCTGCTTTCTCTTCGTGCTCATGAATGTAATTTTCTGTTACACCAGCAAGGTTTTCAGCAACTTCTTCTGCACCTTCACCAGAGGCCATAGCTGCCATCGTGGCTACAGCTCCAATTGTGAATAGCAAATATGCCATACGTTTAACAACTTCAGAACGTACAAACATTCCTCCAACTAAAACTACCACACCCGCAATCGGCAAGATGATTGGTAAATGATTCACCATTAAGTGAAAATGTGCTTGATTCATACTATTTAATTTTAAATTATTTTATTCTCAACCTGCTATTGTAACTCCGATTAATTTTCCAATTCCGAAGGTTACGGCCGCAGCGGCCAATCCAAAAAACACTTGTCTAAATCCAGAGAACCATACATTTCTTCCAGTGAATAATGTAATCGCTGCTCCAATTAAAAATAGACCGATTGCACTAGCGATTGTACTCAAAACAATAGCTTTCATTCCGCTAGTGAACATGAATGGAAACACGGGAATTATCGCGCCAATTGCAAACAAAACAAAGGATGATAATGCAGCTTCCATTGCTGAGCCTTTTAATTCTTCTGCATTGATTCCTAGTTCTTCTTTCACCAACACTTCGTGTGCGTGTTCTTTGTTTTTCATCAATTCTTCCACGATATCTTTCGCTTGATCTTCAGGAATACCTTTTGCCATGTAGATCAATTTAAGTTCTTGTTTTTCTCCTTCAGGATTAATTTCAAGTTCTTCCATCTCTAACTGCATTTGGTTTTCATAGAGTTCTTGAGAACTTTTTACTGAAATCCATTCACCCAAAGCCATAGACAAAGCACCTGCGAGCAAACCTGCAACACCTGCCAATAAAACACCTTGTTGATTTGCCGTTGCTCCTGCAATTCCCATCACAAGTGAAAAATTGGAAACGAGTCCATCATTACCTCCAAGTACCGCAGCACGAATAGCATTGCCACCAACAGAACGATGGCGCTTTTCAAAACGAGCCATTTGAGTTCCAGAAACACGCGTTTCGTTTTCAAGAATTGAACGCAGAATTTTTACATGCGAATCTTCATTTCCTGAAATTTGAGCTTGAGATTTGGCTTTTTGACGAATAACATTGCTAGCTAAACTTTTCTCTGTATCCATTAAAGCACCAAGAACATAATCATACCCGAAAATTTTACCGATACGATTCAAGGTTTTAGCGCGCCAAGAAGGTTGCAAAAATTCATCAATATTCTTGTTCAATGCTTTAGCAAACTCAACCGCATGACCTTTTTCAATCTCACTCATTTGAGCAAAAACTGAAGCTACAATAGGGTCTTCTTCGTTTTCAGCAAGTTTTTGATACAAGTAATATGCATCAACTTCTGTTTGAATTTGACTTTTTTTCATGTCCCTTTTAATTACCCCAAAGCGAACTTGTTGAAACTCCATGACAAGAATTACAAGCACCAGAGCTTAAAGAAGAACCCATGTAATGAGGCGTTCCGTCAGATCCCGTGACAGCGGGATACAATCCAGTTACATCAATTGATTCTGTTGTGTGGAAATTTCCTTTCGAATCAATTTGAATTGTATATTTCAAGGTTCCTCCTCCATCAGCGGCAGTATATAATTTTACTGTCCCTGACGATAATGGTGACGTTAACGAACTGTTAGAAGTACTTCCAGCCACTGAAAAACAACCTTCACCTTCTCCGCCACTTTTATGACAATTCATACAGTTTTGTCCGAAGTTATGACTATCATCTCCACCTGCCTTACTGATATTCGTTTCTCCACATTTACCATTCTTTTTACAGCTTGGTACTGACATCAGTGTAACTCCAGCGAGAAAACTGACGAATAATATTGAATTGATTTTCATATTCTCTGATTTAGTTATTTATTCTTCTTCCGTTTTAATTAAAATGGCAGACATAATATCATACGCACCATTTATTACAAGGTTTTCGTTGTACGATCTTGCTTTGTTTTTAAATTCAATTGCCGTTTTTCCGTTTTCCGTTGCTAAAACATTTACCTCTTCAGGAGCATAAGATGTCATTCCTTTACTTCCTTGTTTACTGAAAAATACAACATTTTTTCCATTCATTTCAACAACTGCGTCAGCAGGTATGCAAAAACGTTCAACTGCGCCTGTATAAATGCTAGCTTTAAAATACGAACCTGGGGCAATATTACTATTTTCTGTATCTAAATGACAATGTACTTTCACCGTACGATCCTCACCAATTTCTTTTCCAATCAAGAAAATTTTAGCATTGATTACTTCATTGTCATTTGAAAAAGAAAGTTGAACACTTTGTCCAATTTTTAAATGTTTCACATCTTTCTCGAAAGCAATCACCTCTGCATGTGCATGTTTTAAATCAATAATCTCAAGCAAGTGTTCGGTTGGTTCGGCATAAGCGCCAACATTTACATTTACTTTGGTGACAACTCCATTAAATGGCGCGACAACAGAAATAGCACGTTGCAAGTTCCCAGCATTCAATTGTTTCAAGCTTACACCTGCCATTTCCAACTTTGCTTTTAAACCAGTTTTTTTCGCTTGAGCCATAGCCAATTGAGATTTAGCCAATTGCATCGCTTTCAAACTACCCGCTTCTTGTTGAACAAGAGATTTTTGACGATCTAATTCAGCCGTTAAATATTCCATGTTACCAATTACTTCTAAATAATCTTGTTGTAATTGAATCAATTCTGGATGCTCAATCGTAAATAAGGTTTGTCCTTTTCGAACTGTCATTCCATCCAACACGTTCAATGTTTTAATAAATCCGCCAAATTGTGCTGAAATAACAGTTTTGTTTTGTGGCGGAACCTCAATCGTTCCATTCGCCGTAATCGTTAAACCAATCAATTCCTTTGTCGGTAAACCTTCTTTAATTTCCGAGTTTTTAATTTGTTCTGCGTTTAAATTGACGCTTAACAAATTAACTGTTTGTTTTTCTGTTTTTACCTCAGGTGCGGATGAACATCCAACTACCAATGATGCAAGAAAAATGATGAATAAATATGATGCTTTCATGTTGCTAATTTTAATTTTGAATGAACCAATTTAATTGATGAACTGTTTGGTTCAAATCATTCATAAGTTGTAAATAATTTAATTCAATATCGATGCAATTTTGCTTTGTTTGCAAGTATTCGATCATTGAAATTTCTCCCGTTTCTAAAAGAATTTTTGCTTGTTCTTGCATTACTTTCGTTTGGGGAATCAGTTGTTCTGAATACATTGCATAGGAAGCGGCATAACTCTGATAAACTGTCAAGTATTGATTATAGCCCGCCGCCAAATTTGTTCGCTCGTATTCTTGTAAATACTGCGTTTGCTGAATGCTATTTGACAATGCATCTGCTTTTCGTTTGGTTGAACCAAAAAACAAAGGTATTTCCAAACCAATTTGACCCGATTGAAAACGATCCGATTGTCCAAATGCAATATCTTGCCCTCCAACTGAATGAACTCCAACCAACGTTTGATTGACATACCCAAGTGTGATATCCGGTAATGTGCGTGCAATTAGCACCTCTTTTTCTTTCGATATAATGTCTTGTTGTGTTTGGTAATACAACAAATTCGGGTGATTTGATAAGGCACTTGTATCATTCAATACTTGAAATTCGGCTACTGTATAATTCACAGCTTGTGTGCTCACTGGAACATCCGACCCGATGTAGAATTGCAATTTGCTCTCTTCTGATTTCCGCTTTTCTTCGAGTAGAAATAATTGATTTTGCAATTCTTTGCGCTTTGTTGTAATCAAGGTCAAATCTAATTTTGTAGCATCTTTCAAGGCATATTTTATATCCACCTTCTTCTCGATTGCCATAAGTAATGAATCTTGTTCAGCCAACAATTGCGCTTTGGCTTTATAAAAACAAATGTTTTCATAGGTCATTTGAATATTTAAAGCTAAAGACTTCCAATCGGAAGCATACATCGTTTTTGCCTGTTCTGATTTCGCTTGTCCCAATTCTTTTTCTTTGGCAAAGACAGTTGGAAAGGGAATTGTTTGAGAAACAGTAATATTATTATCCTTTTTATAATAGGAATTATACTGTCCCGCCATAAATGTTGCACTCGTTTTAGGCATCACCAAGGCCGCTTTTCCCAACAACAGTTCATTTTGAATTTGCATTTCTGATGCTTTCAAACTCAAATTTTGTTCTTTTGCAATTGTTAAACATTGCTCAAGACTCAATTGTTGAGGCGATTGTGCAAATGATTGCAAACCTAATAACACAAATAATGTCATCACCACATTTTTCTGCTTTTTCATTTTTTTCGTTGATTTGCGTTCTGTGAACAAATAGAAAATTGGTAAAACGAATAAGGTCAAAATAGTCGCAGTTATTAATCCCCCAATTACGACCGTTGCTAGAGGTTTTTGTACTTCTGCTCCACTTCCGTGTGATATTGCCATTGGTAAAAATCCTAAAGATGCAACCAATGCTGTTAACAATACAGGTCTTAAACGAACGCGAGTTCCCATCAAAACAATTCTTAATCGATTCGTAAATCCTTCTTTTTTCAGTGAATTAAATTCTGAAATCAATACAATTCCATTTAGTACAGCAACACCAAATAAGGCGATAAATCCAACACCTGCAGAAATTGAGAATGGCATTCCTCTTGACCAAAGTGCAAGAATTCCCCCTAATGCGGCTAAAGGAATGGCTGAGAAAATTAAGGTTGCTTGTTTCAACGATTGGAAGGTTAAATACAATAAGAAGAAAATCATGAGTAAGGCAACTGGAACGGCAATTGACAGACGAGCACGTGCATTTTCCAAGTTTTTAAATGTTCCACCGAACGTTGGATAATAACCTGCGTCAAATTTTACTTTTGAATCGATTTTCGCTTTCAATTCATTCACAATACTTTCAACATCTCTGCCTCTTACATTAAATCCAACGATAATGCGTCTTTTTGCATCGTCACGCTGAATTTGATTTGGTCCTTTTTCAAATTTCACATTGGCCAATTGATCCAATGGAACTTGAACACCTAGTGGAGATGTTACTGTTATCGATTTCAAATCATCCATCGATACACGATTTGTAGAATCTAGTTTTACAACCAAATCAAAACGTTTTTCTCCTTCGAATATAAGTCCAGCAGCTTGACCTGCAAAACTGATATTGATTGAACGGTTTACATCGTCAATACTAATATTGTATTTAGAAAGTGCCAGACGATCATATGAAACTATCATTTGAGGTAAACCTGTCATTTCTTCAACATAAACATCTTGAACACCATCAATGTTTTCAGAGAGCGCTCCAATTTGTGATGCATATTTGCTTAATTTTTCGAGGTCTTCGCCATATATTTTCACAACAACGTCTTGTTTAGCACCCGTCATTAATTCATTGAAACGCATTTGAATCGGTTGCAAGAAACCAAATGAAACTCCAGGAACATTTTCCTCCAACTTCTGTTGCATTTTCTCCGCTAATTCTTCTTTCGTTTTCGCAGAAACCCATTCCTCTTTGTCTTTCAAAATGATCATTAAATCACAGGCTTCCATTGGCATTGGATCGGTAGGAATCTCTGCAGTACCAATTTTACCAACAACCTCTTTTACTTCGGGGAAGTTTTTCAACAATACATTCGATACTTTTTCAGTTGCATCAATTGTTTTTGTTAAACTAGTTCCTGTAATTAATCGTGTTTCAACTGCAAAATCTCCTTCATCAAGCGATGGAATAAATTCCGCTCCCAGCTGTTTAAAGAGTAAAACACTTATAATAATTAAACTTAACAAACCACCAATCACTACTTTTTGCCGGCGTAAGAAAGCATTCAAAACAGGCATGTAGATTCGTTTGAAAAAGGCTACAATTCTGTCACTAAAGTTCTCTTTGATTTTAATTTTCTTACTTAAGAACAATGCTGAGATCATTGGAACATAGGTCAAAGACAAAATCAACGCACCAATGATGGCGAACATAACTGTTTGTGCCATCGGTTTGAACATTTTCCCTTCAATTCCAACCAATGCTAAAAGTGGCAAGTAAACGACAAGAATAATAATTTGACCGAATACGGCGCTTTTCGCAAATTTCGAAGCTGATTTGTACACTTGCACATCCATTTGATCTTGCTTCAAGGTTTGATCACCATGATGATACAATAAGTGTAAGGTCGATTCAACGATAATTACTGCACCATCGATGATTAATCCAAAGTCAAGTGCTCCTAAACTCATTAAATTCCCAGAAACACCGAATACATTCATCAACGAAATAGCGAACAACATTGCTAATGGAATCACTGAAGCAACAATGAGTCCAGCTCTGAAATTCCCAAGTAAAAGCACTAGAACAGTAATCACGATCAATGCACCTTCAATCAAGTTTTTTGTAACTGTAGAAATTGCGTTGTTCACCAATTTAGTTCGATCCAGGTATACTTTGATTTCAACACCAACTGGAAGTGTTTTTTTGATTTGCTCCATTCGCTCCTTCACATCCAAAATCACTTTGGAAGAATTTGCTCCTTTCAACATCAATACAATTCCACCAACTGCCTCACCCGTGTTGTTGTATGTCAAAGCACCATAACGAACAGCTGCACCGATTTCAACTTTCGCAACATCTTTAACCAAAACTGGCGTTCCAGCATCAGACTGTGAAATAATCGTTTGTTCGATGTCTTCAATCCCCTTCATTAAACCATCTGTTCGAATGTAGGTAGTTGTAGAATTACGTTCGATATAAGCTCCCCCCGTGTTTTGATTGTTTTGTTCAACAGCGCGAAAAACATCGCCAACTGTTAAACCAAAGGCTTTTAATCGAACTAAGTCAACAGCAATGTCATATTGTTTCAGTTTACCTCCGAAACCACTTACATCAGCGACTCCATCAACTCCTAAGAGTTGTCTGCGAATCACCCAATCTTGAATTGTGCGAAGTTCCGTTGCATCGAATTTCTTTTCGAAGCCTTTCTTTGGTTTTACGATGTATTGATAAATTTCCCCTAAACCTGTACTCAATGGAGCCATGGATGGTTCACCGAATCCACTTGGAATTTGATTTTTTGCTTCAGAAAGGCGCTCAGCAACTTGCTGGCGTGCCCAATAAATGTCTGTCTCCTCTGTAAAAACAACAGTAACAACACTCAATCCGAAGCGACTGAAGGAACGAATTTCTTCAATACCAGGAATGGTTGCCATTGTTTGTTCAACAGGAAATGTAACCAATCGCTCAATGTCTTCAGCACCAGAAGAAGGTGAAGATGTTACAATTTGGACTTGGTTATTTGTAATGTCTGGTACTGCATCAATTGGCAAACTTTTCAACGAAAAGACTCCCCAAGTGATCAGTGCCAAGGTCATGATTCCAACGATTAACTTGTTGGAAATCGACCAATGAATGATTTTATTTAACATGAAATTGAGTATATAATGAAACACATTGAACCGCTTAGATTCAATTTTTTAATTGTTCATTACGCTACTCGAGGTGGATTCCAGATGGAAAAAGACTTTTGTTGTACTGTAGAGTTTGGCTCACCAAAGAAACTTTTTTCTTCATTAACGATGAACAAATACTCATGAATTGGTTCAAGTTTTACTTGATGAATCACCAAAACAAAAGCACTTGCGACCGTTGATTTAAACGGCAAATTGCGCTCATTATCTTTTGTGTGATGATTTGTAAAATAGTGATCTTTAACAAACGCTAAGAAAGACTGGAAGCGTTCTTCACCGTCTTGGTGCGTTTCGTAGTGATTAACAAGTTCGCTTAACTTGAAGAACTGTCCACCTTGCATATTAGGTGCAAAAGACAAAACTCCAAAGAGAAAAGTAAAAGCGATAATTGTTATTCTCATATTACAAAGTTAAAGCAAAAATCGAACCGTAAAAACAAAAAATGTTAATTAGGCCATTGTGCTTGGTGTTCCAAAGTTCATTGGTGGCATTCCAGTTGGGTCAGAATCATCAATTACACCAAAGTTTTGCTCGTATTTTTGAACATTATCAATTAACGCACGCATAAAACGTTTTGCATTTACAGGAGTCATAATAACACGTGAACGTACTTTGCCTTTTGGCATTCCAGGCATCATTTGAACAAAATCACATACTACTTCAGATGGAGAATGAGTAATGATTGCCAAATTCGAATAAATTCCTAAGGCTGTTTCTTCGTTCAATTCAATGTTTACTTGATTTTCGTTATTGTTTTCCATAATGCTATAATTTGTTTTATGAAGTTAGTAATTCTTTCCCGATTAACGAGTATAGAACAAAAAAAAGGAGTAACATTTCTGCTACTCCTTTCACTATTTCAATCAACTCGATTAATTTTCAGAAATCTCTGCTAACGCTTCTTTAGAAGCAACAATCATTTTTTGGAAATCACGAACACCAGTACCAGCAGGAATTAAGTGACCTACGATAACGTTTTCTTTCAATCCTAATAAATGATCTTCTTTACCAGAAATTGCAGCTTCATTCAAAACTTTCGTTGTTTCCTGGAAGGAAGCAGCTGAGATGAATGATTGCGTTTGTAACGACGCACGAGTGATACCTTGTAATAAAGGTGTTGAAGTTGCAGGAACTGCATCACGAGCGTCAACTAAATTCTTATCAGCACGTTTCAATTGTGAATTTTCATCACGCAATCTTCTTGCAGATACAATTTGTCCAGCTTTTAATGATGTAGAATCACCAGCATCAACAACTACTTTCATTCCGTAGATTGCATCGTTCTCTTCCATGATATCTGCTTTGTGAACAGATTGTCCTTCCAAGAATCGAGTATCTCCAGCATCAACAATCTCCGCTTTCAACATCATTTGACGTACGATTACTTCGAAGTGTTTGTCATTAATTTTCACACCTTGTAAACGGTAAACCTCTTGGATCTCATTTACGATGTATTCTTGTACTTTCGTTGGACCTTCGATGTTCAAGATATCGTTTGGAGTAATCGCACCATCAGATAATGGCTGACCAGCTCTAACGAAGTCGTTTTCTTGTACAAGGATATGTTTAGAAAGTGGAACCAAGTATTTACGAACTTCACCTGTTTTAGATGTAATTTGGATTTCTCGGTTACCTCTTTTAATTTTTCCGTATTCTGCAATACCGTCGATTTCAGAAACAACTGCAGGGTTTGAAGGATTACGTGCCTCGAATAACTCAGTTACACGTGGTAAACCTCCTGTAATATCCCCAGTTTTACCTGCAACACGTGGAATTTTAACAAGGATCTCACCAGCTTCGATTTTGTCTCCTTCGTTTACAGCGATATGAGCGTCAACTGGTAATGAGTATTCTCTTAAAACTTCCTTCGTTTTCGCATCGATGATGTGAATAGCAGGGTTTTTCTTTTTATCTCTTGATTCAGTAATTACTTTTTCAGTAAATCCAGTTTGCTCATCGACTTCTTCACGGTAAGTAACACCTTCAACGACACTGTCGAATACTACTTTACCAGAAACTTCAGAAACGATAACAGCATTGTATGGATCCCATTTACAGATTACATCACCTTTCTTAACTTTCGTATTGTTTTCAATAACCATTTCAGATCCGTAAGGAATGTTGGCATTCATGATAACAATTCCAGTTTTCTCATCAGTGATTTTCAACTCAGCTGAACGTCCAACTACAACACGACGAATAGAGCCATCTGCATTTTTCTTGTCAATTGTACGTAACTCGTCAATTTCCAATTTACCATTTGCTTTCGCTTTCATATCTGAAATATCAGCAATGTTCGATGCAGTACCCCCAACGTGGAATGTACGTAACGTCAACTGTGTACCTGGCTCACCAATTGATTGAGCAGCAACTACTCCAACTGCATCACCATGTTGTGCTGAGCGGTGAGTTGCAAGGTTTCGTCCGTAACATTTCGAACAAACTCCTCTTCTCATTTCACAAGTAAGAACTGAACGAATTTCTACTTCTTCGATTCCTGCTTTATCAATTGCATATGCAACATCTTCAGAAATCAATTCACCTGCAGCAACAATTAAATTATCTGTTTCAGGAACATAAACATCATGAACTGATGTACGTCCTAAAATACGATCGAATAATGGTTCAACAACCTCGTCATTTTTCTTCAATGAAGTCGCAACAATACCTCTTAACGTTCCACAATCAGGAGCATTAATAACAACATCTTGTGCAACATCCACCAAACGACGCGTCAAGTAACCAGCATCTGCCGTTTTCAAGGCAGTATCGGCAAGACCTTTACGTGCACCGTGAGTTGAAATAAAGTACTCAAGAATGGAAAGACCTTCTTTAAAGTTAGAAAGAATTGGATTTTCAATAATTTCTTGTGAAGAAGCTCCCGATTTTTGCGGTTTCGCCATCAATCCACGCATACCAGATAACTGACGAATTTGCTCTTTCGAACCACGAGCTCCAGAATCAAACATCATGTAGATTGAATTGAAACCTTGTCTGTCAGTTTTCAATTGCTCCATCAATGTGTGTGTCAAACGAGAGTTCGTATGCGTCCAAATATCAATGATTTGGTTATAACGCTCATTGTTTGTGATAAGACCCATGTTGTAATTCATCATTACGTCTTTCACTTCATTTTCAGCTTTAGAAACCAATTCTTCTTTCTCTTTCGGGATAATAATATCATCTAAGTTGAATGACAAACCACCTTTGAAGGCCATATCGTAACCTAATTCTTTAATATCATCCAAGAATTGAGCAGTACGAGAGGTTCCAGAAATTTTCAATACTTCACCAATGATATCACGCAATGCTTTTTTAGTCATTACATCATTAATGAATCCAACTTCTCTAGGAACACGTTCATTAAATAAGACTCGACCACAAGTTGTATCAATCAATTGTAAAGTTGGTACACCATCTTCGTTCAAATCATATGTTTTCACTTTGATATGAGCGTGTAAGTCAAGACTTTTTTCGTTATAAGCGATGATAACCTCTTCTGGTGAGTAGAAAATTCCATCTTCACCTTTAACGATTTCATCTTTAGTAGTTCTTTTTCCTTTTGTAATGTAGTAAAGACCCAAGACCATATCCTGAGATGGTACCGCGATAGGCGCGCCATTTGCAGGATTCAAGATATTGTGCGATGCTAACATCAACAATTGAGCTTCCAAAATTGCAGCGTTACCTAATGGTAAGTGAACCGCCATTTGGTCACCGTCGAAATCGGCATTGAAGGCTGTTGTTACCAACGGGTGCAAACGAATTGCTTTTCCTTCAATTAATTTCGGTTGGAATGCTTGAATACCAAGTCTGTGTAGAGTTGGGGCACGGTTTAATAAAACTGGGTGACCTTTCAATACACTTTCTAAAATATCCCAAACAACTGGCTCTTTGCGATCAACAATTTTCTTTGCAGATTTCACTGTTTTCACAATTCCACGCTCAATCATTTTGCGAATGATAAACGGTTTGTAAAGCTCAGCAGCCATATCTTTTGGTAAACCACATTCGTGTAATTTCAAATCTGGTCCAACAACAATTACCGAACGAGCTGAATAATCAACACGTTTCCCTAGTAAGTTTTGACGGAAACGACCTTGTTTACCTTTCAATGAATCAGAAAGCGATTTCAACGGACGATTAGATTCCGTTTTAACAGCACTTGATTTTCTTGAATTATCGAACAATGAATCAACTGCTTCTTGAAGCATACGTTTTTCGTTACGTAAGATTACTTCAGGAGCTTTAATTTCAATCAATCGTTTCAAACGGTTATTACGGATAATAACACGACGGTACAAATCATTTAAATCAGAAGTTGCGAAACGTCCACCGTCTAGTGGAACTAAAGGACGCAATTCAGGTGGAATAACTGGAACGACCTTAACAATCATCCACTCTGGACGGTTGTCAATACGCTCTTGAGATTCACGCATTGCCTCAACAACTTGCAAACGTTTCAACGCTTCATTTTTACGTTGAACTGAAGTTTCAGTGTTTGCTTGGTGACGAAGATTGTATGAAGTCTCCTCCAAGTTCATTGTTCTTAACAAATCATGTAATGCCTCAGCACCCATTTTCGCTACGAACTTATTTGGATCTGTATCTTCCAAGTATTGGTTTTCTTTTGGAAGCGTATCAAGAATATCCAAATACTCTTCTTCTGTTAAGAAATCCAAACGAGCTAAAGAAGAACCATCTAAATTAGTTGCAACACCTGGTTGAATAACCACGTAACGCTCGTAATAAATGATTTGATCCAATTTCTTAGTTGGTAAACCTAAAAGGTAACCAATTTTGTTTGGTAATGAACGGAAGTACCAAATGTGAGCAACTGGAACAACTAATGAAATGTGTCCCATTCTTTCACGACGTACTTTCTTTTCAGTTACTT
>JACCEA010315102.1_pt1 | contig 14444 bp, 13 predicted proteins | sample 7449851 | NCBI WGS metagenome assembly JACCEA01 (sample SAMN15323453, study PRJNA562643) | freshwater metagenome | isolation source: river surface water | place: USA:Blue River Watershed | collected 2017-08-18 | reverse complement strand
ATGAATCCTGCGGCGACGGTATTTATAGCATAACGATTGTCTGCACCAACAACCAGTTGTGCTGATAACAAAGAAGCTAAAAAACTAATCAGTGCAAAATATTGCAATGCAACTGTTGTATCTGATAATTTTAGATTAAAACTAAAATAAGTAGTAAGGAAGAGTGCCAATGAAACAAAGACGTAAGGAGCTGTTCTTTGTAGTTGAACATACCAATTGGTTCTTTGAAATGTTTCTACCCTTAGTTCTTTCCAGTTTTCATTCTCGATATACCCCAAACTATTTGCTTCAACACCTTCACCAAATGCACCTAAATTACTTCTAATTGCCGAACTAATTAGGGTTCCTGCGATCAAAGTTCCTAAAATCAATAAAATTGTAATTTTCGGATTGTAATATTTTTTAGTTAAAATATAGATAAACAAAAAAATAATTGAATAAAAAAACATGAAATGTATCAAGGCTGACAGACTTGCAAGAAATATAAATTTTATGTGAGGTGTGATTATGTATCGGTAAGAGCCTAATAAAAACACCATAAAAGCTAGTGGCCATCTAATGCCATTGATACCAGCTCCAAATGAAATTATAAAAACAAAGCCTATTATAAACCAATTGAATTTTGTTCTTTGACCAGGGTTATTCAATATCACGTGTTTAATCAAAGACAAAAACGTATAAAAATAGATAAATCCCAAAACCAATCGATAAACACGAATATCGCTGGTAAAAGGGGAAACCACAAGCTGAATAGTATAAACATATGCATCTTGATATTCCCCACTTCCATCATACATATTTTTAATATCATCCCAGTATTGCCTGAGGCCATAATTCTTCAAAGAACCAAATCGTTCAACATACCGCGTAGCATCTGAATCCAGAATAGGAATATAAGTATAACAGAAGAATAGAGCGAACAATAAAACAATCCAAAAGTGCTCCTTAATGTGAATTCTTCGAACACTATGGCCAAATGCTGCAATAGGAAACAAGAAAAAAAGCAACATCCTATATAACACTAAAGATTTATTTCTATTCATTGTGATATTTTAATAACAACTTATACAAGACCAATGAGAATTTAATAAAAATAATATTACACTCTAAACTATTTCTTCTATTCGTTCCACCATTTTGATGTGTTCAGTGGGACTTTCCTTAAATTCATATCTACGTAGCCGTTTTATTTTGTCCATAAATAGATTCGAAACGTAGTAGTATCTATTCTTTGGAGAATTATAAAACATAGAAGTTGAATTTAAAGATACTATAACGCTATCTGATATATTCATAATAAACAACTCAGCAGGTATTACAGAATCTATAATATGCACATCTTCGGCAATACCTTTATATTTCTTAATTGATTCTTGTGACGTCAATGGGTGAAGTTTTAAAACTAAAGGTCGTTTCAAGTTTTCTTTAACCGCCTTTAAAAACTCAAACTCAACCAAAGGGTCCTGGTGAGCTGGTTGCGTCATGTAGAGAATAACATTTCTATCTATAGGTAGTATTGCATCTTCCCAACCGAATAATTTTTCTAAGCGCGATTTAAATGCAGCATGATCGTAAAATTCAATTTTCTTAATTGTTTTATTATTCCAGTTAATATAAACTTCAGGAAAACTTAAGAAAACAGTATCGACTTCATCGCTATACGCATACTTCTTTGTATGCAGCAGCTTAAAAGGTTTAATTTCTTTTATTCCATTACGCCACAACCACCTCCATGTTTGTATGTCTCCTTTTAACATCTCTAAAGAATATCCTTTCATCCTGGTATAGGGTTTCAAACCATCTTGGAATAAGCAAATCTCGCATGTCTGTTTGGTTTTATTGAGTGTTTTTATAACACTCAATAAAACAGGGTCTTGTTCTTGAAAGAAATATAATCCTTGAAAATCACGGTTGCACACTTCTTTAAGTAACTCCAAATGCTCCTTGGAAAACGAATTTGTGTAATCAACTTTAATTTTAACTAGTCTAAACTCAGCATTGGAGAATCCAGAAAAATCAAAATCTAATTGTAATCTTTTATGGTTTCTCTTTTGAATGACATATACCAAGTATTTATTGCCGGGATACTTTAAAATTTCATTTACGGTTAACAACAAATGATATTCAGTGTGAACAAAAGCTACTATATTCATTTTATAAAGGGGATTTTGTGTATTAAGTGTTTCAATCGGAATTGCTCTTCACAACTCAGAGAAAAGTAATAAAACATAACACCCAAAATCAATGTTGATAGGGTACTTGTCGTGAGTAGCAGAACAAAAACGTCATGCAATTGATTTGTAACAACATTAACAATTCCATAAGCCAAAAAGAAAGGAATTACGACCTCTTTGCTTAATTTTAACAGATACTTTTGTGGAGAAAATGCAATATGCTTCTTTAAAAGTATCAATCGAAAGAAAAAAGAAAGCACTTCAAGTGAAATGCTAACTATGAAAATACTGTAAGCAGGAAAATTCAAGGTAAACAAAAGAGCAGCTATTGGCAAATTCGATAATAAAATAGCACTAATCGTAATATTGTAAGCTTTTACTTTGTTTATTCCGTGAAATATCGGCTGAATTCCGACAGAAAATGCCGTGCAGAGCAAAAATACGATAATGAGTTTTGAAAATATTACAGCGTCTTCCGGCACTACCCTTAACCATAAGCTAAGAATGTTTTCCATGTTAATAAGAAGCGGCACGCATACGAATGACATAACGAACAAACCGTACTTAGCGGTTAAATATGCACTATTCAACATCACTTTTTCTTCATTCTTTCCGGCACTCTTTAGAATTCTAGGTGTCATAGCAACAACGATACCTTGACTAAAAACACCTAAAGCTGCTTGGACTTGAAGGGCTACCCCATAAGCCGCGTTGGCAATAACCCCAAAGAAAATGTTTAATACTACCGCCATACCCTGATTTCTGCCTAAAATAGCAACCGCACCAATGATATTCCAACTTGTAAAGCCCATCATCTCCTTGAATTTTTTAATACTGAAATGATTCCATGAAAGCGACATGTTTGCGTAGTTCTTTCTGCAATAGATGAAACGAACAAAATAAACAAGTAAGGAAGAAAAGGCCATTAGTAGAGCAAAGAATACTAATTTATCAAAAGGTGCTATACATAGTAAAAACGCTGCATTTAATTTTAAAATTGACTCCATCACTCCAATAATCGATACAAATTTCAAGTTTTCATAAGCTTGTAATAAACCTTGAAAAGGAATGCCAATCATTTGGAAAAAGGAAATAAACGCAACAAAAACCAATACTTTTTTAGCAATTTCAATTTTATCAATTGGAATGTCCAAGACAGTCTCGGTAAAAAAGAATCCGAAAATTAAAATCATCAATAGTAGCAAAAAACCATAAGCCAAATGAATAAAAAAAGAGGTACTAAAAGTTGCAACCAAATCGTCTTTGTCTTCATTAACCAAACCAACCGTTATAAAACGCTGCGTAGACGTGGTAAGCGACCAATTAATAAAACCAAACAATGCAACCAAGCCAATGGTTAATGTATAAATACCATAATCTTCCACTCCTAGGTTATTTAAAATCATAGGCGTAGTGACTAGAGTAATTAACGCTGTTGAAATCTTGTGGGCATATACCCAAAGTACATTTCTAAATACCTGCAATTTATCTGTATAAACTCATGGTTACTCGCTCCCCTTTTTCAGCATTTATTTTAGCTGTGGACCCTATAATTTCAACATAATATTTTGGATGCAGCCCAAACCCAGGCCTAATACTTCTCACATGCCCCTCGGTAATCACTTCACCCGCTTTGATGTCTTTTACCACATAAAGAGATCTAGAAAAATCTTTTCCTTTAGCTTGCTTTTCGGTTAGGGTATAGTCAACTACACCTATGGCACGTTCTGACTCGCGAACAGCTTTTACCATATCGGTAAACTCTTGTTCATTCATGGAGAAAGAAGCGTCAGGACCGCCTATAGAGCGGTCTAAAATAAAATGTTTTTCTATGATTTTAGCACCAAAGCAGGTGGCTACTACAGGAACAGTTGCGCCCATCGTATGGTCTGATAGTCCGGCAATAACGCCAAATTGCTCTGCAAAATCACGTACCATCACCATATTGGCTTCTTCTATAGGTGCCGGATAAGAGGAAGTACATTTGAGCAATGCAATATCATGGTTTCCCATTCTTCTGCAAGCATCCAAGGCTAATTCTATATCTTCCATAGTGGCAATACCTGTAGACATAATAATGGGCTTACCTTTGGATGCTGTATATTCAATCAATGGAATATCCGTAATTTCAAAAGAAGCAATTTTATAGGCAGGCACATTCAAATTTTCAAGAAAATCGACCGCGGTTTTATCAAAGGGAGATGAAAAACAAATCAAGCCTTGCTTTTCTGCTTCCTCAAATAAAGCTTGGTGCCATTCCCATGGAGTGTAAGCCTCTTGATACAATTCGTATAAATTACGACCTTCCCAGATTGTTCCTTTGATTAAAAAATCTTCTTTACGCGAATCAATAGTAAGGGTATCGGCTGTGTAGGTCTGAAGCTTTATACAATCTGCTCCCGCACGTTTTGCCGCGCGAACAGTTTCTAAAGCCGTTGCAATACTTCCATTATGGTTGGCGGATAACTCAGCTATAATAAATACTGGGGCGTATTTATCAATTGAATAATGTCCTATTTTCATTTCTGTCGTTTTGTTGGTTATTTTATGTATTCTTCGTAGCCTTTGTAGAATTTTCGGCCAATAACATCTTGTCGATTATCTGATAACTCCAGTCCTAATCGGTCTTCTATAGACCATATTAAATCTTCAAAACCAAATAAGTGTCGATATAACACTGTGCTTGAAAATCTTGGATTTATTTCAAAAATTTTAGGCGAATTATCCTGTATTCTGAGTTGTACATTAATGCTTCCTACAAGGTCTAATTTTAATGCTAATTTCTCTAAAAGTGCTGTTATAATTTCATTTTCTACAACTTCTCCAAAACCACTGTAACCACCATGAAGTTCTCGTCTAAAAATTTGAGAACGAATCTCACCTTTACTGCTTCGAAATAAACCACAGGTAAATTCTCCATTCTTATCTGTTATAAACTCTTGCAATACGTAATCTTCAATATGGGTCCTGGTATAAAATAAAAACTCATCCATTGTATTAATCTTATGAATGGCTTTACCTCCAGAACCTGTTTTTGATTTTAAAATAACAGGAAAGGAATTAATGGTCATTACCTCTTTTGCAAGCTGTGTTTTTGGAAATGGCAAACCCTGAGTTTTTAAAAATTCTGCTGTTTTATACTTATCAAAACCGACCTCTAATGCCTTTGCTGATGCTGTTATCATTTTGGCCCTTCCAATATGATCTAAAATATTATTTTCAGAAAAAAAGCGAAGCTCCGGTTCGGCTATGGGTATAATAATATCAATGGCGTTCTCTTCTACAAACGTTTCTAAATTTTGAATATAATCACAATGTGTAAAACGCAAACCCACAGAAAAATCAGGGAAAATAAATTGTGCTGCATTTTTATCAGAAATATCAATTCCAAACAAGTTTTTAGTGTAGCTTGATTTTAGTAATATCTTACCAAGACTTTGACCTATATCTCCACCACAACCAGTAACTAGTATGTTTAGTGTTTTATTCATGTCTTGCTTAATTTCTGATTAAAACTTTGGTTAAATATGAAATGTCTCCATCCTTTTCAGCAATATCCGCGATCAAGTTTTGTACATTATAATCGGTTGAACGTATTTGAAAACATCCATTATCCGTGTTTATAATACACCACGATGCCTTTCCCCCCATTTCCCTTGATTGCCCAACGGATCCAGGATTTATTAATATGCTTTGCTCATTTTTAGAAGCAAAGGCATAATGTGAATGTCCAATTAAAACAAAATCGTGTGTAATGGAATCGCACTTTTTCACGATCGCCGCGTCGCAATCGGGATAGATATAAAAATCGTTAGACCAAGGACTTCCATGGCTCATTAAAAATGATGTTCCATCATATTGCACTGATTTTGTTTCTGGCAAATCCTTTAAAAAAATGAGCTGTTGGGCCGACAACTTAGCTATGGCTTCGTTATGCCCACTTCCATACTTTGATCGAATTGATGCACCTAACGATGGATCTGAAATTAAGTCTTCTAAGATATATTCGTGATTGCCTTTAATCATATCAAAACTCCATTCTGAAAGAGCATTCAATATTTTTTCTGGATAGTAATAATAGCCTACGATATCTCCGAGTACTAACAGATGCACTACCCCCTCTTGCTTGGCCATTTTTAAGACTGCAACAAGAGCATCATAATTGCCGTGTATATCTGAAATAACTGCTATTTTCATCCGTTTATCGCAATCGTTTTAAGAATATCTTCAGCAACAAATATGGGTAATTTTAACTGTCCTTCTTTTTGAAAACCTTTAAAATTTTCAACATCCGGAAAATCGCTAGCTCTTAACGTTTTTTGCATACCAGTATCCATGACACCTGGATCAATATTAAAAAAACGATATTGTGTGTATTCACATTCCGCGGTATTAAAAAACATTTCAGTAAAAGCTTTTGATGAGCAATAAAGTGACCAATTACTAATAGCTCTTTTCGCAGCACCAGAACTTATATTTACAAAAGTTAAGGCATTATCGCTAAAATTTTTGAGCATAAATGTCGTGATCAATATCGTTGATTTTATATTGACTGAAAACGTTTTATCTATGGAGGCCTCATCTAAATCTTCGATTTTTACAATAGGCTCTATGATGCTGGCATTATTAATATAATAAACTGGTTCGGCACCAATGAAGCCTTTTAAAACTGTAATTTTTTCAACAATACCATCCTCTGCCAGGTCCGCTTCTATGAAATAAAATTGCTTTGAATTATACGCTTTCTGTTCTTCACTCAAACTTCTAGAAATTGAAATAATAAAGCAGTCTTCTCTTTTAATTAAGACCTCTACGAACGCCTTACCCAAACCTCTATTGGCTCCTGTTATAATAACTGTTTTCTTCATCGGTTTATTTCTTGTCTTCAGTTTTTATTGAGTTTTCCATGGATGAGAACGTCTTTGTATTCCCCATTAAAAAAGCAATGCTCCTTTAATCTTACTTCTTTTACAAAACCTACATTTTCAATAATCTCGTAAAGATGTGGTCTCAAATCGAAGGCATATGTATATAACTTATGAAACTGTAATTCCTTAAAGGCAACTTGCTCTATAAGTTGTAAAAAGACCGTCCAATGATTAGAAAAATAATCTTGCTCTAACTCAGTATTCATTATAAATGAAACCTCTGCATTCTTGTCAATCCAATTGATATGTACCAAACCTCCATATCCTATACAAACACCCTTCTCCAAAAAAGAAAACAATACCTGATTGGGTTGTTCTTGGTCAAAAAGTTTGGAAACTACATGTTCAAAATAGGCATCTTGATCTTCATTCATCAAAGGTTTATTTTGGCGCAAATGATAAATCTGCTCATTGCGCCATTGCATGATGTCATAGCGATCTTCCAAGCGAATGGGTACGAGTGCAAAATCGCCTGATTTGAAAATTTGTTTTTGGAGTACCTTATATTCAGGCATACTTAGAAAGGTGTTTTGATGAGTTTTTTAAATCCATCTTATCTAGTAATTCTATGGAATATGCAATTTCTTCAGCAAAAGAGGTGAACTGCTTTTTTTGAATATTATTTTCGTTCACTTGAAACACCCAAGAGTAATTATTCAAAACAAATTGAATAAGTTTCAAGCTTGGTTCTATTTTATGTCTTTCCGATAATTCAAAAAGGGTTGAAATCATTAAATAATCGGATGGATAATCTACCGTAAGTCGTAGTTTTTGTTTAATTCCCACATCGATTCTAATTGCATTCTTGGAAAACGAAGCCTCAGATTTGAATTTTAAGGTTACATGCTCTTTATCTTCTGCAGTCAATCTCATAGCACTCATCTTCATAAATGCCTTTACATCAAATACTTCAAAATTCATTCCCCTAGGTAAATCTGAAGTAAAACTGTAATCTGTTTTGTTTTCTGTATGATTCTGAAGTGCGAAATCGAGACATTCAATGTCAATAATGGGATTATCACCCGTTACTCTTATCGCTGTGTTATAATCTGAATTTTGTAGTATTTCATAAAATCTGCTATGTACATCATCTTCATCTCCCCGATAGAGCATTATTTTATTTACTTCACAAAAATCTGCAATTTCGTCATCTGATTTATTGACCGAGGTTGCAACAATAACGGTAGGATTAAAACTAGATTTTTGTAATTGATTGACTATTTGCCCTAAAATACTAGTTTCACCTGAAAAAGGCATAGGCATAAGCACTTTACCCGGCAATCTCGTCGATTGCATGCGTGCTTGTATAATTGCAATTACTTTATTTGATTGTCCAGCCTCCATCTACTACTATATTTTGTCCGGTTATAAAATTCGCTGCATCAGATGCCAAGAATACGAAAGCACCTGCCAAATCTTCAGGTGTTCCAATTCTCCCTAAACAAGTTCTTTTCTCTAATTCTTCAACAAAACCCTGTTTTTCTTGGACAGTGTATGAAGGGAATGGTCCGGGTGTAACGCAATTCACTTGTATATTATGTTGCCCTAAATAGGACGCATAGTATTTAGTCAACTGAATGACACCTGCTTTTGCAGCCCCATAATGAGGTGGATTCAAGTATTCAGGATATTCAGTGTATGCTTCAAACTGAGGCGCCACCATTCCATACATGGATGATACATTGATGATTTTACCGTTCTTCTGTTTTTTATAGATTGGTAATAATTCTTTAATTACCCTGAATACACTACTTAAAGTACCGTCCAAACAATAGGCAAAATCATCATTCAACATATCCTCAGGAGATTGCCCTCTGCTGTAAAAAGCATTATTAATTACCGCGTCAATTTTCCCTTCTTTTGTTAAAACTTCCTCCAAAGACTGTTCAATACTTTTTGAGTCCGAAATATCACAAGAAACAAAATGTAAGTTAGCGTTTATGTCATGATTAAAAGCCTCTTCAAATTTCTCTTTGCCTCTGGCCAGCACATAGACTGTAGCATTATGAAAAACGAGACTCTCAGTAATCGCTTTACCTAAATGTCCATATCCACCCATAACTAAAACAATTTTTCCCTTTAAATCAAATGTGTGTACCATACTATTTAGGCCAAAGACTTGGTTGTAAAATTTTAGAATTAATTTTTTTTGTGAGTTTTTCCAATATTGGCGCTCTTGTTAAAGATTCTAAAGTATTCTGCAATTGTTGTTTATTCTGAATACCAATTACAACTTTATCAACAGAATCATTATCAAGAACAAATTTCAAAAGTGCAGAAGGAAGCAATTCATGATGAATATTTTGTAGATTAGTTATTACACCTTTTACATCATCAAAAAATAATGGTAATTTACTAGTATTTGTAAAAAACAATCCTTGCAAATAGGCAGAACGCACGTGAATTTCACACCCATTATCTTTTAATTCATTTATTATATCAAAAAATCTATCATCAAAATAATTGTAAGGAACTTGCACTAAATCAGGACGAAATGATTTCTTGACAACAGCATCATATTCCTCTGGTCTATCAAAAGAAAAACCAATTTTTTTGACTTTTTGGTTCTCTTTTAGTTCTTGCATCTTATTCCATATTTCAGGATTATCTACAACATCCATAGGTCTATGCGCTAATAGCCCGCATATTGACTCAACCTTTAGTTTTTCTAAACTACCCTGAAACTGATTTTCAAATAAACCATTTTGAGATTCAGGTAAAAATTTAGTTACTATATCAAACCTTTCTCCATGGATCTTACCAATTACTTGCTCTGCCACACCATAGGCATTTGCTGTATCAAGTAAATCAATATTACTCTGATGAGCTAAATTTAATATCTCCTCAATTCCATGGATTGATGGCTTCCCAATAGAATTACTTATGCCATAATTTAAGCCAAATTGAACGGTTCCTAAAGCAAGCCTATTTCTATTTAGCATAAAAATCAACAATAGCCTTAATAACAAATTCTTGTTGTTCGTCACTCATAGTAGGATACATAGGCAAACTAATACAATGCTTATAATAGTTTTCTGCACGGGGCATATCCCCCTCTTTCCAACCAAATTGCCTGTAATAAGGCATCAAATGAATAGGGATATAGTGAATCTGAGCAAATATTTGGTGCTCCCTCAAGTAATTGTATAATCCCAATCTATTCTCAACTTCTAAAACGTACAAATGGTATGCATGTCCCTCAACCACTCCTGATTGCCCTTTTACAAAGGATTTTCCTTGAAATGATTCTTCATAAACAGCAGCTATCTCTCTTCTTCGTATAAGGCCTTCATCCGCTCTTTTCAATTGACTTAACCCTAAAGCAGCTTGAAAATCCGTTATCCTGTAATTATAACCAAGACCTTGCATTTCCATATACCATAAAGGATAGGAATCATGTCCCCCTGCGAAGGAGATAGAATTCGTATATAATTCGTTTGATTTAACAATACCATGTGTCCTTAACATCAACAACTTTTGGTATAATCCCTCGTTGTTGGTTGTTATCATTCCACCTTCTCCAGATGCAATATGTTTCACAGGATGAAAAGAAAATATGGCTAGGTCCGCAAAATTCCCATTTCCACAATGCTGTTTATTTCCATTACTATCAATAAAATATCCACCTGGTGAATGACAAGAATCTTCAATAATCCAACAGCCAAAATCATCAGCCAATGCTCTGAAAGCCTCCAAGTCAACAGCCCGACCTGCAAAATCTACAGGAATAATGCCTTGATAAGTTCCCTTTGGAGATTCTTCAAGTAGCTTTCTTACTGCATGAATATCTAATAAAAAAGTCTCTGGGTCGATATCTGAAAAAATTACTTCGCCACCACAATAACGCACACAATTTGCTGATGCCGCAAAGGTAATAGGGGTAGTAATAACTTTATCTCCGGGTTTTACACCTAATGCCAATGTATTCAAATGAAGAGCGGCGGTTCCATTAGCAACAGCAACTGCATATTTACATCCAATATATTCTGCAAATGCGATTTCAAACTCAAGAATTTTAGGTCCTTGGGTGAGATAATCCGACTTCAAGGTATCTACTACCGCTTGAATATCTTCTTCTGTAATATTTTGTCTTCCGTAGGGAATCATATTAATATTTTAAATCGAAAAACTTTGATCGACATGCTCTCGGATTAAATCTCTTAACCCTTCAATTGTTTCCCATTCTGTGTTCTCTCCAGAGTTATATGCAAATCCGGCGGGTACTTTTACGGCTTGATGTTCTTTAATAAAATCGTCTAAAGACCAATTATGTGAAGCCGGTAAAATGGTGTAGTATTTACCTAAATCATAGGTATAATAGGAATCAGAAGGTGTTATCATTTCTTCATGCACCTTTTCACCAGGTCTAATGCCCACTACTTTATGCTCGCATTCAGGAGCTATAGCTTGAGCAACATCTAAAATTCGATAGGAGGGAATTTTAGGAATAAAAATTTCTCCACCCCAAGCGTTAAATAAAGCATGCATCACCATATCCACTCCACCTTGTAATGAAATATTGAATCGAGTCATTTCGGAGTCGGTAATAGGCAAAATTCCTTCTTTTTTCTTATTGATAAAAAAGGGTATTACAGAACCATTAGAGCCCATCACATTTCCATAGCGCACAACGCTAAACCGAATGGGATTCCAACCTTTGATATTATTTGCCGCAACAAAAAGTTTATCTGATGCTAGCTTTGTAGCCCCATATAAATTAATTGGGGCGCATGCTTTGTCCGTGGAAAGTGCCACTACGCGTTCTACGTTTGTTTCCAAGCAAGCATCTATAACATTACGCGCGCCATCGATATTGGTCTTGACACATTCCTCAGGATTGTATTCAGCTATCGGCACATGTTTCATTGCTGCAGCATGAATGACAAAATCAACACCTTTAAATGCTCGTTTAACCCGTTCTTTATCCCTCACATCTCCAATAAAAAATCGAACCTGGGGATATTGATTAGATGGATACTCTTGAGCCATCTGAAATTGTTTTTGCTCGTCGCGAGAAAAAATAATTACCTTTTTTACTTCTGGGTAATTTTCAAGTATGTGCATTGTTAGGGCTTTTCCTAAAGAGCCTGTGCCACCGGTTATAAGAATTGATTTATTATTTAACATGCTTATTTAAGTTTATTTTCTTGAATACAAAGATTTTTTCTAATGTACGAACTGAAGTTTTATCAACTATTTGTATATATTTACCTAAAATATTACAACCTCGCATCCACCTGATTTTTCGGCAATACTCCCTTGACATCATAGATGATGCCTTTTCCTATAAATTCGCGTACATTCAACGATTCAAATTCTATATGCGCTACTGCCAATACCGCAGCACCAAAATCACCTTGGGGTAATTCATTAAACACCTTAATCCCATATTCATGCATCACCTCCTCCGGATTAGCCCAAGGGTCGTATACTATTGTTTCCATATGGAAAGCTTTAATGGCATGAACAATATCTATCACGCGGGTATTGCGAACATCCGGACAGTTTTCTTTAAACGTAAATCCTAAAATCAAGCATTTGGTGCCCTGCACTTTATGTCCAGCACCAATCATCAAGCGCACTACTTCCGAGGCCACGAACTGACCCATGCCATCGTTTAAACGTCTTCCGGCCAATATAATCTCTGGGTGATAACCTGCCTCTTGCGCTTTCTGTGCCAAATAATAGGGATCTACACCGATGCAATGTCCCCCAACCAAACCTGGCTTAAACTTTAAGAAGTTCCATTTTGTCCCTGCCGCTTGCAATACTTCATGGGTATCAATTCCTATCAAAGAAAATATTTTCGCCAATTCATTTACGAAAGCAATATTGATATCCCGCTGCGAGTTTTCTATCACCTTTGCAGCTTCCGCCACCTTGATGGAACTCGCTTTGTGAGTGCCGGCCACGATGATAGATTTGTAGAGATCATCTATGTATTGAGCGGCCTCTGGTGTAGAGCCAGAGGTCACTTTTAGAATTTTGGTCACTGTATGCTCCTTATCGCCTGGGTTGATGCGCTCTGGAGAATATCCACAATAGAAATCCTCATTATATTTCAAGCCACTGACTCGCTCCAAAACAGGAACCATTTCCTCTTCTGTAACACCGGGGTATACAGTACTTTCGTAAATTACTACGTCATTGAATTTTAACAGAGACGCTATCGCTTCGCTGGCCTTGATCATCGGAGTTAAAACCGGACGATTGTGCTTATCTGTTGGCGTTGGTACCGTTACAATATACACCGAACAATCTTGAATATCATTCAAATTCTTAGAAACCAACAATCCATTTTCCGACAATTGTTCGACCAATACGCTCCGAAGGTGGTTGTCCTCAATTTCCAGCGTATGGTCTTTTCCACTTTTCAACTCACCCACCCTTTTTTCATTGATATCATAGCCAACCACGGCATACTTTTCGGCAAAAGCCACTGCCAGTGGCAAACCTACATAGCCCAAGCCAATGATCGCGATTCTGGGCTTCTTGTTAAATTTCTCCATTAGTAATTTTATATCAATCTCACATTGGGCACTGATTCCCAATATTCCGAATTGTTATTGTTTTCATAAACCGCTACACGGATTTTTCGGTCTAGTGGGATTCAACCTTTTGGATCAGTTCGTGCATAAAAGCCTGGTCTACATGGCCCACCAACATCAAATCCAAAAAAGCACCCGTTTTGTCTTTTGCCCAATCATGAGTCACAAACACCGCATCCACTTCTCCCACCAAAAGCCTCATTAAACAACCTTACTCCACCGTCACACTCTTCGCCAAGTTTCTTGGCTGATCTACATTGCAGCCGCGCATCACAGCAATGTGGTAGCTCAACAATTGCAAAGGCACTGTGTTGATCAACGGACTCAATGCTTCGATGGTTTCAGGTACTTGAATCACGTGATCAACCATATCATTCAAGCCGTTATTCCCTTCACTTACAATCGCAATCACCTTGCCCTTGCGGGCCTTTACTTCCTGGATGTTGCTCACCACCTTCTCATAGTGTTCCGAGTTGGTCGCAATCACCACTACGGGCATTTCTTCGTCAATCAAGGCAATCGGACCGTGTTTCATCTCCGCCGCAGGGTAACCCTCCGCATGAATATAACTGATCTCCTTCAACTTCAACGCACCTTCCAAAGCCACAGGAAAATTATACCCCCTGCCCAAGTACAAGAAGTTCTTGGCGTCTTTGTATTCTGCAGCCAACTTCACGATTTCATCGTTCAACAACAAGGCCTTCTCAATCTTTTCCGGAATCGATTCCATCTCCTGATAGAATGCCGTGATCGCCATGGGATTCATCGTTCCACGCAATTTCGCCATCCCCACT
>JACCEA012079541.1_pt1 | contig 14459 bp, 11 predicted proteins | sample 7449851 | NCBI WGS metagenome assembly JACCEA01 (sample SAMN15323453, study PRJNA562643) | freshwater metagenome | isolation source: river surface water | place: USA:Blue River Watershed | collected 2017-08-18 | reverse complement strand
GGCGAAGGTGCCCATGCGGCCCGCGAGCGTTTCCGTCTGAACACGCCCATCGCGGCGATCGGCGTGCGCGGCACCGATTTCGTCGTCAGCGCCTCGGAAGGCTCAGTGCGCGCGCTGGTCAATGAAGGGGCCATCGTGATGGCGCCCTTCTCCAATGATTGCCTGGTCGACAATCTCGGTCCCTGCTCTGTCAATGCCATCGAGCTGTCGCAGAACTCCCTGCAAGTGGCGGCCATCGACGGCGCTGAGCCCCTGCCGCGTCTTCTTCCCGCCAGTGACGAGCGTGGTCTGCTGACCCGCGAAACCGTCGCCGTGGCCGAAAACGATGCCCGTGCCGAGGACAAGACGGCCGGCACCGAGGTCTATCTGGAAACAGTGACGTCCCGTCGCGTGACGGCCGAGGCCAGCAGTTCCGTCGTGGCCCTCGTGCCGCCGACCGTGCGTCCGCCGCAGCCGCCCGTGGTGGTGCTGCCGGATTTCACCCCGGATGCCGCATTGAGCACCGCCAGTGCCACCAGCCGCAATCTGGTTTGGGGCCGCTGGAACGGTCGTGACGGCATGGGCAGCCAGGAACTGCTGACCTTGAGCTATGCCGAGGCCAGCGCCGGCCGCGACATCACTGTGGGCGACGCCACCTACGGTCTGTTTCGTGACGGCAATGGCAGTACGCGGATCCGCCCTGATAAAGCCGTGATCAGCTTCGCCCTGGACAGCGCCCAGGCCTTCTACCATTCTGCCTCCGGCGTCGTGGCCATGCAGGTCAACAGCGGCTCTCTCGACATCGACTTTGACCAGCGCAGCTTCGCCACGCAGCTGGGGCTCAGCCATGTTGCCACCGGTCCGGTCAGTTTCACGGCCGCCGGACGCATCTTCGAGGATGGCTACTTCCACAACAACACCGATACGCAACGCATGGCAGGCGCCATCAGCCTGACAGGCAGCGAAGCCGGCTATTTCTTCGAGAAGCAGCTGGACGCCGGCAAGAGTGTGCAGGGCCTGACCCTGTGGGATGCCCAGTGACGATGAAGACCCCGGCCCATCAGTCCGTGTTCAACCGTCTCCTGGCATACCTGCTGCGCCTGGTGCCGGTCAATGCGCGCTTGCTGCTGCTTGCGGCGGCAGGGCTGCTGACGGCGGGTCTGATGAGTCTGTTCGCCTCGGCGGTGAGCACGCTCGAAGAATCGCTCGGAGCACTGGGGTGGACGCTGGGTGCCGACCGTACGGTGGAAGAGCGCATCACGGTCATTGCCATCGACGAGAAGAGCCTCGCGCAGGAAGGCCCCTGGCCCTGGCCGCGTGAGACCATGGCGCGTCTGGTTTCTGCGTTGAACGAGGCCGGTGTGCAGTTGCAGCTGCATGACATCGTCTATCCGGAAGCGCGCGAAGGCGATGCACAGTTGCTGGAGGCCCTGCAGGCTGCTCCCGGTGCTGTGCTGGCCCAGGTCCCCGTGCTGCAGTCCGAACAGGATGTCCGTGCCGGGCAGATGAGTCACCCGCTCACCGGTGTGGTCTGCTCTGCCAATCTTGCCTCGGCGGCCAGCTACGTGGGCAACGCGCCAGTCTTCAACGGCATCGCCAAGGGCCACATCACGCCGCTGGTTGCGGCCGATGGCGCCATCCATGAGGTGCCCGCCGTGATCTGTCTGGATGGCCAGGCCTACCCGTCCCTGCCCATCAGTGCCTTCCTGCAGGCCATCGACTCCCGCGAGTGGGGCGCCACCATCGAGCCGGGCACGTCGCTGTTCGGGCCGGCTCAGCTCATGGAACTGGATGCCTACCCGGGGCTGCGTATTCCGCTGGATGCCCAGGGCAATCTGCGCATTTCCTATCATCAGGCGCCGGAAGCCTTCCGCGCGGTGTCTGCTGCCGATGTGCTGAACGGCACTGCCGATCTCGCGCTGCTCGACAATGCCTGGGTGCTGGTGGGCGCCACGGCCTTCGGAATTGGCGACATCGTGCCCACGCCTTACAACGGCGCCACGCCCGGCGTCGAGCTGCAGGCCCGCATGCTCGGCAGCCTGCTGGATGCCGACGTGCCCTTCACCCCGCGCGGCGCGCCCGTGCTGCTTGGTCTGATTTGCGTCCTGTTCGCCGGCATCCTGTTCCTGCTCGCTACCTACCGCGAGCGCTTTGCCAGCGCCGGGCTGCCTGCGGCCGGCGTGCTGCTCCCCGTGCTGGCACTGGCCATTCACCTGCAGTTGCTGGCTTCCGGCAATCTCTGGCTGGGCTGGGTGGCGCCTGCTCTCTATGGCCTGCTCGGCGCCAGCGTGCTGATGCTGCTCGAACAGGCCCGCGTGCGCAGCGAGCGCAGCCGGGTGTTCGGCAACCTGAACAGCTATCTGCCCACCGATGTGGCGCACGAGATCGCCTACAGCCTGCCCAGCTCCAGCGTCAATGCACGCCGCAGCGATGTCACCCTGCTGAGTGCCGACCTGCGCAACTTCTCGGCCTTCGGTGAGGCGCGTCCGCCGGAAGAGTCTGCCGCGTTGCTCCACTTCTTCTTCGTGCGTGCCGCCGAAATCGTCGAACAGCACGGTGGCCGCATTCACGAATTCAAGGGCGACAGCCTGCTGGCGGTGTGGGATGGTCAGGGCATGGCGTCCGCGCTGCAGGCCTTGAAGGCCGCGCAGGACATGCAGACCGCCATCGACCGCGACATGCTGCCGCAAAACCCGCCTGCCGGGCTGGAGCCGCTGGCACTGGGCATCGGTATCGAGCAGGGTCCGGTACTGATCGGGTCCATCGGCCCGTCGCATCGCCGAACGCACACGCTGCTGGGCGACACGGTCACTATCACCCTGCGCATCCAGGAAATGACTGCCGAGCTGGCCCAGCCTATCCTGCTGGGTGAATGTGCGGCGCGTCAGCTTGCGGACCAGAAGCTCGAATCCCAGGGCAGCTATCTGCTGGCGGGTCTGCGCACGCCGCATGTGCTGTTCGCGCCAGCCGTCAGCGAGCAGCCGGTCCGTCGTCTGCGTCAGGATCAGGTGCCGCTCACGGTCGTTTCCGGTGGTCGCCGCTGATTCTCGCGTCCCCGCGCCCTTGGTTGCTTGTCCTCTTTCGATTCAAGATAATCGCCCGCATGTTAACCAGACGACACAGGCTCAGAGTTGTCTGCAATGGCCCGGGATCTCCGGGGTCTGTGCGCAAGGTGGCGGCGGCGCTGGTTCTCCTCCTGCCTTTTGCCGCGCAGGCTTGTCCCGACTTGCAGTCCTTCTATCTGGCCGGCCAGGACGCCGATTCTCAAGCTGAACTCGTTGCCGAGCTCGCTCCCCTCATGGGGGAATGCCTGCAGAGCGCCGAGTTCTTCGCCCTCTATGGCGCTGCTCAGATGAACTCGGGCGATCTCGCCGCCGCGCTGGAATCCCTGGAACGCTCCCTCTTGCTGGATGCCAGCAATGGTGCGGCGCAAATCGACTACGCCCAGGCCCTCTACCTGCGTGGACAGCTGTTCTCCGCCATCGACTTGAATCAGCAGGTGCTTGCCAGACCTGATCTGCCTCCCGACATCGAAGCCCTGTTGCGACAGCGCGATGAGCAATGGCGGGCGCAGACGCGACAACTTGCCTTTCAAGTGGATGCTCTGGCCGGTTATGACGACAACCTCAACGGCGCGCCGGACCCGTCCCAGATCACGCTCACACTCTCTGGCGAGCCGGTGATCCTGACCCTGAATCCAGACTTTCAGGCCGTCAGCGGGCCTTACCTGAATCTACGTGCCGGCGGGAATTACCGCCAGTTGGAAGCGAGTCACCAGCACAATGCCCAGCTGGAACTTCGGGGTCGCGTCAGCGAGGACAGCGGCTCCGACCTGCTGCAACTGCAATCGCGCTACGACTTCCTGCACCCGCGCCGCAGCAGCACCTGGCAGCTCAGTGCCGCCATGGGGCATCTGTTCTTCGGGGGCAATGCGCTCTACACCGCCACTGATGCCTCCGCGCGCTACCAGGCACCGACGGTAGCAGCCTGCAACCGCCGTTACGATGCAGCGCTGCAGCACCAGCATTACCACGGTCAGCACAACCTCAATTCCCTCGAAGCCAGGCTGGCCGGGGGCATCGACTGCCCTCTGACGGTGGGCGGTGTGCAAACCCTGCTGGGCTTCGAGGCCGGCCTGTTGACCAACAAGGCGCTCAACAGCGGCAGGCCGGGGGATGACCGGGACGGCTGGCAGCTGAACGTGGATTGGCAGGTCCCTATGGCAGGCGGGCTGCTGCGCAGTCAGCTCAATCACACGCGTCTGCGTGACGCGGAAGGCTACAGTCCGCTGCTGGACAACGGTGCCGACCGCTGGCTCGAGCGCAGTTATGTATTGCTGCAATATCAACGCCCTCTGCAGCCTGGCATGGTGTTTCTGGCCAATTTTTTCCATCAGCACCAGCGCAGCAACATCGAGATATTCGACACCCTCGACAGCTCCGTCGAAGTCGGGCTCAGTTTTTCCTTCTGAAGCACCCACATAATTGTTAAAAAATAGGTGGTTACATCCACATCTTCACGCATGAAAGAGGTTGCTTTCGCAAGCTTGGCTCGGGTAACATCGCCGAGCATGTCCGCTTGTGGTCGAGATTCATCGAGTCACCCAAGTGGGTTAATCACGGGTAAGCAGGCCAATTTTCGTCGGTGTGACTGTCGTCACAAGGGGTGGAAGTTGACTTGCGTATCCTTGGCACAACCGAATGGGGTCATCCGCTGCAAGCTGGCGAGTCACAATCGGATAAAACAAATCGGATTTAATTTCAGGAGTTATAACAATGGCGATTACCGTCGAAGCTCGTACCTCGCTTGTCGAACTGGTTGTGGGCATGTTTGGTGCCGCACCGGGCGCAAGTGTTTTGTCTGATCTGGTGGCTGCATACGAAGCTGGTGCAACTCTCAAGCAGATCGCTGCCAACCTGGCAAACACCAATGAATTCAAAGGCATTTTCCCGACATTCCTGACCAACGCTGAATTCGCCACCAAAGTGGTAGATCAGCTGGTGGGCACAGAAGTGGTTGCTGCAGAGAAAGCTGCCGCTGTCACCACTCTGACTGGCATGCTGAATGCCGGCGCAAGCCGTTCCAGCGTGTTCGTTGACGCAATCGCTGCCGTCAATGCCGTCACTTCCACCAACACTGCCTGGGCGAATGCCGGTGCAGCTTTCGACAACAAAGTTGCCGCGGCCGTTTACTACTCCGTAGACAAGCAGCTGAGCGGTTCCACACTGGCAGGCCTGCAGGCCATCGTGTCCACCGTCACCAGCAGCGCAGCCACTCTGACAGCCTCCAAGGCCTCCTCTGATGGCACAAGCACTGCAGGTCAGACTTTCCAGCTGACCACTGGTGCGAACACCTTCACTGGCGGTGCCGGCGACGACACCTTCCAGGCATTTGAAGCCACTGGCGCAGCAGCCACCTGGACTGTTGGTGACTCCGTCACTGGCGGCGCAGGCAACGACCTCCTCGACGTGATCCTGACTGGCAACATCACTGTTCCGCTCAGCTCTGTCGTGACCGGCGTTGAAACTCTGAAGGCCACTTCAGGCGGCACCGTGACAATCAACTCCACTACCTTCACCGGTCTGACCTCTCTGCAGGCCACTGGCGTGGGCACTGTGACTCTGACTGGCGCAGCCACTACTGATGTGACTGGCACTGTGACAACTGTTGGTGTTGCCACCAACTCCGTCAGCGTGAATGGCGGCAAAGACGTCTCCCTGACAGTTTCCGGTACTACCAATGACGGCGATGCATTGACTGGCAGTGCCGACGGTGAAATCCAGGTGGGTGCTACCACTGCCGCCGCAGGTGCTGTAACAATCAGCAGCAGCTTCACTGGTGCTGATACCAATGATGCAGCCGACATCTTCGTTCGTGGCGGCACCACCGTGACCATCACTCAGTCCGTAGGCAATGCCGTCAACACCACCAACACTCAGGGTGAAGTGCGTGTAACCGGTACTTCCGCCACCACGGCTGTCACTGTGAATCAGGACAAGGCTGCCACTGCTGCTGCGACAGTAGTCGGTAAAGTGAACGGCGCCGTGACCATCGTTGACGCCAACGCCGCCAGCGGCACTGCTGCAGGCAGCATCGCCACTGTGTCCCTGAACAGCTACGGCACTTCCAGCATCGACTCCAGCGCCATCGCCACTGTCAACCTGGCTGGTACTGGCGGCGCCCTGACCATCAGCCGTGGTGCGCTGACTGCCGTTCCGACAGCCAACACACTGACCCTGAACCTGAATGGTCTGTCAGGTGCCGGCGCCTCCATCACTGACGGCGAAGCAGCTGGCGACGACGGTTTCACCACTGTTGCGATCAACGCCACTGGCGCTGATTCCACTGTGGCCGACCTGGTTGTGGCCGATGCCACCACCATCACTGTAGCTGGCGACAAGAAGGCCACTTTCACAACCAACACTGGTTTTGGTTCTGTGACCAGCATCACTGTCACCAACTCTGCAGGTGCCTCTTTCGGCACAGCGCTGGGTACTGGCGTGACCTTCACTGGCGGTGCCGGTGCAGACACTATCACCCTGAGCAATGCCTTCACCAAGGCAATCACCATGGGCGCTGGCGATGACAAAGTGACCTACGCAGGTGCTGCCGGTACTGGCGGTTCCGTGGCTGCAGGCGACGGCACTGACACCATCGTGATGACTGCTGCACAGGCTGACGCTGCTGACGCAGATGCCACCTTCAACACCAAGTTCACTGGCTTCGAAGTGCTGGATGTGGCTACTGGCGCAGGCGCCACCACCATCAACCTGGCTGGTGTGAACGCGGTGAACAACGTGGTAACACGTGGTGCTGTTGGCGCCCTGCAACTGGACGGTTTCACTTCCGGTGGCAAGCTGACGCTGGACGCCGCTGTAGGTGGTGGTGGCTCATATGTTGCCAACGTCACCAACGCCGTGCTGACTCCGTCTGACACGTTCAACCTGGCACTGAGCAATGCTGGTGCAGCCACTGTTGCGTTTGGTTCCGTGACTCTGGCCGGTATCGAAACTGTGAACATCTCCACAGTGGACGCCGGTACTGCAAGCGCAGCCTCCATTGACACCGCAACTCTGGTCGCAACAGCTGCCAAGACAGTTGTCGTCACTGGTAACAACGGTCTGACTCTGACCAACACTGGCAACACTGCCATCACCAGCTTCGACGCTTCTGGCGTAGTGGGCAACAGCACTGCAACAGCGGTTGATACAGCGGCCAATCTGGCTGTGACGTTCACTTCTGCGAACGTGACAACTACTGCCACTGTCACCATCACTGGCGGCGCAGGTAACGACGTACTGACTGGTGCCGCTGCAAAAGACACCATCAACGGCGGTGCAGGCAATGACGCAGTTGCTGGCGGAACAGGCATCGACAACATCACCGTGGGCGTTGGTCGTGATGCTGTTGTGATCGGCTCTCTGGCAGGTACTTCCACTGATTCCGGCACTGCGGCATTCGACGTCGTGACTGGCTTCAAGGTAGCCGAGGCAATCACTGCAGCGACAGACCTGTCCTCACGTGCCAACTTCATGGCTTCTTCTGCTGGCGGCGCCAACATGAGCATCCTGGAACTGGATCTGGATACAGCAGGCCCGGTTGACCTCGGTATCAACGTTGAGGCCAACGCCACTGCACTGGTTGGTCAGGCAATCGGTGTGACTTACACCGTGACCAACGGCAAGCTGACTCTGGGCGGCACTGGTGCCTCCACAGTGGATACACTGGGCGAGTGGCTGACAGAAGCAGCAGCAGTTGCTGCGACTGCCGGTGATATCCTCATGTTCGAATTCGGTGGCGACAGCTATGTCTACGCTGAAAACGGCACTGCCGACGTCCTGGTACAACTGGTTGGCGTCACTGGCGCAACAGGTCTGGTGGAAGCAGGCGCAGCAACAACTGCCGCTGCTGGCCGCATCCTGTTCCTCGACATCGCCTGATGCGCAAAAGACACGGTACCGCTCTCACGGGCGGTACAGTGTCCGATACACGGAAAGCCCCTCCTTTCTCGAAAGGCGGGGCTTTTTGTTTTGTAGAAGCACCACCTTGGTGCCGTCAAAATGACAATCAGTCGACAGGAGAGCAACGTGAGTGACTGGACTTCCGGTTATGTGGCCGAAATTGATTACACCTACGGTTACTACTCAGAGCTGAATCCACTCAAGAGCGCCTTGGCACTCATCAACGCCGGGGTTCATCCGGGGAAGATATCCACTGCCTGCGAGTTGGGATTCGGGCAGGGTGTCAGTGTCAACATTCATGCGGCTGCGACGCGTGTGCAGTGGCACGGCACGGACTTCAATCCCGCACAGGCCGCTTTTGCGCGAGAACTCGCCGCTGTCAGCGGCAGTGGCGCTCAGCTTTTCGACGAATCTTTCGAGTCGTTCTCTCAGCGCTCCGACCTGCCCGAATTCGATTTCATCTGCCTTCATGGCATATGGAGCTGGATATCGGATGAGAATAGACAGCGCATAGTCGATCTGATCCAGAACAAGCTCAAGGTCGGCGGCTTGCTCTACATCAGCTATAACACGCTTCCCGGATGGGCATCCTTTGTTCCGGTACGCAACCTGATGACGCAATACGCCAATCGCATGTGCTCGCCCGCCACAGGCATGGCAGCGAAAGTGGAGGAAACCCTGGCTTTCGTGGAGAAACTTCTTCAGGCAAACCCCAAGTATCTGCGAGCCAATCCCCTGACCACGGAAAAATTCAATCAAGTCAAAGGACAGAACAGACACTACCTGGCCCATGAATACTTCAATCGAGACTGGCACACGACCAGCTTCTCGGCCATTTCGGAAAAGCTGACAGAGGCCAAGCTGACCTACGCCTGTTCCGCCCATCCCCTGGACCACGTCACCGCCCTGCACATGTCCCCGGAACAGAAGGCCATGCTCGACGCCGTCCCCGACCTGACTGTACGAGAGGACTTGCGCGACCTGATCGTCAATCAGAGCTTCCGCCGCGATTACTGGGTCAAAGGAGCCAGGCGCATGAAGCCGGTCGAACAGCTGGCAGCATCCAGAGCATTGCAGATCGTGATTACGACACCGGTCAAGGACATTGCACTCGAGGCGAATGGTGCGCTTGGAAAGGCAACGCTGTCTGCCACCATCTACAAGCCGGTTCTGGATTTCCTGGCGGATCACCACCCTCGCACCATTGGTGAACTGGAAGCAGCGGTACAAGCTCAAGGGATCACGACCAAGCAAACAATCGAAGTGTGCATGGTGCTTTCCGGTCTGGGCCATATGCAGCTGATCAGTCCGGATGCTGCCAGACCAGAAGTGATTGCTGCCACAGCAGCATTGAATCACCATCTACTGAACCTGGCTCGCGCCGGAGACGAAGTCCAGTGGCTTGCCTGCCCTCTTACAGGCTCAGCTTTGCCGTGTTCACGATTTGAACAAATCTTCACCGATGCGGTTCTTCAAGGGATGAACACCAAGGAGCAGCTGGCACAACATACCTGGAACGTCTTGTTGCAACTTGGTCAAAAGATAGTGAAAGACGGCGCCACCTTGGAAAGTGAGCAGGAAAACCTCGCGGAACTCGCCGAGAGCGCGCAGGCCTACATGGCTGGCAAGCTGCCGATGTACAAGGCACTTGGTGTCATTCCGCGCTGACCGTACAAGCTCACAAATTGTCGAAGGAAAGGATTCCATGCGCCAGGCCGGCGGCATCGCCGCCATCAAAGACGCGCTTTGCCGCTTCTCTTTTCTGCGTGATTGCAACCAGCGTAGGCAGATGCTGCATGGACAGGACTTGACTGTAGGCCAGCTTCAGCGCCCCTGTGTCTCTCAGCCTTTGCAGAGGCTGGTGGTCCAGCTTGTTCAAGGCCTCCTCGGAAATCTTGAAGTAGCCCTCAACACGCTGCTCCACCCCTTCGAGCATCAACGTGATTGTCCAGGGCTCGAGCACAGATGACTCGGCGAGTGCCAGACATGCTTGCGCAGTTCTGACGCGATCAGCTTCGACATGACTCAAGAAATTCACGAGCTCCTGCAGCCTTTCCGCCACCTTGCCCTCGGCATCGAAAAACGGCAAACCGGAGCCATCTGGTGCAACAAGGCCGCTGTCGATGTCCACCGCAAGCAGTAAACTGCCGGTCTCCTGCCGCACCAGCCGAAACGGGTGGGATCGATATGCTGACGGAACATACCCAGCGCCCCAGCGCCCGTCCGCGGTCACAAACAGATTGGACTGCGGCTGCACAGACTGCACAGCGACCGGCAGGAAGATCCCATCGCGCTGAAAGAAGGCGAGAGGCATCTGCATGCATGCGGTACTGATTTCCTGCAGCACAAGGGGGCAAAAGCAATCCGCGGCGGCGAACTCGTAGCTGCCTGCAGCCCGCCAGCTCGAGGTGGCGAAATCCTCACGGGAAACAATCTTGTAGCTTGCCATACGGTTCCTGGAACGAGTCAGTTGAATTTCAATGCAAATGCCGGTGCGTGGCGCGGGCGGGACTCACTTCGGCTTCCCCCATCCACTCCGGCCACACCTCGGCAGGCCATTCCGCCTGCCGCCACAGCGCACGCAGAATGCCCAGCCACTGGCGCAGCGCCTGCACGCTCAGTGTAAGTGTTGCGGGAGTTTCGCCGTCACGGCGGAAGGCGAGACGCATGGCGTGGTCCCCGGCATTCATGTCCACGGCCTGGGCCAGCCAGGAGCGGTCCTGGCCGGTGTGTCGGACGGGAGTCTCGGCACTGAGATTTCCGCTGGCCGCGTGCTGTTCCAGGGCTTGCTCGATCTCCACGGGGAACGCCGTGCTGCCCCGCTGTTCGAGCCAGAGCGTCAAGTGAGGCAGCAGACGCAGCAACAGGCGTTGGCTGAGCCATACTTCCACGGTATCTCCCGAGTTCAGCTCTCCGGTGAGACGCATGCGGTCTTCCGCGTCGACGTACCCCGTGGTGATGCGTTGTAGTTCCTGCACGCTGCCCTCTCCCCTTGCCTCAATGCCTGCCCATGGTGGCATCGGAGCCACTTGCCAGCAACCGCGCCAAACAATTTTTGAAGGGCATGCGTCAAAGGAGTACGATGCCTCCAGGCCGTTCCGGCAGGCCGCCCGTTCTCAGGAATCTGTGCGATGAACCGCGTTTTCAAGCCAATTCAAGGTTTTCTTGCCATCAGTCTGCTGGCTGCCCCATTCGCGCAGGCGCAGGAACTGCAGCTGTTCGAGCCCGTGGAAGCCAGTGCGCAGGCCCCGCAGTTCGGTGTGCAGGCAGCGCCCGAGCAGGCGCAGATCGCCATGCCGACTTCCCCGGCCTTCACACTGGTGGGCACCTCGCGCATTGGCGGGCGTCACCGCGCCACGCTGGCGAGCAGCACCGGCCAGATCGTTCATGTGGATGTCGAAGTGGGGCAGGATGCGCCCATCGACGGCTTTCCGGGGTATCGCGTCAATGCCATGTCTTCCAGACGGGCCGAGATCACCCTGCCTGCCGGCATGCCCTGCGTGGGGGCGCGTGATCAAGGGGTGAGTTGTGGCGCCGATGGTCGTGTGTACTTGAGCCTGACCACCGCAGCGCCCGTGCCGGCGGCAGCGCCTGCTGCCACATCCGAGACGCCGGCAGACCCGGCCGCGGCCGTCGCCGAGAGTGGCGAGGCACCGGACAATCCCTTTGCTGCCGCGCTGCGAGCGGCAGCGCAGGCCGAGCGCGAGGGCAATGTGGAGCGCCGCGCTTTCAATGCCGAGCGATTTCAGCCGCGCCGCATAGCCCCGGAAGACGTGCCGCCAGGCATGCGTGTGGTGCGCACGCCGTTTGGCGATCGGCTGGTGGAACTGTAAGACACGCTCCGTGACATCCCCTCTCCCCTCTGCAAAGGCCCACCTCACCACCTCCATCGTCGTGTACAAGAGCGAGCCTGCCGTGCTGCGCGCCACGGTCGAGTCGCTGCTGGGGGCCATCGACACCGCGCGCGAGGCAGGCTGGCTGAGTGCTGCGGGGGTGGACCTGATTCACAATGCGGAGCCCGACCCCGCGTTTTCTGCCCTCGTCGATGCCATGGCCGCCCATGCGCGGGCCCGCCAGATCGCATTTCGTCTGCTGGAAGGCCATGGCAACGTGGGTTACGGGCGTGGTCACAACATGGCGATTGCGCAGGTGAACTCCGACTGCCACCTCGTGCTCAACCCGGATGTACAGCTTTCGCCCGAGTGTCTGCTGCAGGGCCTGCAGTATCTGGCCGAGAACCCTGCTGTGGCGGCGCTCAGCCCGGCTGTCGACGACGGCCACGGGCACAAGCAATACCTCTGCAAACGCTACCCCAGCGTGCTGGACTTCCTGCTGCGCGGCTTCGCGCCGGCCAAGGTGCGGGGCTGGTTCCGCGAGCGTCTGGCCTGGTACGAAATGCAGGATCTGCCGGAGGATTCGCCCAGCATCAACATCCCCATCATCAGTGGCTGCTTCATGTTGTGTCGCACGCAGGTGCTGCAGCGTGTGGGGGGCTTCGACGAGGCCTACTTCCTTTACTTCGAGGATTTCGACCTGTCGCTGCGCGTGCATGCTCATGGTCTGCTGGCCTATGTGCCGGCCATGCACATCGTGCATCTGGGCGGCAACAGCGCGCGCAAGGGGCTGCGCCACATCGGCATGTTCGCGCGCTCCGGGCTGCGCTTCTACCGCAGCCATGGCTGGCGCTTGTGGTAAGGCGCAGCGATCTTTACCCTTGGTCCGTTCCGTCTTGAAAGCCCTTTCTTTGGAGCCCCCGTGCAAGAACCCTTGCGTACAATCCTGGTCACCGGCGCCACCGGCTTCATCGGCCGCAGTCTGGTGCAGCGTCTGCTGGAGCGGCGCTGCCGCGTGCACGCCTACTCTCGCCAGCGCCCGGACTTCGGGCCGGACGAGGGTGACTGCCTCGCCTTTCAGGGCGATATCCTGGATGCCGCCGCGCTGGCGCGTGCCTGCGCTGGCGTGGACACGATCTTCCATCTCGCCGCCTATGCCCATGTGAACCAGCACGACGAGGCGCTGATGCGTGCCACCAATGTCGAAGGCACCCGCTGTCTGCTGGAAGCGGCCATCGCTGCCGGCGTGCGGCGCATCGTCTTCTTCAGCAGCGCCCTGGCCGATGCCACGCGACCCGAACCCCTGACAGCCTATGGCCGCGCCAAGCACGACGCCGAGGCGCTGCTGCTGGCGGCCTCCCATGCGGGGGCCATCGAGGTGGTCTGTCTGCGGCCCGTCAATGTCTATGGCCTGGGCATGAAGGGCAATCTGCTGAGCATGGTGCGGCTGCTGCAGCGCGGGCTGTTCCCCCCGCTGCCTGTGCCCAGTGCCTCGCTCTCCCTGGTGGGCAACCGCGATCTGTGCGAAGCCGCACTGCTGGCCGCGCAGTCGCCGGGGGCAGACGGGCAGATCTACACCGTCACCGATGGCAAGACCTACACCATGAAGGGGCTGGAGCTGACGATTCGCCGTGCTTTGGGGCGGCCGGTGCCGGGCTGGTCCATGCCACTGTCGCTGATCTGGTGCGGCGCTGCGGGGGTGGAAGTGATCAGCCGCCTGTTTCGATTGCGCAATGCGCCAGGGCTGCGCTCCTATCAGGCGCTGACCACCGACAAGCTGTTTTCCTGCGAGAAGCTGCAGAATGAATTGGGTTACAATCCGGCCGGCTCCTTCGCCGACGAGCTGCCCGGGATTCTTTCTCAACTCAACCAGAAGCACTGAACACAGGCCCCAGCGTGAAACTGATTCCCACCGCGATTCCCGATGTCATCCTTTGCGAACCCACGGTCCATGGCGACCATCGCGGTTTCTTCATGGAGACCTGGCGCGAAAGCAGCTTCGCCGACATCGCGCCCGGGCTGCGCTTCGTGCAGGACAATCACAGCAAGTCGGGCAAGGGCATCCTGCGCGGCCTGCACTACCAGTTGCAGCAGCCGCAGGGCAAGCTGGTGCGCGTGATCGCCGGCGAGATTCTCGATGTGGCCGTGGACATGCGCCGTCACTCCCCCACGTTCGGGCGCTGGGTGGGCGTGCGGCTTTCGGCGGACAATCACCGTCAGCTCTGGGTGCCTCCGGGCTTTGCCCACGGCTTTCTGGTGACCAGTGACAACGCGGAGATGGTGTACAAGTGCACTGACTACTACGCGCCCCAGGACGAGCACTCCCTGCTGTGGAACGACCCGGCCCTGGGCATCGACTGGCCGCTGGCCGAACTGGGCATCGCCGAGCCGGTGCTGTCGGCCAAGGATCGCGACGGTCGGCCCTTTGCCGAGGCGGCGTACTACGAAGAGCGCTGAACGCCGCCAGCGGACTCGACAACCAGGCCAGAAAGGCCACCAACAACAACACGCCACAGGCGCCCGCGCCGCGCCATGGGAACAACAGATGGGACATCGCATCGCGATCACGGGAGCGAACGGCCAGCTCGGTCAGACCCTCATGCGCTCCGCCCTGTTCGAAGACCACGTGCTGCTGCCCCTGTCGCGCAGCGACATGGACATCACCGACGCCGCCAGCATCAAGGCT
>JACCEA010816996.1_pt1 | contig 14459 bp, 19 predicted proteins | sample 7449851 | NCBI WGS metagenome assembly JACCEA01 (sample SAMN15323453, study PRJNA562643) | freshwater metagenome | isolation source: river surface water | place: USA:Blue River Watershed | collected 2017-08-18 | reverse complement strand
TAACACCTGGGCCAATAACAATTAATGCGGTAACTGGCACATTAACCGCTGCCACCTCTCCTAATCGAAGTCCTCTGACAACAACTAAGCAAAGCAATACCGTTAATCCAATAGCTACAACACCAAAACTGAAGTAGTAAACGGTAAGTAGTGCAACCCCTGCCCCAATTGAGGTACCCACTATTAATCCAAGGCCTTCACGAATTGATTTATAAAGTGAAATACGAACACTTAAGGCGCACATAATTGCTGCAACAACGCCACCTTCAAAAACTAACGCATCCCCTATAACCCAAGCTGTAGCAGAGGCAATTGAGGCAGCTGTTATCTGTCTAACCCAATTTCTTCTATTGGCAAATAGGTTTATAAACCACCTAAATAATCGCTTCATTAGCGAAACTTAATCTTTTTTGCATTCATTAAAACTTTAAGCCTAGCAATTGCACTTTTTCCCATACCATGTAGCTGCTCTAATTCTCCTAGTGATATTTTTCTAAGGTCAGATACTTTATATAACTTTGCATCAACTAAGGCTCTTCTGGCAGGGGCTGCAATACCGTATTCGCGCCACTCTCGATCTAGGCTTTCATATCGATCTAACTCTGCCTGGCTAATATCGCAATTTTGGTTTGTATTACTCTTTGATTTAGCCATAGGCCAATCTTACAACTCTATTTACGCTTCTTTTTGACCATTATCTGCACCATGCGCTGTGTCATCAATTTACGCACTAATGTCTTAGGCAATGGTGAATCAAAATGAAGTGCGCTCTTAGTTTGCTTATATTTCACTAAATCAGTTTTAAGAGCAGCTAAAACTGAGCCGCTAAATGGATAAAAGGAGCAACCAGTTTTTCTAGCAGCAATTCCGCAAACAACATCTTTATCTAATTTAAACGCCGGAATCCCATAAGAAATGCCTTGCTTTAGGCTTGGTTCAATTTCAAGAATTAATTGGCGCATGGCTTTTAAATTACTTTTATTTGGCTCACTTTGCTGAGCAATATATGAATCAACCTCGCGCTTACTCATTTAGCATCACCTCCAATACTTTTATACATAGGTTGATACATCAATCCCGGAATAGATCTACTAGGCATTAATCCATCAGCCAGTTCAAATCCTAACTTTAAATAAACCGCAATTGCATTTTTATTATCTGGCCACACGCCCAAACCTATTTTTTGCCACCCATTTTCCTTACAAAGGTTATAAACCCAATCTGCCATTAGTCTTGATATTCCATGGCCTCGATAATTTTCACTTATCCACCAACTAGAAAGCCAACAATCACTGTTTCGATCTTTATCAGCTCGATCTACCGCTAATAAGCCAATATCTAAACCATCAACAGAAACTAAACACCAACTGCTTGCCTTGATAACTTGTTGCCAATAGCGATCTGGTCGATCCTTTAAATTTTCGTATTTTGCACCAAAAGCTGTTGGTGAATCTTTAAGGGCGCTGAGTCTTAGCCTTTTTAATCTTTCAACGTCAGTTCCTTCAGCTGCGATTAGAGCTATTCTCACCCGTCAACTTTATTACTTTTTAGACTTGAATAGTCGACTAAAGAAATTTGGTTGCTTAGGATCATTTTGATGACCTTGGCAACGTTGTGACTTTGGCACTCCGGCTAAAGCTTGCTCGATATGCTGACCGCATCCACGCCAAGTCGGCATTCCACACTTGCGACACTTTGATCTAGTACACATAACTTTCTCCTACTCAATTTAACTAGTGATTAAAGTTTTTATGGCTGCTGGCGAGTTACTCCAAGTTTGATACCCACCATCTAGATTTACCGCATTAAAACCTAGCTCCTGCAACAACATAGTTGCGGTATGACCACGCACTCCAACCTGACAAGTGACCAAAATATTTGAGTGACCTAATTCAGATTTACGATCTCTTATCTCATCAATCGGTAGATTAATTGAGCCAGGTATAATTCCTCGATCACATTCACCAGGACTTCTCACATCAAGCAATTGATATCCCTTACTTAAATACTTTTCTATTTCATGCCATTGAGCATTTTTAGTTAAACCTGACATTAAGTTTTCAGCGATATAGCCAAGCATATTCACCGGATCTTTAGCAGAACCATAAGGTGGTGCATATGCCAACTCTAGATCTGCTAATTCAGGTGCTGTTATTCCTCCACGAATTGCTGTTGAAATAACATCAATTCGTTTATCTACTCCATCAACTCCAACACCCTGGGCACCTAAAATTTCACCACTTGTTGGATCAAATATTAATTTTAAAGACATTTGCTTTGCATCTGGATAGTAGCCTGCGTGAGAATTTGGGTGGGCATGAATTATTTGATACTTCCTACTTGAATTTACCAGGCGTTTTTCATTCCAACCAGTTGTTGCGATCATCAAATTAAAAACCTTCACGATTGCTGTACCAATTGTTTTAACTGATCTAACTCTACGGCCAGAAATATGATCTGCAACGATTCGACCATGTCGATTTGCAACATTAGCAAGTGGTACCAAAGTTGCAGATCCATCTAGTGAATCTGTTTTTTCAGCTGCATCTCCAATTGCATAGATATTTTTGTCACTAGTTAAATTAAATTCATCGACTTCAATTCCACCTTTAGCCCCTATAGCAATACCAATATTTTTCGCTAATGAAGAATCGGGGCGAACGCCAATTGCAAGTATCACTAAATCCGCAGGTAGCTCGATTCCACTTGAAAGAATTACTGAAGATTTAGTAATTTGATTGGCGCTTGCACTTAAAATTAAATTTACGCCATTAGCCCTAATCTCCTTTGCCACTAGTGTGGCCATTTCTGGATCTAAAGGTGCCAACACCTGATCTGACGCTTCGACTATGGTGGTTAAAATCCCCTTATGGGACAAATTTTCAGCAATTTCCACTCCAATAAATCCACCACCAATTACTACCGCAGTTTTTGGTTGTTTTTTTACTTGTACAACGATTTGCTCAACATCTTCAACGGTTCTGAGAGTAAATGCTCGATCAACTCCTGGAATAGGAGGAATTATTGCATGAGCACCTGGGCTGAGAATTAACTTGTCATAACTTAATTCATACTCAGATCCAGAGGTTAAATCCTTAATAGTTACCTGTTTTTTTATTGGTTCAATTTCTAAAACTTCACTTGCAACTCTTACATCTAATCTAAACCTTGAGTGTAAGGAGCTAGGAGTTTGTAGAAGTAGGGAATTTTCATTTTCAATAACTCCGCCAACATAATATGGAAGCCCACAATTTGCATATGAAACATAATTACTCCTTTCAATTACTACTATATCTAAATCGTTATTCAAGCGACGTAATCTTGTGGCTGCTGACATGCCACCTGCTACACCGCCAACAATTACAACTCTTTGAATTAAGTCTTTAGTCACTTAACTACCAACGGCAAACCGTTTGCATTCCAATCGTTTATTCCAGTACCTAAATTAAATAAGCTTGTAAACCCTGCTGCTCTCATTTTATCTATTGCAACTTGAGATCTTCTTCCACTTCTACAATAAACGGCGTAAGTTGCCGACTTATCTAAATTAGCAATTTCGCTGTCAAATGAGCCAGACTCAACATTAATATTTAGTGACTTAGCAATAAAGCCCGATCTAAACTCTTCGGGAGTCCTTACATCAAGAGTGATTACACCAGGCTCTTGACTTTTTACCAGAAATTCAGCCGCAGATAAATTTGCAGAATCTGATCCTGTGCTGCATCCTGTTAAAATTGAAACTAATACAATTGCGACAGTAATAAATTTTTTAGGGTTCATTCGATTTTTCCTTATGCTAGTGAAAGTAAAAGCTTTTGTAGTTGTTTTGTTGCTTCGTCAGAGTTAGTTTTTGGCGAAATTAGGCACTCCTTAAGGCTTGCTGATATCAGAGTAAATGCTGCAGTGTTAACTGCCTTAGAGACTGCTGACATCTGAGTTACAATTTCTTCACAATTTCGCCCTTCTTCTAGCATCCGAGTTATTGCACCCAACTGTCCATGCGCTCGTTTTACTCGTTTAGCAATAACTGCAACCTGATCCTGGTCTGATAAAACATGTGTGAGCTTTCGGTTAGTCATATGGGCCTTTCTGATTGACAATAAGTATACCCTAGGGGGTATAATGAGTTTTATCAAGTAGGCAGATTAGGAGACCATTAAAATGTGTTCAAGGGTAATTTGTAGTAAATGTCGCAAACCAACTTGGGAAGGCTGTGGCGAACACATTGAAGAAGCTTTAGCTGGTGTAGCAGAGGTTGATCGTTGCAAATGCTAAAGGTGGTTTAAATCTACTTTTTGTTCACAGAAATCTAGCTCACTAAAATTAAATTGCGATACGGGTTTTCAAATAAAATTTAGTGTTCAACACTTCGCCAAACTTTTACTGCAGCATCGGCATTTAACATTCCGATAGTAATACCGATAACCAAATCTGGCACTGGGCTTAGCCAAAACAAAGTAGTGACTCCTACGGCAATAACTGCTATATTGGCTATTGCATCATTTCTAGCTGATAAATATGCTGCTAAAACCAAACTTTGTTGGTTTTGTCGAAACTTGGCCAGCAAAACAGCACAAGTAAAATTCACTATCAGTGCACCAATGGCAACAATTGAAATTACTTGCCCACTAGGAGCAGAAGGGTTATTAATTTTATAGACAGTACTTATAACTACTGAAACTGCTGGGATCATAAGTAGTACAGCAAAAAAGCGACTTAATCTTTTACGAGCAACTAGGCTCCAACCTAAACCAATAAAAATTAAGATATTTACCGATGCATCTTCTAGAAAATCTATACTGTCGGCAAATAGTGAAACTGAGCCAATACTTAGTGCAAAGAAGAATTCAACTGCAAAATAGGATAGATTTGCAATAGCTACAACTCTGACGACATTTCTAATTGAGTTCATGGCACTAGCCTAAAGTAAAAAAAGATATAAGATTATGATATGAGTTTAAAATTTCGACCAATTATGCAAACTGATAAGCCCAGGTGGTTAGAGCTTTTTAAGGCATACATAAATTTTTATAACTCCAAGCTAAGTGATGAACAATATGAACTAACTTGGAGCCGACTTAACTCTGATTACAACATGCATGGCTTACTTGCCGAAAAGGATGGTCAGGTTGTGGGTCTTGCGCACTACATATTCCGGCCAGATACCTGGGAGGTAGAGGATTTTTGTTATCTTGAGGATTTATTTGTAGATCCAAAGGCTCGTAGTACTGGGGTTGGACGGGGGCTGATTAAAGCTGTTGAGCAGATTGCAATTGAAAAGGGTTCAAAACGACTTTATTGGACCACCGCAGAAGATAATGTGGTGGCTAGAAAGCTATACGACCAAGTAGCGGTAATTGATAAGGTCCAGTACAAAATTTACCTAAATCAGTAAGCAATTTGGCTGCAAAATGGGGTGTTATTCTTACCCCCTGACACCGATGTCATTACCAGTGTAATCAATCAATTTTTCTAGATTAAAGGAATTAAATATGAACTCTGCCCAATTAGCACAGATGAAAAATGGTAAAGGCTTTATAGCAGCGTTAGATCAAAGTGGCGGCTCAACACCAAAGGCCTTATCCCTATATGGAGTGCAACCTGAAAGCTATTCAGGTGAGGCAGCAATGTTTGATTTAGTTCATCAGATGAGAACAAGAATTATTAAATCTCCTTCATTTACTTCAGAACGGGTAATTGGCGTAATTTTATTTGAAATGACGATGGATCGACAGATTGATGGATTAGGAAGTGCTGAGTTTTTATGGCAAAAGAAAAACATTGTCCCATTTTTAAAGGTAGACAATGGATTAGCGGAAGAAAAAGATGGTGCGCAAGTTATGAAGCCAATTCCAGAGCTAGATGCAAGACTTACTAGTGCACTTTCTCATGGCGTATTTGGCACCAAGATGAGATCTGTAATTAAGCAAGCAAATGTTGCTGGAGTCAATGCTGTTGTAGATCAACAATTTGAAATTGGAAAAGTAATTTGCGCTAAAGGATTAGTGCCAATAATTGAGCCAGAGGTTGATATCAAGTGCCCAGATAAAGCTGCTGCAGAAGATCTGCTACTTGCTGCTTTGATTAAACAATTGGATAAATTAAGTGAAGATCAAAATGTGATGCTGAAGTTAACCTTGCCAGAAAAAGCAGGACTTTACACACCGCTTACAAAGCATCCTCGCGTGGTAAGAGTTGTTGCACTCTCTGGTGGCTACAGTCGAGATCACGCCAATGAGGTTTTAGCAAAGAACCCAAATGTTATTGCTAGCTTCTCAAGAGCCTTATCTGAAGGTCTAACTGCGCAACAAAGTGATGCACAGTTTGATGCGACCCTCAATACTGCTATTCAAGCAATATACGAAGCATCAGTTAAGTAAAAAGAGTTACTTACTCTCTTTTTTATCGGAACTCTTCTTAGAGCCAGTAACTCGGCCGGCATGAGCATGCGCACTTGGATCCTTTTTGGACTTTATCAGGCTAGCAATAGTTGAAATAATCAAGATAAGACCAATTACTGACAGGCTAAATAAGGTTGGAATCTTTGGTACTTCACTCCAAGTTTCATGTAGATAAGTAAAGATCAATTTAATTCCAATAAACATAAGAATAATTGACAAGCCAAGCGATAGATAAATTAGCTTATCTAGTAAGCCTTTCAGAAGGAAGTAAAGTGCACGCAGCCCAAGCAATGCAAAGGCATTTGCTGCAAAGACTAAGAACGGTTCACTAGTTACACCAAATGTTGCCGGAATTGAATCTAAGGCAAAAAGTAAATCAGTTGAGGCAATTGCAATAAACACCAAAAACATTGGAGTTGCAACATTTTTACCATCAATTTTTGTAAATGCTTTTGAACCATCAAATTTATCTGTGATAGTCATCCGCTTTGAAATAGCTTTTACCATGAAGTTATCTTCAGGTGTTGGATCCTCATCCCAATGCTTAAACAATCCAAATCCAGTCCAGATAAGGATTGCGCCAAAGATCACAAATGTAAAACTAAATGCCGCAAGAGCCGCAGCACCAACGGCAATAAATATTGCCCTTAATACTAGGGCTAATAGAACGCCGATCATCAAAACTCTTTGATGATAAATAGATGGGACTTTAAATTGAGTCAAAATAATTATGAATACAAATAGGTTATCGACCGATAATGATTTTTCAACTAAATAGGCGGCAAAATACTCGGTACCAAATTGGGAACCTGCTGTTTGCCAAACCCAGATACCAAATACAATTGCCAGTGCAATATAGAAAATAGACCAACCGGCAGCCTCTTTAAACATGACATCATGTGGCTTTCGACTTACTGTAACTAAATCTACAAAAATTAAGATGAGAATTGCAGCAATTACAACAAGCCAAGTGATTAGTGAAACATTCATTATCTTTACACCTATTCGTTAATGGGAGTTAGTGCCAAGGTCTTCCTCAGCCAAATATTGGCCGCAGCTCCGGGATATTTCTATCCGTGTTGACGAAGATGCTACTTTCGAGGTACTCCCCTTAACCTGCGTAATATAAAGGGTCTCTAATAAATCGAGCAAGTTAATGATATTGCTGCGAGTCTTAAGGTGACTTTGGGTCTTGTGGAATCAGTCTCTTTTGCCAGCCAATAATTTAAACAAGACTAAGCTGATTATTGCACTAACTAAGGATGCAATAATAACTGCAAATACTGCGAGATCTTGAGTTACTGGATCAGTAAAAGCCAAATTGGCAATAAATATTGCAACTGTAAAGCCAATACCAGCAGCACTTCCAGTTGCTAGTAGGTCAATACTTTTTGCCCCTTGTGGAAATTGGCTAACGCCAATCTTTTTTCCAATTAAAACAGTTATTAACACACCAAGTGGTTTTCCAACAACAAGTCCAGCAAAAATACCCCAAGCAATTGGTGAATTTAATGCATTATTAATTGATTGACTTGTGATAACCACGCCGGTGTTTGCAAATGCAAAAAGTGGAATGATGAAAAAACTACTCCAAGGATGTAGTTTTTTCTCTAACCACTCTATTACTGAAACTTGTCCATCTTCAACATCTTTCATCTTAGAATTTCTCTTAGCTATATTTGGTGTCATTAATCCTAAAATTACACCGGTAAGAGTTGGATGTACCCCACTTTTATACATGCAGTACCAAAGTGCTATTCCCAATAAAACATAGATAAATGTTGAATTTACCCCAAATTTGCTAAAAAGAAAGATTAAAAAAACTGTCATTATTCCGGCGATAATCCAGGAGAAAATTACTCCAGTTGAATAGATAAAAGCGATTATGAGGATTGCTCCAATATCATCTATGACCGCAAGAGCTAGTAAAAATGAACGAAGCGATGCAACTGCGCTACTTCCCACAAAGGTTAATAACCCCACAGCTAATGCAATATCTGTAGCAACTGGCACACCCCAGCCGCTAGCATCAACTGAGCCAGCAATAAGTAAATAGATAACGGCAGGAAGTGCCATTCCGCCAATAGCGGCAATAAACGGTGTTATAGCTTTCTTGAAAGAGGATAGGTGACCTGAAGTTAATTCTCGCTTTATTTCAAGACCAACTACAAAGAAAAAAATTGTCATTAAAACGTAATTAACAACCTTTAATAGCGATAACTCAAGGGCTATTGCACTTAGCGATAATTCAAAATCCCATGCCAGGGTATCAAAGTAGTAATCAGATAACGGTGAGTTTGCAAACATCAAACCAAGTAATGCAGCAACTAATATAAGAATTCCACTGGAAGACTCACGTTTTAGAAAGTCGCGAAGTGGTCTAATTACTGGGTTCACAATCCCAAAGTAGCACTTAGAAGTGATAAAAGGATTGTTATTTAAATCAATTTGCTATCTCTGACCATATGCTGAAAATAACTTCCAGGCCTACTTGTACTGGCCATCTTATCCCCAGCTACTGAAAAGCCAATTGACTCATACGCTTTAATCGCACCTTGATTATGAACCCATACTCCAAGACCCTGTCGCTGCCAACCCTTTTCTTTGCTGTGTAAATCTATAAATTCAAACATAGATTTCATAACACCAAAGCCTCTATATTTTGGATCTGTCCAACATCCACCGATCCAACATGTGGCGCCATGATCACCTTTTAGAACCTCTATATACATTGTGCCAACATCTTCATTTTCTATTGAACCAATTAAGTAATCCTCTTTTTTAAACCTATCGCGCCAGCCCTGTTCATTTAACTTACTTTCCTCATCATATGTGGGTCCAAATGCTTCAGGATTTTCAATTAATGCTCTTAGCCTAATATTTTTTAATCTAAGCCAATTATCTGGGGTTAACAATGTGACTGTAATCTGTGATGAACTACCGAGTTTCATAATTAAGTTAAGCCTAGCATTTGGTGAACTATTGTGGTGAATACCTCTAAATTTCTTTATTAATTCAAACTTCAATATCATTTCCTTGTGGTTAAAAATGAACTACTACCAGCTAACTCAGATATGGGTGCCGTAACACTTTGGGTTGCAGATTTAGAGTTAATGCTTAAGTACTACCGAGATGTAATTGGGCTAAAAGTACTTAGTGAATTGGGAAACAAAATTATTTTGGGTCATGAAAATCGTAAAATTCTAGTCCTTGAGCATAAAGTGGGATTAAAAAATGCTTCACCAAGTGATGCTGGACTATTTCATACTGCAATTTTGTTTCAAACTCAGGCTGCTCTTGCTAAAACCGTATACAAAGTGATTAAAGCATTTCCGGCTAGCTTTACCGGCAGTGCAGATCACCTTGTAAGTAAAGCTTTTTACTTTAATGATCCTGAAGGAAATGGAGTTGAACTTTACTGGGATAGGGATCGAAGTGAATGGAGTTGGGTACATGGCTCAATTGAGATGGACACAATTTTTCTAGATCCAAATCTTTTTCTCAAAGAACACTTATCTGAAGAATCAGTTAACGAAAATAAAAAAGTCGGTCATGTTCACCTTTGTGTGGGTTCAATTCCAGCAGCTGAGGAGTTTTATGTAAAAATGCTCGGATTTGAGAAGACACTTAATTGGGGAAATGCCGCACTTCTTGTTTCAGTAGGCGGCTACCACCATCACATGGCAATGAATACCTGGCGAAGTAAAGGAGCAGGCAAACGGCAACTTGCTTTAGGATTAGGAAATGTTGAAATTATTTTGGAAAATCAAGATCAAATACAAGAGGTAAAGGATCGACTCGATTTCTTCAAACATAACTCGACTTTTGATGGACAGTCAACCCAAGTTGAAGATCCCTGGGGAAATCTTATTTCGATTAAATCAAACTCTTAAATTAAAGTGTTAGTAATTATTATTTCCGCTTAATTTTTCTTAGCACGCCTTAATTCTTTCTCTAGCGTCAATATTTTTTGTCGCAATTGTGTTATCTCTTCAGCTGAAACCTTGCCATCTGCAGATATATCATCAACTTCTTTTGCAAAATTTTGTAGTCGCTTAATTTCTTCCTCGCGATCGCGATTTTCTTGCCTTGCTTCATCCATTGCATTTAAAACCACACCAATTAAAACATTTAGAATTGTGAAAACAATTACAAATACATAAGAGATGTAATATGGCAGCGCCCAAGGAGATACTGCTAAGCCATCAACTAAATAAATTGCAAACTCTTCAAGTGTTAAGAGAATAAACAATGAGGTTAGGGCGGCGGTTATATCTCCCCACTGCTCAGGCATTTCATCTCCAAAAAGGTATACCCCTGCCATCCCATAGATGAAAAGAGCAAGAAAAATTAAAACCGACATACTCATTAGCGGTGGAAGAGATCTAGTTATTGAACGAGTAAGGACTCGAACCTCTGGTAAAAATCTAAAAATTCTTATTAATCTAAAAATTCTAAGTAGACGAAGAATTAATGTCTGGTTTGCTAAAAATGGTGATAGCCCAATAATAATAAAATCAAATACATTCCACCCAGTTCTAAAAAAGTTCCAAGGTTTGCTGCCATAAGAAATCATTCGAACCACAAGCTCTGCCACAAATATCCAAAGGGCAGCTTGATCAAATCGCTCAAGAGATTCTCTTGTAGCAGCATCAATACCTGGAATAGTCAGTAAGGCTAAGGCAACTGCATTTAGAAAAATGATACCGGCAATACATAGCTCAAAGGTTTGAGAGTAAACAATACGTGTTAACCACTTAATTCTAAATGTTTCCATAAAAAAGGCCTCTTTTTGATAATTTTAGAGAACTGCAAAATTGTATCTTAAATTATTATATTTTTTATTGGATCATGCAGATTAAGGATTTTTGAGTCTTACTTTGAGTAAATAGGTTTGAAAGAAAAAAATGATTTAACAAATTAAAATTTATATCTTAGAAACTACTGAGAGTTAACCTGAGGATGTAATTCTTTCAGAGTTTTCCTCTATAAACCATTCTTTTTTCGAAATACAGCTACAAGTGCGTTTGCGTGCCCATGGCCCATTTCAAACTGACTCTTTAAGTGCGCTACCTGTTCCATATGAGCCAATTTTGAAACCTTCTTAAGCTCTTTCATCCAGTGATCAATTGACTTTCCGTACTTTTTCTCAATCGATGGAAAATAAGATGCAGGTCCCATTACTTTTTTCTCAGCCATTTGCACATCATAAGTTAATTAAAAGCGAAAATAAAGCAATAATTACCTCAATATCTGCATAGCAGACTTAATCGAATAAAATGAAGATACTCTCCTAGTAGTATCTGTCCAAAACCCACAAAGGAAATAAATAATTATGAAGAAGAATCTACCTGTCTTGCTTCTGCAACTTTCTAACTTTAGTTCAGGGCTTGGTAATTCAATTGTGATGATTACTATTCCTTGGCTAATTCTGGAGCGAACAGATTCGCCTGCCTTTGCTGGCCTAGTTGCAGCATTATCAGCACTTCCAGCAATTGTTGTATCGCCAATTGGTGGTTGGATGGTTGATCATTTAGGAAGGCGCGTAGTTAGCATCGGCGCTGACATACTATCTTCACTGTCGGTGGCTGCATTTCCAATTGTTGCCATAACATTTGGATTAAGTAATGCCACAATTCTGATAATTGCAGTTATAGGTGCCATCTTCGATCCAGCTGGCTACACCGCGCGAAAAACTTTACTACCAGATGTAGCTAAGGCATCTGATGTAAATCTTGATCGGCTAAATGGAATTCATGAGGGCTTTATGGGTATTGCCTGGATCTTTGGTCCTGCTATCGGTGCTGGATTGATATCAACTGTAGGTTCTATTAACTCATTCTGGGTAGCAGCAGGATTATTTATTGTTGCAGCCCTAGCCATCACATTTTTAATAGTCGGAAATTTAGGCAAGGAATCTAATGAGTTAGCAAGAAAATCAGGTCAAAATAATGACAGTAGGTTACGGATGGGAATAACTACTTTATGGGGTGATAAGTTACTTAGAACTCTAAGTATTGCACTGCTAATTCTTGCTGCAGTTTACCTTCCAACTGAAGCAGTAGTTTTGCCAACCTATTTTGAAAGTATCAATAACCCTGCAGGGCTTGGACTTGTTATATCTGCTCTTGCATCTGGATCAGCTTTTGGTGCATTCGGCTATGGGTGGATTAGTGCACGGGTAAAGCGAAAAAACATTGTAAGAGGAATTTTAATTGGCTGTGCTGTCAGTATTATTCCAATGGCATTTCTACCACCATTGCCAATACTTATGCTCGCAGCTTTTTGCTTAGGATTATCTTGGGGACCATATAATCCGCTAATTAGCACTCTGGTTCAGCAAAGAGTTCCAGCACACCTACACGGTAGAGTGTTTGGAGTTCAGACCTCAGTCTTTTATGCCGCACCACCGTTGGGAATGGTGCTGGCTGGAGTTTCCGTTGAAAATTATGGGGTTAACTTCACATATTTAGTTTTAGCCGGAGTTCTTTCAGCAACTGCTCTTTTAGTACTACTTACAAAATCTCTTCGCTCAGAGTTCTAAGCCACAGATAAGAATTATTTAAGAAAGATCGCCTATTAAGTAGGTTTCTTTAAGATCCAACACATTTAATTCTGCTATTGTCTTAAATTATGAAGTTTCGAATAGCTCTGGTTATCTCAATGCTCCTGCTTACTAGTTGCAGCTCCAATGAGGCAGTAACTGAATCTGAAGGCATAGAAAGCATTACTGGCAGGGTGCCTGCAAATTGTGAAATTCCAGAGGTAATAAATGAATTTGATGCACAAGTTCCTGGATCAAAATTTGTTCCAACTGATTGGCAACCTTTCCCAGGTACTGATCTTGATGCTGCCCTCACCAATCAAGGAATAGCCTGCACATATGGAATTCAAGTAGCTGAAGTGGGTGGAACAATTCTTTGGGCTTCAAATTCCAGCAATGTTTGGCAAGAGCGTAAGCAGTCTTGGATTGAGGCAGGTGAGACTCCAATTGATCTTCCAGGTATTCAAGAAAGTGCTGCTTATATTTTGCAAGATGGCACCTCGGCCGATGAGATGCATGTTTGGCGGGTTAACTTACTAATTAACGAAGTTTGGATACAGGTAGGCGCATCGTTCTTACAAAATCTCGATGAGGCGCTACCAATTATTAAGGCATCAATTGCAGCAATAAAATAATAAAAAGCAACAAAATTAGTAAAGCGTTACAAATCTAATCTAAGAATCTTTTCCATTGGACGGCCCTTAGCAAGCTCATCTACTAACTTGTCCATATACCTTATTTTCTTCATTAATGGATCTTCTATTTCAGAAATTTTAACTCCGCAGATAGATCCAGTAATAAGTTTTGCTTTGGAATTAAGCCTTGCCGCCTTAAAAAAATTTCTAAATGTAGTCTCTTTCTTTAAATGACTTTTTAATGTCCTGGAGTCAAACTTAGTTAGCCAGCAAATAACTTTGACAAGTTCAGCCTCTGTACGACCTTTACGCTTAACTTTATTCAAGTAGTGAGAATAGACTTCAGTAACTGGCATATCGAAAATTTTATGAGTCATTTATTCCTACGAGCTCGAAAATAAAAGTAGCCCACTGAGATTATTAAAATCATCCCTAGCCCTTGTAATCCTGGTGAATCATCAAACTCACCAAAAACCATTGCTAGTAATCCTATTAATATCAAAATGGTAAAACTGAGTAACTTCATTCACAACTCGATTCTTGAAAGTTAGTGAATTATGTCATTTTACTTACTTATTTTGAGAAGAGTCGCCCTATAAGCCGGACTTGACATCATATTGGCGTTCATCATTAAAGTAAGGCGTGCTGCCTGAAGATATTGTCCAAAGCCTAATGATGAAATTCGAACACCTTCGTGCCAAAAAGACTTGGGGTGAAACTTCCCTATTTTTCAACCCTGAAAAGAAGTCTCCTAATGGCGCATATTTTCTCACCTTGAAGGAGAATGACGGAGAAAACGACAAGGCTTCAGAGCTAGATAGAGAAGGCATGTTTCGGGTTTCTTTTGGGATATCTCCAACTACCTATGAAAGTCTATTC